>Ga0210057_1008942_pt1 | contig 11730 bp, 12 predicted proteins | sample CryGeyCG2114_010_2_FD_183968 | JGI IMG/M metagenome (GOLD analysis project Ga0210057, IMG submission 183968) | Groundwater microbial communities from aquifer - Crystal Geyser CG10_big_fil_rev_8/21/14_0.10 (SPAdes) (version 2) | ecosystem: Environmental > Aquatic > Deep subsurface > Groundwater ...
CGCTAAGCGGGGCATAATCTGTAAATAATCACTATCCGGAAATAAACCAGGGCAGTAGAAGTTTGACCGTTCACCGAAGGTGAACAATACTAAGAATAGTCAAACTTTCACTACCTGGTAAAAATAGTTAAGTAATATTAAAAAGTCGCATATATAATAATTGATTGAATTTCTACTGACCCGGAATGCAAAAAATAATTTACTTCTTTATCTTAATATTCAGCGGCATGGGCCTGTTTTTATTTTTCACTTCAAATAACAATTTGAGCCTTTCCGATATTCCAAAAACAGCTAGCCAAGAAGATGCGGTGGTTGAGAAAAAAATACCGGAACAAGCAAAGCCAATAGATCCCAAAGCCGACATTGAACCGCAAAAAAAACTGGAAAACCCGCCAACCGTGATCAAAGCTATCTATTCAAGCGCCTGGTCAGCCAGCAGCGCCACAAAGATCAATTACTTTATTGATCTTATTAAAACCACGGAGGTAAATGCCATCGTTGTTGATATCAAGGATTACACCGGAAATTTGAGCTATAAAAATGATATTGAGCTGGTTAATAAATATGGAGCCGTAGAAGTAAAAATACCGAAACCGAACGCCTTGATCAAGAAATTGCATGATGAAGGCATATATGTAATAGCCAGAATGGCTGTTTTTCAGGATCCGGCGCTTGTCAAAGCTAGACCGGACTTATCTCTTCAAAGCATATCCAAAAATAAACCATGGACGGACTATAAAGGAATTTCTTGGGTGGACCAATCTTCCAAAGAAGTTTGGGACTATAACATTGCGATTGCCAAAGATGCATTAAGCAGGGGATTTGACGAAGTAAATTTTGACTACATCAGATTTGCTTCTGACGGAAATATGTCGGATATCAGATACCCTTTTTATAATTCAAAATTACAAACAAAAAGACAGGCGATGAATAGTTTCTTTAAATACTTAAGAGAAAATCTTCCTGACGCAAAATTATCCGCTGATCTGTTCGGCTACACTACACTGCTTCAAGATGATTTGGGTATTGGCCAGCATATAGACGACGCTATGCCATATTTTGATTACATCGCGCCGATGGTTTATCCATCACATTACAACAAAGGCTTTAACGGCCATACTAATCCGGCAGAATTTCCTTATGACGTAGTCTATACGTCTATGTTAAAAGCCGAACAACGACTAAATGCTTTTAATGATTCAACAACGACAATAAAAATAGTTGAATCTAAATTCAGGCCATGGCTTCAGGATTTCGATCTGGGAGCGGATTACGATGCCGCTAAAGTCAGGGCTCAAATTCAGGCAACTTATGACGCAGCCTCTACGACCGAGGCCGGATGGATGCTTTGGACGCCTACAAATATTTATACCAAAGACGCGCTATTGCTTGAACAGCAATAGATAATCCAAAACTACAAATGTATGCGAATGCCACAAATAAAAACCAATCTTATTCTGTATAAATTCGTTGTATTCGTATAAATTTGTAGATTAATATTATATTTTATGTTAAATAAATATGAAATAAGATCAGACCAATTTACTGGCCCGTTGGATAAATTGCTTGAACTGATAGAAGAAAGAAAGATGGAAATAACAGTGGTAAATTTGGCGGAAATTACCAACGATTTCTTAAAATATCTGCAAAGCATCAATGAAGAAACAACACATCCAAGCGTGATTGCTGATTTTATAATAGTCGCCTCAAAACTTTTACTGATAAAATCAAAAGCCCTTTTGCCTTCTTTAGAACTAACCCAGGAAGAAGAGGGCGAAATTCAAGATCTGGAACTCAGATTAAAAATATATAAAGAATTCAAGGAAGCCTCATTAAAAGTTAAAGCTCTCTGGGACAACAAAAAATATTGTTTTGGCAAAGAATTATTTGCCGACTTGCCGCCCATCTTTTATCCGCCAAAAAACTTGGAGATTAAGGACCTGATCGGCCCGATAGAAAAAATAATTGCTGAACTTAAAGCTCTTATTCCGGAAAAAAAGACCATCAAAAAAATAGTTATTTCCATTAAAGAAAAAATGGAGGAACTGCTTAACAGATTTAAGCAAAAAGCTGAGAATAGTTTTAAAAATGTGGTTGAATCAAAATCAAAGCTGGAAATTATTGTCTTTTTTCTGGCAATACTGCATTTAATACGCGACCGGCTCATCACCTCTACTCAGGAAGACCAATTTTCTGATATAATCATTAAGCAAAATAAAACAACGAATAACGAACCCCGCTAAGCGGGGCGGAGAAGGAGGGTCGCGGACTCCCGCCCGAACGACCGAAGTCATTCGGTCGGGCAGGCCTCGCAATGACCCCACACTCACAGATGAGTGTGGGGTAAACAAGAAATAAAAAATGGAAAACTTATTATCAAAAATTGAAGCGGTTTTATTTGCCTATGGAGAGCCAATTTCCATTGAAAGACTGGGCAAAATTTTATCCGCCCAAGGCGGATCCGCCTCCGGCGGAAAAATAAATTCAGCCGAACTAGAGCTAGCTTTAAAAGACCTGGAAACCGAACTAAGCAGGCAAGAAAGGGGAATAGTCCTTATAAAAAATGTCGGGAAGATACAGCTTGCAACCAAGCCCGAACTTACCAGTCTTCTTGAAGACATCATAAAACAAGAATTCACCGAAGATCTTACCCCGGCGGCGCTGGAAACCCTTTCCATAATTGCCTATGCCGGTCCTATAAGCCGCGCCGATATTGAATACATCCGCGGAGTCAATTCCAGTTTTACAATGAGAAATCTTCTTTTAAGAGGACTAGCTGAAAGAACAATCGATCCAAAAAGAGCCAATGCGTATATTTACACCGCCAGCTTTGATCTGATCAAAAGATTGGGAATTTTGAAAGTTGAAGATCTGCCGGATTATGAAAGATACAAACAAATGGTAAAAAATCTTCACGAAGCATCATTAAATCCAATACAGCAAAAAGCTGAAGTTTTGATCCCTGAAGAACCAGCTCTAACGGAAGTTCCAATAGAAGCCCCGCAAATGACAGCAGAAACCCCAAAAGAAAATGATCGGGCCGGCGATATGAAACAAAATATTTAAAAATACACGCTATGCTTGAACAAACAATAAGATTATTAATTTTGGCCGGAACTGCTTTCGCGGTGGCATTGATATTGACTCCTATTTTTATAAAAATACTGGATCGTTTTCATCTCCATAAACAGATCCGCAGCCAAGAATCAGCTCCGGTTTTTTATAGTCTTCATAAACACAAAGAAAACACTCCAACAATGGGCGGGGTAATAATATGGGTGACTGTTTTAGGGCTCGCGCTTTTGATCTGGATACTTAATGATATTTTTGGTGGAGTCTTTAATTATCTGAACTTTGTGAACAGAGCGGAAACCTATTTGCCAATAGCCGCCATGCTTATTGCAGCTCTACTGGGTTTATCGGACGATATTTTAGGCGCTCTAAGAATAGGGCCAAATGGGGGAGGGCTCAGAATTTCTCAGAAACTTATTATGTATACCGTTTTGGCTGCTATCGGAGGATTTTGGTTCTTTTATAGATTAAACTGGGACGTTCTGTATATTCCATTTTGGGGAAACTTGACGATCGGCTGGTGGTATATTCCCATTTTTATATTTGTGATCGTAGCCAGCGCTTTTTCCGCCAATGAAACCGATGGATTAGACGGACTGGCCGGCGGAGTTATGCTCTTTGCCTTCGTTTCTTTAACCGCCGTAGCTTTTATTTTAGGGAGATATGATCTGGCGGCTTTTGGTTCCACGGTCATAGGCGCGCTACTAGCATTCTTATGGTTTAATATTTATCCGGCAAGATTTTTTATGGGAGACACCGGGTCTATGGCTCTAGGCATTACAATGGGCGTGATCGCAATGCTCACCAACACAACACTCTTCTTGCCATTATTCGGATTCATCCTGGTAGGAGAATCTATTTCAGTAATAATCCAATTACTAAGCAAGAAAATATTCAAAAGAAAAATATTTTTATCCACGCCGATACACCATCATTTTGAAGCATTGGGCTGGCACGAAACCAAAGTTACTATGCGTTTTTGGATCATCTCGGTCATCTCCTGTATTTTAGGCTTGGTGCTTTTTATGATGAGTAAGTTTATGTTTTTAATAAAATAATATGAAATATTTAAGCCAGCTCAATAAAAAAAAGCTCGGCGGAAAAATCAGCCTTTTGAGGGTAGATCTGAATATCAAATCTCTGAAAGATCACTTTCGCATTGATTCAATTCTGCCAACCATTAAATATCTTTTAAAGAATAATTCAAGAGTTGTTATATTGAGCCATCGGGGCAGACCGAATGGCATAGACGCCAAATTAAGCCTAGGGCCAATAGCTAAAATAATTTCTAAAAAGTTGAGATTGGAAGTTAAATTAATTGATTCCTTTGACTTTAAAAAAATAGGGAAAGAGATCAATTCTGAAAAGAAAATAAAAGTTTTCATTTTAGAAAATTTGCGATTTCTGTCCAGCGAAGAAAAGAATGATAACGATCTGGCTAAAAAACTAGCTGGTCTTGGAGATCTGTACATAAATGACGCCTTTGCCGTATCTCACAGAAAAAATGCGTCGGTTTTTGCGATTACTAAGCACATCAAAAGCTATGCCGGATTGCTTATGGAAAAAGAAGTAGCCGGACTCACCAAAGCCACAAAAAATCCTAAACAGCCATTAATTGTTGTTATCGGAGGGACTAAAATAGACACTAAAATAAATATTGTTAAGAATTTAAATTCGCGGACAAAATTCTTCCTTTTAGGAAGTTCTATTTTTAACGAAATAAAAGATCCTATAGTTAAAAATATTGTTAAAAATAAAAAATGCCTGATACCAATTGATTTTTTAAAAAGAAATGGGAAATATTTTGATATCGGGCCGGAAACCATTACTTTATATAAAAAAATAATTTCGGATGCAAATACTATAATCTGGAATGGGCCCGTGGGAATGTTTGAAGATAAAAAATATTCCAAAGGAACAACTGAGATCGCCAAAGCCATAATAAGATCAAAGGCATTCAAAGTGATCGGAGGAGGGGAAACCGCTAATTTTATTTTGAATAAAAAAATGAATAAGAATATTGATCTGCTATCAACCGGCGGAGGGGCTATGTTGGATTTTTTGGCCGGTAAAAAACTGCCAGGAGTAACCGCTTTAAAATAAGCATATGATTACATTTAAAAACACCAATAAAGCCATTAAAAGGCTCGCTTTAGCCCTTAAAAATGATGAAAAGATAGGTATTTGGAGCGATTATGACCTGGACGGAACATTTGCCTTGGCTTTGGCATATGAAGCCCTATTAAATGCGGGTTTTAAGAAAAAAAATCTGGCGATTTCCTTGCCAAATCAATTTAAATACAGGAGAAGTTTCAATAAGTTCCATTTATCATTATTAAAAAAGGCGGGAATCAAATTGATCTTGGGAATTGATTTTGGCACAACGGATTTCAAAGAAGTCGGATGGGCAAAAAAAATGGGGTTTGAAGTGATACTTTTAGACCATCATCGCCAAAGACCGGGCAACTTGCCGGCACTTTTGATAAATCCGTGGCAAAAAGGGGATGATTCCAAGGTCAAAAATTGGAGCGGAACGGGAGTAGCTTATTTATTTTTTGAAAATTTTTACAATTTCTTAAAATTAGATCCAAAAAAACTTGAAAATAGCATTGATCTGATATTGATTCCGGCGCTTACCGATTACATACAAATTAATAATGGAAATTTGCCTTATCTTAAAAAAAGTTTAGCAAAAATAAAAAACGGAAAACGCCCGGGACTAAGTATTTCACTAAAACAGATCGGTTTAAATAAAGATCTGAATATTAAAAAATTTGAGGAAAAAAGAGCTGTTTTATGCGATTTTTATGGAACCCTGAAAGGAAACGGAGAACAAAACAATGTTTTTAATATGCTTTTATCCAAAGATAAAAAAAACGCCCTTAAAATTTCAAATCAAACAAAAAAAGATTTTTTGATATTTGAAAAATACGTTAATTCAATGGTTAAACAAGGCATTAAAAAATTCTCCGCCCAAAAAAGAAAAAATAAAAAACTTAAATTTATTTTTTGGGGAACAAATAAATGCATCGGGATGACCGGCGTCGGTTCCAAGATAGCCACCGGACTAAATCATTATTTCAAAATTCCTGTCTATTTTTACAACAAAGAAAAAGATATTATGAAGGGCTCTGTAAGGGCCGGGTATTCAAAAGACTTCAATGTAGTTGATTCGTTAAAAGAAACTCCGAGATTATTTGTAGCTTTCGGCGGACATCCTAGAGCTGCCGGATTTTATATTTCAAAGAAAAATCTGCCCACACTCGAAAGATCGCTGGAAAAATTTTATAACAATCACATTGTTTCAATATCAAAACAACAAATATTTAGTTGAAATATATGAAAAAATATTACGCTTATCTGCTGACTAACAAAAATCAGTCAGGAATATTGAAAGACTGGAAAGAATGCGAAAAGATAGTTTCCGGAAAAGAAGCCAGATACAGAAGCTTCATGTCCAGGGAAGAAGCTGAAAATTGGCTTAAGAGCGGCGCCAACTATGAAATAAAACCCTCAAAACCCTTCAAAATGCTTGAAAAGGGTATCTATTTTGATTCCGGCACCGGACGCAATCAAAAGGTAGAAGTGAGCGTCACCGACGAAAAAGGCAAGGATCTTTTAGATAGGATCAGGCCCAAAATAAAACTAAACAAATTCGGAAAACACCCAGTGCCTAAAGCCACAAATAATTATGGGGAACTGCTGGCGTGCAAATACGCCCTGCAAATTTCCATCAAAGAAAAAAATATTAAAATATTTGGAGACAGCCAGCTGGTGCTCAACTATTGGTCCAAAGGATTTATAAATAAAAAAGAGATGAATAAGAATACTATCAAGCTTTCTGAAGATGTATCAAAATTACGCAAAAAGTTTGAAGAAGCCGGGGGCACGATCAAATTCATTTCCGGGGGCCAGAATCCGGCGGATCTTGGTTTTCACTAGACCTTTGTTAAAAAATATGTTATAGTATTTTCGTTGGTAGCTTAGACAATTACTGTTATTCACCATCGCGAAAGCTATGGCGGACAATGGAGGAAAGTCCGGACACTCCTCCGATGTAACATCGGAGAGCAGGGTAGTGGGTAACCCCCATCAATTAGTAATATAGAGGTGCGAGCAGAAACGTCTTGTTTTGAAAAGAACAAGGAGACCTAATCTCAAGCTAATCGGTCTAGTCCAGTTATAGAGATAAAAAAACTGGAATGAAACGGCTAAATCCTTACCCGAGTGCAAGGCCGTACCGCGAAAGCGGTGTGCCGCAAGAGCTATTAAGCAATTAATGGCCCAGATAAATTATTGTTGTCTATCCCTTAAAAGATAGAACAGAATCCGGCTTATTAGTTGCCAACTAAAAAAACACCGCCCTTAAAAGCGGTGTTTTTGATTCTATTAAAATACTAAAGGTCACCATTGGGGGTGACCTTTTTTTGCAAGCAACCACAAACGTTTCAACCGTTTGGGGTTGCGATTTTCCTTGAAGGAAAAAAACAGCAGAACGAAACTCGCGATCCCGAAACCGATAATGGCCGCCATGCAATCCGTGTTGCAAGCGATCAATATCATTAACACTCCGGGAACGAACAACCAATCATTCAGATTCATTGTATCTCCTTTTTGAACTGCTTTTTTTAAATTGTTAAAGACCTATCAAACCTATATGAACATTATAACATACTTACCTATATTTTGTCAATAGCTCCTGAGAATAGTTAATTATGTCTCCGGCGCCCATCATTACTATAGTAACAGGGGATTTATAACCCCTAATTACCTCAAAAATAGCCCTATTTAAGCTCTTTTTAGGGTTTTCCAGGTATATTGAGCCTTTGATGCAACGAGCCAGACTCTTGGCGTCATATTGGACTTCTACCGGATTTTCTCTGCCTGCCACCTTATAAATAGGGAATAAAATGGTCTTATCGGCATCGGAAAATGCTCGAGTGAAATCTTTGAAAAGCGCCTTAAGCCGTTTGGCCTGATGCGGTTGAAAAACACACACCAACTTGTTTTTCGGATATTTTTCTTTGAGCCCTTGAAACGTGGCCTTGACTTCATTGGGGTGATGGGCATAATCGTCAAAAAGAATAACTTTGTTTTTCAATCCAGGAATTTTTAGTTCGCCCTTATATTCCATTCTTCGCCAAACTCCATTGAACTTACTTATTGAACTAAGAATTATTTTTTCAGAAATACCTAATTCTTTGGCAACAGAGTAGGCAACAAGGGCATTCAATTGGTTGTGTTTTCCCGGAATTTTAAGCGTTCGCCTAATCTTATCTTTTATTTTTGTCGGCACATCTGAAATTGGATATCTCCTCAGGGGCGCCGCTTTTGAGACAACTTCGCCAAGAGCTTTATCAAAATCATTAAATATTATTTTTGAACCGGCTTTATGATTTGCCAAAAATCTTTTGAAAGATCTTTTCACACCCGCTAAATTCTTATAAAAATCCAAGTGTTCGCGATCAATGTTTGTGATACCGGAAATGAACGGGTGATAGTTCCAAAATGCGCCGCCATACTCATCTGCTTCTAAAACCAGATACTCGCTTTTTCCTAAACGAAAATTACTGCCATTGAATTCTTTAAGTTTGGTGCCTACTATAACCGTCGGATCCAAACCGGCGCTTATCATAATTAAAGCCACTAAAGCCGTAGTCGTGCTTTTTCCATGTGCGCCGGCAATGGCAACTATTTTAAATTCTTTTGAAAGTTCACCGACAGCTTCGGGATATGATCTATAATCCATGCCCATTTTAAGAACTTGCTTCATTTCGGGATTATCCAAGTTTACTGCCTGGCTATGAATGATCAGGGTGTTTTTCAGGTTTTTAACGTTCCCGGCGCTATGCCCGATATGGACAACCGCCCCTTCTTTTACCAAATCCCTAATTATAGGGGAGTCTGAAAGATCCGAGCCGGACACTTTGTATCCTTTAGATAAAAAATAACGCGCCAAAGCGCTTACACCTATTCCGCCGATGCCAATGAAATAAATTAATTTATATTTGGCAAAAATCATATGAGATCAAATTGTTAGGGAAGGGCTCCTTTTTCCTATACTACCTGTCGCACAATATATGTTTTGCGACACATTTCCTAATGTGTCCGTAAAATATTTCTCTGCGACATATTATCTACCATACACAAAGCTAAAAGCGCCCAATAAGCCATTTAAACACTTTCCGACGCCTTCTTTATCAGCTCTATTAAAAAATTATATGCCAATGAAAAATATTTTATAATAAATTCCGTAAAAACATTTATTATTTTTTGAATATCAATCCCCAATACATTTCCCAGCCAAACATTCAAACCGCCCAGCAAGTTCCAACATTGCTTTAGGATCCCTAAAACATCCTCTTTGCTCTGTGGAACATACTTAGCAAGCATTGCGCTGGCCGCGTTAAACATATTGATCAATTTAAGCCATATATCCATACCGGGTCAGTAGAAATTCGATAATTATTATAATTTTTCGACTTAATTTGTATTGTCTATTAAATTTACCACGTAATAACTTGTTTTGATAACCGCCCCGCTTAGCGGGGCCAATCGAATTTTCACTGCCCGGCATAACTTAAGTATAAACCTTATAAATCAGGGCTTCAAACCCAAAAATACCCTAAAAAGGGATGTTTTTAAAGATAATCACTGGGACTGACTGTGACACCGATCGGCACCAAACCTTTAGCCGGAGGCAAATTCTTTAAAATTATGCTTGGGGTCCAATAAACTCCAAAATGTAAATGCGGCCCAGTGCTATAACCAGTATTTCCGGAATATCCGATCAGATCTCCGCGCCTAACAGCGTCTCCTTTTTTTACAGACACAACAGAAAAATGCGCATATAAGGTGCTTAAATTATTTGAATGCGCAATTAAAATATATCGCCCGTATTGATATTTCTGCCAACTGCTGCCGTCATTATTATCAGTTGTAGTCACAATTCCATCATCAGCGGCAAAAATTGGGCTGCCAACAGGCAAACCACCAATATCAAGACCATTGTGCCAGCCGGATTTGTATAATTTAGAAAGCTCTCCATAATATTGTGTAATAGTAGCCGTTCCCCCATCTTTTTTTAATTTTACAGGCCAAGCCAAAACTCCGGGACGTTTAGACGGTAAAAGATTTGGATCAAAACTCGCTCTTAATTTAGCTTCGGCATCGTCAATTTCCTTAGATAAAGAATCTTGATCTTTTTCCAGCTGAGCTATGAGCGCCTGATAATTCTTTTCCTGATTTTTTGTTTGCGTTAACAGACTCTGCCTTTCCGTTTTCTGATTTTGTAAAATTACTTTTCTATTTTTTAAATTTTTATTTTCCACCTCTACTTTAGCTTTTTTAGTGGAACTGTTTGTGAGATTAGTGGAAAGTTTATCGTTGAGAATCTGTAAGGACGAAACTTCGGTTGATAATCCTGAATTTATACTTAAAATATTTTGGGCTTCATCAAGACTTTCAGCGATACTTTTATTTTTTAAAAGAACGACCAAAACATTTTCCATATCTTTCTTCTGAAGCTCTCTCAAAAGCCCGGCAATTCCCAGTTTTTTGACATCTATCTGGGACTCCGTATCACCAATATCATATTTTAAAGCCTTGATCTCTAAATTCAGCTTTTGGATGTTAAGTTCGCTGGATTTAATGCTTAAATTAAGCTGATTTATCGTATAATCAGACTTTTTAAGTTCGTTTTGGAGGGATTTACTCTTACTTTCGATGTCTTTTAGGCCCTGCTCGGCCTGAGTTATTTTGACGCTTATATCGGAAAGTTCTTTAGATTTTTCCTCAATGGCCCTTTTTAATTCATCCGGTGTCAGATCTGCCGCATAAGATTTAGAAACAGAAATAATTAAAAGACAAAAAACAAATGAAACTACGGCAATTTGTCTTATAATTTTCATTTTTATCAATATTAAAAATTTACTTTTTAATAGCAATTTCTATACGCCTGATCGTTTCTTTTTTGCCAAGAACACCCATAATATCAAATGGGCCTGGAGATTTATCTTTCCCTGATAAAGAAACCCTGAGTGGCCAAAGCACCTCTCCCCTGCCGATCTCATTGGCAAAAGGCATCAGAATGGATTCCAATTTTGCCTTGTTAAAATCACTTTCATTTATTTCTGAAATTTTTTCTAAAACTAATTTTAAATTTTCAAAAGATTTTTCAAGCGGAGAATTTTTCCAGACTAAAAGCTGCTTTTCGTAATTGGGTAAATTAAAGAAAAACTCGTTCATTTCCTTGAAATCAGTCAGTTTTTCCATTCTGTCCCTTGATAGATCGATCAGCTTATCGATCATATTCTTCTTAATAAAATCATGCCCAAAAATGTCTGCTAAGGATTTTTTTAATTCCGAAACCGGGGCCTTTTTAATATATTCTGAGTTAAGCCAATTCAATTTTTTAACATCAAAAATAGCTCCGCCTTTTTGCACTCTTTCTAAAGAAAATTCATTGATCAGATCATCCAAACTTAAAATATCTTTATCTTCTTTCGGATGCCAGCCCAATAAGCCGATAAAATTAATGATGGCTTCAGGAAGGTATCCCAACTGCTTGTATTCAAAAACTCCGGTCGCGCCATGGCGCTTAGAAAGCTTGGATTTATCCGGAGCAAGGATCATTGGCAAATGCGCAAATTTAGGTTC
>Ga0210057_1008943_pt1 | contig 11729 bp, 11 predicted proteins | sample CryGeyCG2114_010_2_FD_183968 | JGI IMG/M metagenome (GOLD analysis project Ga0210057, IMG submission 183968) | Groundwater microbial communities from aquifer - Crystal Geyser CG10_big_fil_rev_8/21/14_0.10 (SPAdes) (version 2) | ecosystem: Environmental > Aquatic > Deep subsurface > Groundwater ...
GTCTCTCTTCCGTCAGCAATGAAAATAGAAAGCAACGAATCAGAAAAGGTTGAGCTGACAGAATCTGCTCTTGGATTTGATTATTTTTACGGAATTGACCCTGCAATTGTGCTTGCAGGATTAATTGATGAGCTTGCATCACATTACAAAGTGAGATTAATTGAAATAAACAAGAAAAATTATTTTCTGTCAAAAGAAAAAATAGATTCTGTTTTTTTAGACAGCTACAAGATATTGAAAATATGCAATAATAAGTTTGAGACTATTATCAAGGAATTAAAAATAATAAATGCAGGAAAAGTTGTCATAAGATACAACATTCTTCCTGAAGAATACTGGAAAGAGAGAAACAGGTATGAAAACGAGCTTATAGGAAAGAAAGAAGTGCATCTTTTTGCAGGAAAAGATGCTATTTTGTGCGAGCAGTTGAAACCCAAGATATAAAAATCAATTAATATTATTAATAAACATAAAGTGATTTACGATGCAAAAGCTGACTGCTTTTGCGAAGCAAACCATGTTGGTCTTTTGCGAAGCAAACTAGTTTAACTTTTGCTAGATATGAAAATTTACTAACATTAACAATAAAAGAAAAAACGCTTGTGGTGTTTGCAGATGAAGAAGCAAATGTATTGTTATCGCATTATATTTATTTTGTTTGCTTGAACTTTTTACAGCAAACCCAAAATGATTGACATTTTCAAAAAAAGTAAGAAATATGATGGTATTAAAAACTACATTCTTTCAAGAACACTCATTCCAAGAAGAGAGAGGGCATTTTTTATCACATAAGATACAGACAATGTCAATGCCAGCCTGAATTCTTTTTCGCTTTTTTCTGCATTGATGACAGGGCATTTTTCATAAAAAGAGTTGAAGGTGTCTGCAAGCCTCAAGGCATAGTTTGCTATTATGTGGGGTGAAAAATGCTCTGCTGATTTTTCAACAACAGAACCAAAATCATTAAGAAGAATTATAAGTGATTTTTCCTCATCAGACAGGCTTGATGGAATTATGTTTATTGGATTAATTTCAGAGCCTGATTTTTTCAATATGCTTTTTGCCCGTGTATAAGTGTACTGCAAGAATGGACCTGAATCTCCTTCAAGCCTTAGAAGCTTGTCCCAGTCAAATTTTATATCCTTTATCCTGTCATTTGACAAATCAGAATAAATAAGTGCAGAGATGCCGACTGCTTTTGATATTTTTTCTTTTTCTTTTTCTGTCAAATCCTTATTTTCAACAAATTTTCTTGACAAGGCAAGAATCTTTTTTATGATATCTTCAAGAAAAATAACATCTCCTTTTCTTGTGCTTATTTTGCCTTCATCCATGTAAATCATGCCAAAATTAACATGATAACAGTTTTTTGCCCATTTGTATCCCATTAATTCCAAAGTTTTGATTAACTGCCTGAAATATGTATTTTGCTCTGATGCAACAACATAAAGCATCTTGTCAAATTTGTATTTATTGTATCTGTCAAGCGCTGCTGCAATATCCCGTGTTGAATACAGTGTTGAGCCGTCTGTTTTTTGAACCAAGAAAGGAGGAAGATTGAATTCCTTCAAGTCAACTATGAATGCTTTCTGGCTTTCAACAGCGATTTTTTGCTTTAATTCTTTCAAGATAGTTTTTGCCTTTTCGCTGTAAAAGCTTTCTCCTGAATAAACATCAAATTCCACTCCAAGAAGAGAGTATAATTTTTTGAATTCGCTTATGCTCAATGACTTGAAATTTTTCCAGAGAAGAACATTTTCCTTGTTTCCTGACTCCAGTTTTTTGAATTCGCTTCTTGCCTCTTCCTCAAGCTCTGGATTTTTCTCGGCTTCCTGATGAAATTTTACATATACTTTTAACAAGTGAGAAATAGGATTTTTTTTCAGCTCATCCTCTGAACCCCATTTTTTGTAAGCAACAATCAGCTTTCCAAACTGCGTTCCAAAATCACCAAGATAGTTTATTCCTATGCACTCATATCCTAAAAACGAGAAAATCTTGTATAATGAACTGCCTATTATTGTGCTTCTCAAATGGCCTATTGACATTGGCTTTGCTATATTTGGATGAGAATAATCCATGACTATTTTTTTTCCTTTTCCTATTTTTGAGCTTCCGTATTTATTTTTTTCTTTCAAAATCTTGTTTATCAATGGAAGGGCGAGCAATTTCTTGTCAAGAAAAAAATTAACATATCCTCCAAGCACATCAACTTTTTCAATTTCTTCCGGCAATGGATATAATTTGTCCTTTAATTTCTGGGCAATCTCATAAGGATTCTTGTTCTGCTTTTTCGCAAGAATAAAGCACGGAAATGATATATCTCCGAGATTTGAGTATTTTGGCTTTTCAAGCACTGCGAGAATTTCATTTTTAGACACCAGAATATATTTTGAAAGCTCCCGCGCCACTATCTCTTTTTCATTCATAATGTTTAGAATATATTGTGGTTAAAAAAGGTTTTCATCTAATTTTGCTGCGGTATTAAGTGATATTTTTTATGCCCTTTATTAAAGAGCATGCAATATTCCTTCGCAAATTATAGCAATTCACCCATTTCGCATAAGCATTCCAGCATTGAAAAGAGCAAGAAGTCAAGACAATATTAAGAGGAAAAATAGATTAAAAATATTTATGTCAGAAATGCGATTATTTCTGAGCATCCTAAAAACCTTATGGTTTTTTTGAGATTAATTTTTCAAACAAGACTTTTTCAATTCCAGAAAGATTAGCTTGTTTTAAATTGTAGTAACAAAAGCAATAAGATGTGAAGAAGGGAAAGCTTTGGGTTTAAAATACCGAAAATATGGTATTTATAATACCAATAAATAGGTATTCTATGAATAGAAATATTTAAATATACCAAAAAGAAGGTATCTATATGAAAAAGATTGACTATCTATTCAAATCAAAGAAGATAAGCAGGATAATAGAGACAGAAAGAGAAAGATATCTCGATTTCTTTTCAAATTCTTACAAAGAAAATCTTGAGCATTGCAAATATGTTATTGAAAAATATCCAAGATGGAGCATAATATCGGGATATTATGCAATGCACGACATTGCGAAGCTGTTTCTTGCTGATAAATTCAGCATAAAAGTAGAGTTTAATGTTCATCAAGTAACAATTGAGATCCTGAAAGAGCTGATCAAAGACAAGCAGATTATGGGCCTGCTAAATATAGGATATAACGAATTCATAAAATTGCTTAATGACCTTGCAACAGCAAGAAAGCAGAGAACAAAAGCGCAATATTATACTGGCACAAAATTCATGCATGAAAAATACAGGCAAGAGGCAAGAATTTTTCTGGAAAAGACAGTTACCTTATTTATAGAAAAGATAAGGTCAATAAAGGAAGCAAAATGATAATAAATCTCATTGACAAAAATTATGCAAAGATACTGCTTTTTCTTGCAATAAGCCCTGGAAGCAGATATTCAAGAAAAGAAATAAAAGAAAAAACAGGAATGAACAATGTCCCTCTTGATAATTCATTAAATGCCTTGATAAATCTAAAGCTGATAAATGGAGAGAATAAAATCTATTCATTGAATCTGGAAAATGAGATAGTTCAGCAATTAATGAAAGAAAGACAGAAAATCTCCAATCTGCCACTAAAAGTGCGGTTTATCCTGCTCGATTTTATTGACTATGCCTTGAATTTGAAATCAATAGACCGCATTATTCTGTTCGGAAGCTATTCAAAGCTTATTTTTTCTGAAAAGTCTGACATTGACATTGCGGTTATCTTTGCAGACAAAATAAAAAACAAGGAAAAAACTGAAAAGAAGGTTTCTGTCTTTGAAAATAAGCTGTCAAAAAAGCACAAAAAGAACATTCAATCGCATTTTTTCCTTGAAAAAGACTTAAAGCATAAAGAAGACCCTTTAATCAGGGATATTTTAAGGAACAGCATATCTTTGATTTGAGAAAACTATCAATCAGAGAAAGAGCACAAAGTCAGGACAAAATAGAGATAGAAATTAAGAATTAAAAAGTTTTATATTAATTTTTCCAAACCCTTTATGACTTTTTCAAGCTTTAAAGCTGGAACTTTTCCTGATTTAACATTTTCAAGAATATTCAAATAACTTTTTATTTCCCCTTGCTTGCAAGGCAAGGAAATTTTTTGGCCGTGCGCTTTGCTCGCTGACGAACGTACCTTACGAACCCTGTCACATACCTCGCGAACCCTGCTGTCACGTACCTTATCATAAACCCTGTCACGTACCCCAACGAACCATGTTATCATCGTTGTAGTGTAAGCGGCTACTATCCAAACCAGAATTGCCGCCATACAAACCAAACCTGCCGCTGCTTCTGTCAAGACAACTGAACCACACCTGCCTTGCAAATGCTTCGTCTTCTAAATTTGCAAACAAGACGGGCATTTCTCCTATTCCTACATCTTTCAAGAACTTTCCATAATCCTTTGCAATTTTGCCGAATGCAAAATCTGTTATGGCATCATTTCCGAATTCAGATGTTGGAATCTCATAATTGGAATTTTTAGGGAATTTGACTGCATCCTTCAATGCCTTTGATACTTGCTCGTCATTAATATAAAATTCATCTCTTTTTCTGTGGCATTCTGATGCTTCTTCAGCATTCTCCATTATCGGAGATTTTTTAGTCAGATAGATTTCTTCTGAAGGAAGACGAATTATTCCTTCCATGACATAGTTTCCCTTTTGGGAGATAAATGCATCTTTGCCTTCCTGTATCCTTAGTTTAGCGTTTTCCTCTAGAGAAATTATTCTATAACCTTTTGATTCTAATTCAGCTTTCGCCTTGTCAAAATCTTTTTGTTTGTAGCCAGTTTCAAGTTTTCTGAAATAGCAAGCTATGTCTGAAAGAAATTGCCTTTTTTTCTCTGCTCTCTGTCAAGAACCGAGTCTGGCTTGTTTATTCTTGGCCTGCCTGTTTCTTCGTCTTTTCTCAATGTTATTTCGAGCATTTTGAGAAGCTCGTTCATTCCAGACATTATATCATAAGTGCTGCTTGCTTTTCCTGAAACTGCTGATTGTCCTGAAAAAATAATCAATGAGTCTGCAAGATATGAGAGGAAAAGCAAGTCATGGTCTACCACAAAAGCAGCGCTTTCTTTTTCCCGTATTGTCTCTTCTATTGCACGCGCTGCCTGAAGCCTTTCCTCAACATCAAGATATGCTGACGGCTCGTCAAGAAGATAAACATCTGCCTCTTTTGCAAGGCATGCTGCAATTGCAAGCCTCTGCAATTCTCCGCCAGACAGCTGCTTAAGCTGCCTCATCATCAACTGCTCGAGAGAAAGAAGCGAAATTAATCTTTTGTTTATTTTTTCTTTTTTTACAACAGACGTGACTGACTGGGTGTCATTTTCCTCAAGATACTGGGGCTTGTACGAGATTTTCATTTTTAATTTCAAGTTCTTTTCATCTGCCTCAAGCAATCCTGCAATGCATTTTACAAATGTTGTTTTTCCAATGGCATTTCTTCCTGCTATTCCGACAATGCTTTTAGAATTTATTGAGCCAGCATCAACTTTTAGCTTAAAATTATTGTAGCTTTTTGTAAAAGCAGGCCATTCAAACAAAGAATATGCTTTTTCCCGTATTCTGCTTGAAAAATCAAACTTAATTGGCTTGTCCCTGAATCTTATGTTCTCCTCTTTCAAGAATCCTGAAAGATAATCATTGATTGCTTTTTTTGCAGCCCGTATCTCTGCTATTATTCCGTAGCATCCGGGTTTTCCGTAAATTATATTTACATAATCAGTCATATAATCAAGAAGAAGCAAGTCGTGCTCTATCAGAACAACTGCTTTGTTTTTTTTGCTTAAATTCCTGATATAGTCGCTTACTTTTATTCTCTCGCATATATCCAAGAATGCAAGAGGCTCATCAAAAAAGTAAATATCTGCATCTTTTAATGTTGCAGCAAGTATTGAGATTTTCTGCAGCTCTCCGCCTGACAATTCATTGAGATTTTTGTCAAGAGCATAATCTATTGAAATGCCTTTTGCGGCAGAATTAATCTCGCTTTTCTTTGCAAACTGCAGAAGAAAGTCAATTACTTTTATTTTGTACCTAACTAATTGAGAAAGATTCTGGGGCTTTATTGCTATTTTTAATTTCTGGAGCTTTTCAAAATAATTGAATAATTCAGAGCCCTTAAAAAAATTCATTACATCATGCTCTGTAGGATTTTCAATTCCAAGATTTGGAGATAGTTTTTTGCCTAAAATCTCGAGCGCAGTTGATTTTCCTATTCCGTTTTTTCCGAGAAAGCCGAGAACCTTGCCAAATCTTGGTGTAGGCAGAGAATATAATGTAAAGCCGTTTTGCCCGTATCTGTAAACAAGTCTTGAAAGCAGCTCTTCTGAAAGGTTTACTATTGAAATGGCCCCAAACGGGCAGCGCCTAACACAAATATTACATCCAATACACATGCCCTCATTAATGTATACTTTGCCATCATTAGCATCAACTATACATTCCTCTCCACCCCGATTTATCGGGCATACCCTTTTACATAATTTATCTCCGCATTTTATTGGCGAACATTTATCCCTATCTAAGACAGCAATTCTCATTTTAATCTCCAAATTTTGTTTAGTTCGCCCATGATGCTGAGTTCTTCCTCTGAAGTCAGTTTTTTGTTTAATGGCTCATAAATAAATATATCATTTAAAAAATTATATGCAGTCTTAGATTTAAAATATATTAGTGAGGGGGTTATTTTGAATTTTTTATCAAACACTAATTCCAGTGTTTTAATAACCTCTGCAAATTTCATTCCTTCTTTTTCTAGATCTTTTCTGTGAATGCGGACCCTATAATTATCATCAACTCTCAGCAATTTCAAAGTTCTTAAAAGATTAGGGTCCATTTTAGAATTATTATCTTTTAATTCAGCAAAATAATATTTGCTGTCTTTTTTTAATATTCTCAATAATTCATTCTGTTTTCTGGGATGGGAAAATCCAACTTCATAACAAAATTTTTTTAAATGCCTTAATGAAAGCACTAATTCTGTCCTTCTTTTAGATAACTCTGAATAAATTCCTTTGTCTCTCAAATAATTTTGACATTCATTTAAAAAAGATTGACAATTTGAGCTTAAATTTACCGATCCTCTGAAATTAACAGAACCATCAGTATCAAAACAGCCTCTCCAAAAATATCTTTCGAGATTGCAATTCAAGCCAAGAATAGAAGGTTTTGTCAAAAATTCTTTTTTTCCAAATGGCAAATCAAAAAAATAATTAAGAAATCTACAAAAAAGTTTGCTATTTACCCTTAAAACATATTTAGTTTCATATTCCTCAATCTTGCATTTGCATCCAAAAGTTTTGATTAAATAAGCTAAATTTGAAATAAAATATTTAGAGAAAATTAAAAATTTTTCATGGGAAGTCCCTTCTACCAAAGCCCATCTTTTTTCCTCTTTATTTATATGCCCATCTCCAGCAGAGCATCCTGTTAGATAAATTATATCAGGGATTAAGAGTTCACCTAATGTTTTTGGGCAGTAAAACCTAGATTTATTAAGAAAATCAGTAAAATATTCTATTTCTTGCGTATATTGTGAAAATTTCTCTAAATTATCTTCGCTTATTACTCTTATTAAAACAAAAGGGAAAATATTATTTCTAAACCATCTCTTTATTGCTTTTTTTAAATCAGTTCTTCTGCAGATATAAAATTCTAATGAACATTGTAATTTCTTTTTATTATAAAATTTTTTATTAATTAAATTTCCAAGCTTCTTTGTAACCTTTACATAAACCGTTTTTTGAAAAGGCTGGTTTATTTTATTTGTCTTAATAAAATCTCTTTTTTTAACAAATGCGGAAAAGAGATTCAAAACTTTATCTCTTTTATTTAAAAATAAAAAAGGGTACTGTTTATTTTTGATTAGATCTTTTAATGTTTCTCTTTCTAATAATAAAGGATCATTTTCAAAGGTTAATCTTTTCATTATTTAAGAAGAGAGGGCATATTTATAAGTTTTTCTCCTTATCCAATGCAGTCTTCGCCTTTCTTGTTAACAGGGCAGAGTCTGGCGCAAAGCTCCTGACACTCCTGCGGATGGCATTCTTCTTTCCTTATTATTGCCAGTCTTTTCATGCATTTCATTAGAGAAGAATATTTATAAATATATTACACTATCTTCACAAAATGAAATGCTAGTTATGCAATAAGGAAATAGGAGAGCTTCAGGCATTTCATTAGAGAAGAATATTTATAAATATATTACACTATCTTCACAAAATGAAATGCGAGTTATGCAATAAGGAAATAGAAGAGCTTTTTCTTGAAAAGATAAAAGGCACAATAGTAAAGATAAATGCAGACGGCAAGAACAAGACATATTATGCATGCTCTGAATGCCAGAAAAAATTCGGCAATAAACTTAAGGAAGAGCTGACGAAATAATATATTCAGCGCTCATTTTCAATCTTATTTAGTTTCTTTATTTTTATTATTTTAATCAGTTCAAGGAAAATAAAAAGCGGGAAAGATACTGCAATTATAAGAATAATCTCTGTAATAAAAAGGGGCTTAATTTGAAAACCTGCTTTATTTCGTTTTTTCCGTATTTATGCAGTCTTGCAGAAGCCTTGCTATTTGATGTGCCTTTTTCATCAGAACTTAAAACTCTAAGCACCTCTTTTTTGTCAAGCGCCCAGCTTTGCATAAATAGCTTAAGAAAGATATTTTAATAAAGATTTCCTTCTCTTGCAAAAGAAGATGAAATTTAAGTATCCCAAACTGACTGGATTTATTGTTGCCATAATAATGGCTTATGCCGTATTTAGCAACCCATTAATAAGCGAATTTATTTCAAATCTTGGAAAATTAAGCCATCTCGGGTCTTTTATCGCAGGATTATTCTATACGTTAGGGTTTACTTCCCCATTTTCAACAGGATTTTTTATTGACTTAAATCTCTCAAACATCTGGCTACCAGGAATTTTGGGAGGAATAGGCGCATTAATCGGAGATATGATTATTTTCAATTTTGTAAAAGCATCATTCAAGAACGAATTCGAAAGATTAAGAGGTGAAAAAATAATCAAATCAGCTGGAAAAATCATGGAGAAAATTTTTGGAAAAAACATGCAAAAATATATTCTTTATCTTTTTGCAGCAATTCTTATAGCATCTCCTTTGCCAGATGAAGCTGGATTAACAATCTTAGCAGGATTGACGAAAATCAAGGCATCTGCAATAGCAGTAATAAGCATAATATTTAATACAATAGGAATTTTAATTCTTTTAAGCATATGATTTTATGCCTCTTGTTCGGCTTAAGGCTTAAATATTAATATTCTACAATTTAGTAAGCCTTAAGCCTCAGTAGCTCAGTTGGTTAGAGCACGAGTTTCGTAAACTTGAGGTCGCAGGTTCGACTCCTGCCTGAGGCTTATAGTGCAAAAAAAGTTTGAGCTTGCCGTAAGTCAACGGCAAGCAGTGCAAAGAAAAAGTTTGAGCTTGCCGTAAGTCAACGGCAAGCAGTGCAAAGAAAAAGTTTGAGCTTGCCGTAAGTCAACGGCAAGCAGTGCAAAAGCTGTCTGCTTTTGCGAAGCAAACCATGTTGGTCTTTTGCGAAGCAAACTAGTTTAACTTTTGCTAGATATGAAAATCGAAACACATTATCTGATAAAAGAAAAAGATTCATGAAAAAGTTTAAGCAAACAAAATAAATATAATAAGATAACAATACCTTTGCTTAAACTTTTTTGGCATGTCCTAACTTAATCTACATGCATTTTAGATTTAAATTATTAAATAAAAGAAAACAATTACATATTTTTCAATAATTCGCGCATGTTTATTGACTCGGGTATTCTTGCGAGCTTTTCATACAATACCATAAGGCTTGACATTATTCTCTTCTTGTCATCTTTTGATGCTGTTTCCCTTAAAATTCTCTCAAATAACTTTGCTGCTTTTGCTATCTTTCCGTTTTTTTCAAGAGACAAGGCTTCTGACATGAACATTTCTTTTGCCTGCTGCTGTATTTTTGCCTTGTCTGTAGGGCGCGCAAAATCCATTGCTTTCCTGAAAGCATCGTCTGCAGCAAGATAATCCTGTCCTTTGATTGCAAGTATTGCTGTATTGACATACAAATCTTTTTTAGCATCAAATGATGTGGATGAATTTGCGGCATTTTCAAGAACTTTTGATGCAGATCCCCACATTCCTCTTTGCGCATAAATATCTGCAAGAACCCGTGAAGAATAAATTTTTATTTCCTGGGTAATAACCACTCTTTTCAGCAAGTTTTCCAGATATTCCTGCTGAAGCGCAGCAGAATGAGCCAAATTCCTTAATTTGCTTCTGATATCGTCTTCTGTTAATTTCTCTTTTTCCTCTGATGTTCTCTTAAGCATGTTTGTGGAAGCATTGATTTGTTTATAAAGATTTTTATTTATTATAGTATATATTTAAAAAACAAGCAGAATAGATAAAAATAAACTGTGCAGGGGTAGCCAAGTGGTTAAAGGCGCAAGCTTCAGAAGCTTGTCTCTTAGTGAGTTCCCAGGTTCGAATCCTGGCCCCTGCATTAAATCATGAATTGTGCCTTCCCAGGTTCGAATCCTGTCTCCCGCACTTCTCTCTTAAAAATATATTAAGAATCCAAAACAAAAATTAAAATAAAAAAATAAAATAGTTTGTTAGCAAAAAAACAGGTACTGCAAGGCAATTGCCAAGCGCCTGTTTTTAGGACACAGAAAAATCAGAATCTTCTTTTCTTTCTATAACATTCCTGGCAAAAAACTGGCTTGCCTTCTGTTGGCTTGAAAGGAACTTCGCATTCTTTTCCGCATTCAGAACAAACTGCTTTATGCATTTCTCTTGGTTCTCTAGGGCCGAAATCTCTTCGAAATCCGCCACTGTCTCCGAATCTTCCCATATTGTATTAAATCCTCCTTATACTTAGCATAGAAACCTAAATTTCTAGACTTCTTATATTTTTGATATTTTAGGCATTTATAAACTTATGTTGTTGGACTCTTTTATATTTTTTGATTAAATTTATATATCTTAAAAACTGCCCATATATATGAAAATAAATGGTGATATGGCTGAATTAATGGGCATTCATATTGGAGATGGCTGTATAAGTGTGAACGCAAGATATAGCGAATATTATCTTGGTGGAGACATTACAGAAGAAGTAGAATATCATGATAAATGGGTATCTAAATTATTTAACAAAAAAGTTATGTTTCCTTTATATGGAAAAAAAGTAACCTACAAATTTCATCCAAAAGTTGGAATTTATGGATTTCATATATTTGACAAAAAGATAGTTAACTTCTTCAATAAACTTGGAATTAAAAGCGGGCCAAAAACAAATGTAGAGATTCCTAAAATAATTTTTTCCGATAAAAACTTGACAAAGAGATTTTTAAGAGGACTATTAGATACTGATGGAAATATTTATTTTGATAAAAATAGAACATCAAAAAATCCAATAAATAATTGTCCTGTAATCCAATTAGGAACTGTTTCAGAAATTTTATGTAATCAAATCTTTGATGTAATGTTTAATTTAGGATTTCATCCAAGAAAGAAAAAACCTCATCAGGGCAAACGCGATAAAAATTTTGTGCATACAATCTTGCTATATCGTCGGGGAGATATTAGAAAATATATTAATGAAATTGGATTCAAAAATCCTAAGCATTATACTAAATGGCTTGTATTTAAAAAATTAGGACTTTGTCCGC
>Ga0210057_1008944_pt1 | contig 11727 bp, 12 predicted proteins | sample CryGeyCG2114_010_2_FD_183968 | JGI IMG/M metagenome (GOLD analysis project Ga0210057, IMG submission 183968) | Groundwater microbial communities from aquifer - Crystal Geyser CG10_big_fil_rev_8/21/14_0.10 (SPAdes) (version 2) | ecosystem: Environmental > Aquatic > Deep subsurface > Groundwater ...
ATTCATTTTTCAAAAAAAAGAACGTCACAAAACGTCCTTTTTTATTTCCCTAATTACTGTTTACGATTTACCAATTGCTATTCACCACCTTCAAACAACGCCTTCCAATCGGCCACAAATTTCTCCAATCCTTTATCCGTCAGATCATGTTGAATATTATATGAAGAAATATCATCAGTGAGTGACAACTCTTCGTACACAATCGGTGCAAAATCTTCTCGCATATACGTATATGCTGTTGGCACTTCTATGCCACCTTCTTGCCACGCGAGCAAATATTTTCCAGGGACTGTGATTATATCACTGCCAAGTGCAATCGCTGCAAAAAAATGTTCCATACTTCGCACGCTCGCAGTGAGGACTTCTACATGTCCATCGCCTTCTTTGTACATCTTGAGAACATTCGCAATCAAGTCCATGCCATTTTGTCCAATATCATCCAGCCGTCCGATAAATGGAGAAAGAAATACTTGTCCTTTCTTTGCACCGCTCGTTGCAGCATAGACAGCCGCCGCTTGTGCTTGTGAAAAAACAAGTGTCATGTTGACATTATATCCTTCGTCGACAAGTGCACGTGCAGCTTTCAGTCCTTCTGCGTTTGTAGGAAGTTTTATATGCACTCCAGGAATCCACGTTGCCATTTTTTTTCCTTGTTCTATCATCATCTCTGCTTTCGTTTCTGCGTCAGCATACACTTCTACAGAAATAGATCCTTCTGGCATGTTCGCTCGGATTTTTTCTACTGTTGTTTTGTAATATTCAAAGACTTCCTCCTGTGTAAATGGATTGCCACTTGCAAGTCGCTCTTGTGCCACAGGACTTTTGGCAATCAGCGACGGATTTGTCGTCTGTCCATCGAGAAAACCTAGTGTCTCTATCATTGTTTTTGTTTCTTGTGGGTCACCGCTATCGAGAAAGATTTGTGTGTGGAGGTTTGTTGGTTTCATAAAAAAATATTATTTAATCCAAACAGTTTTCATATTGGTAAACGCACGGATGCCAGCAAAACCAAGTTCTCGTCCTACACCAGAGCGCTTTATTCCCCCCGTTGGCAAACGCGGATCTGTTTTTACAAATCCATTCACAAACACCATACCGGATTCTATGCGCGGAATAATTTTTTTTGCGAGTGTCATGTTGTTTGTAAACAAACTTGCTCCCAAACCAAACAAAGAATCATTGGCGAGCGCAATTGCTTCATCAATAGTGTCAAAAGATATTACCGTCGCGACAGGCCCAAACGTTTCTTCTTTCCATGCAGGCATATCGGTCGTGACGTTTGTCAAAATCGTTGGCGTGTAAAAAAATCCATCACGTTCCAGTTGCCTCCCTCCATTCAACATAGTAGCTCCCATATCCACAGATTCTTTCACTTGCCGTGCGATATCTCGAAGTCCAGATTCACTCGACATCGGCCCCATCTGCGTGGTGTCATCCATAGGATCTCCGACTGTATACCCTTCAAAAATATCTTTCAGTTTGCTCGTAAATTCTTCTGCTCGAGACGAGTGAACAAGAAAACGTTTTGCAGAAATACACACTTGCCCACCGTTCAAGAGTCTCGAAATCTTTGCTTGCTCACATGTGAGCTGAATGTCTGCGTCTTCGAGCACGATAAATGGATCACTTCCGCCGAGTTCCATGACAACCGGTTTTATTTCTGTCCCAGCAATGCCCGCCACAATAGAACCAGCTTTTTCACTTCCTGTGAGCGACACACCTTTTACTCGTTTGTCTCGAAGAATATCTTCCACGTCAGAAGAACCGACAAGCAACGTTTGAAATACACCATCTGGAAATCCTGCATTACGAAATACTTGCTCACACGCAAGCGCAGATTGTGGCACGTTTGAGGCATGCTTCAACACCACCGTATTTCCTGCCATGATGACCGGTGCTGCCATACGAAACACTTGCCAAAAAGGAAAATTCCACGGCATGACAAGGAGAATCACTCCGAGCGGATCATATTGAACATAACTTTCACTCGCTTCAGTCTCTATTGATTCTGGCGCAAGATATGCTTCCCCATTGTCTGCATAGTGATCACAATTCCACGCACATTTTTCTACTTCACTCGTTGCTTGTGCAATTGGTTTTCCCATTTCTGCGGTAATAATCTCTCCGTACGCTCGTGCATTCTTTTTCATCTCTTCTGAAGCCGCATGAAGCAAGCGCGCACGTTCTGCAAATGGCGCATGCTTCCACGTATGAAATGTTGCATCTGCTTTGGCAAGTTTTTCTTCCAATTCCTCTTTTGAAATTGCATCAAATGTTTTTTCTACGTTGCCAGTTGCTGGATTGAGTGATTGTATAGCCATAGGGTTACGGATAACGGATAATGCTGATATACGGATGTAAACTACATTTTTCTGCTCAGAAAAATGTACATATCAGTTTGTTCCTTTTGCAAACCAGCAACAGTCTGCGTCTATTGCGATTTTGATGGATTGCAAAAGGAACAAACTGATAGAAGTACTAACACGTACACGTTTTTGATTGGAGACCTTTGGTGAGCACACGTTCATTTTCACTATAGTCGATCGCGACTTCAATAACATGAACATCTGGTGTATCAAGTGCATGCGTGAGTAATTCTTTAAGATGTGACACAGATTCTGCACGATATCCTTTTGCACCATAGCTCTCTGCATATTTCACAAAGTCCGGATTGCCAAATTCAAGTCCAAAATTATCAAATCCCATCGCATGCTGCTTCCACTGTATCATACCATATCCACTGTCATTGAGAATCAAGACAACCAGATGCATCTTCTCCCTAACAGCAGTTTCAAGATCTTGTGAATTCATCATAAAGCCACCGTCGCCGACAACGGCAAGAATCTTTTTCTCAGGATAGACAAGTCGCACCCCCATAGCAGAAGGCATACCGGCTCCCATTGTCGCAAGCGCGTTGTCGAGAAGAATCGTATTGCGTCCTCGTGCTTCGTACTGGCGAGCAAACCAGAGCTTGTACATGCCATTGTCGAGCGCAATAATACCATCATCAGGCATCACTTCACGTACGATAGAAACAAACCGTTGCGGAATAATAGGAAACACATCCTCCATAGAGCGTTCAAAAAGATGATTCTTCATGTCGTTCTTCACACGTTCAAAGGCTGACATATCCCATTGATTTTTCGTTCCATCCAGCAATTGTTTCAATCGTTCTTTCATCTGCCACACAGCATTCCCGATATCCCCTATCACTTCCCATTGAGGAAAATACACATCGTCCACTTCAGCCGAAGAATAATTGACATGAATCACTTTTACTCCGCCATGCGTCATAAAAAATGGTGGTTTTTCAATCACATCATGTCCAACATTGATAATCAAATCAGCTTTTTCAATAGCACAGTGGACATAATCATTACTGGATAATGCCGCGGTCCCGAGATACAGTGGATGTCGTTCATCAATCACACCTTTTCCCATCTGGGTCGTAAAAAATGGAATCCCAATCTCGTTTATAAACTCTGTCAGTGCTTTTGACACCAATTTTCTATTTGCTCCTGCCCCAACGAGAATCAGTGGGCGCTTTGCAGACAGAATCATTTCTACTGCACGAGCAACCGCCTTTTCTTCTGCAGCAGGACGACGAATCGTATCGATAGGAAAGACGTGTGCATCATCTGGCACGTCGTGTGCAGCAATATCTTCAGGCAATTCGAGATGCACAGCTCCAGGACGCTCTGAAGTAGCGACACGAAATGCTTCACGCACACGAGCAGGAATTGTTTTTGCGCTGACGATCTGTGTTGCGTATTTCGTCACAGGCTTCATCAGGTTCACAATATCGACAATCTGAAAATGTCCTTGCTTGCTACTCAGGATTGGCTTTTGTCCGGTGATCATCAGCATCGGCATACCACCGAGCGTTGCATATGCTGCAGCAGTGACAAAGTTGGTCGCCCCAGGACCGAGCGTGGAAAGACACACGCCAGGCTTCCCAGTAAGCCGTCCATACGTCGCAGCCATAAAGCCAGCGACTTGTTCATGTCGCGTCACGATAAGACGAATAGAAGAAGTGCGAAGCGATTCAACAAAATCAAGATTTTCTTCTCCAGGCACACCAAAGATATACTCCACGCCTTCGTTTTCCAGTGCTTTTATAAATAAGTCTGATGCTTTCATAGAGATATAGTATTTCTTCATCAAATATATAGTAGAGGAGATGGGAAGTCAATGTTCATATAAAAAAGAAGCACCCCGCGTGTTACTCGTTCTTTCGAACTTTCACACACGGGGTATAGGCAGTCGCTCGGTAGGCACCGATCCCCGGCTATGTCCGGGGAAGAAACTACCGAAATTTTCACGTGCAAGATTTTGTAATGAGGCACAAGGGCCTACTTGCTGCGGAGCACTCGAACGCTGTTGCCCCAGTGTCCACGACTATCGAGCCAGCGCCAGCGCTGAGTCCAGCGGCTGCCGTCCCAGTAGAGGTACGCAACGCGCTCGGTGTTGACAGCGTGCCGCCACTCCTGAATGACGAGGTAGTAGCTACGAAACTTTGATGGGATGTCCTGTCCATGGTGCATCAAGTACATGGCCTCGTCAAAAGCGCAGGCATCACCACTCATCTCCGATGTACGTTCGATCATCGTGTGACCGATGACCTCATTCTCATCTGCCAGAAGGACGGCATGGCACTCGAACGACCTTTTCTCGGGTCCGATCTTTTCCATCGTGAGTATGGAAGGGACATCATCACCCCGAAGAACGCGAAGGTCTTCAGCAAGGCGTGACAAGTGCTCGATGTAGAACCGCATCCGCTTCGACGACAACTCAGGAAGATGCCTGACTACAGCGGCGATGAACTCAACTTCTAGGCGTTCCATGATCAAGGCTCCTTGGTCTTACCTATCGATGTTTTCTTACCCTGCGCAGACTGAGAGTAATTTCCAGCCTTCCCTTGGGCTATTTGTGTCGAAGTAAGCCGAAAGAAAGCGAGACTCTGGTCGGAAAGATAAAGACTAATGACATACTATAGTCTAAAGTCCCCTTATGTCAACAATCTGACATAAACGGTGTAGAAAATTCTCTTATTTTTGTATAGACAAATCTATAATAAATAGTGCATTCCGCTTAAAAAGTTACCCCCATTTCCACTGAGTAATCCACCAAGATATCCACATTAAATACAATTTTTTGTATACGTTTTTCTATACATTGTGGATAAGTGTGTGCAAAAGTGGACACAACTGTGGAAAAGTAGGCAAAATTGTGCAAAAGTATAGACTATATTATACTAAAAACCACTCAAAAACAGGTCAAAAAGTGCACTTTCTTTGCTAACATAAGCAAAAAACACCCCAAACACTTGACAAAACACGAAAAATAGTGTATAGTGGATACAGATTCGCCCAAAACATCAGCAACGCTGATGTGCACAGTCGTTCTTTCCACAACTTGAATACATTGCTGAGAAATCTTCTCAGTAGAGTATTCCCCTCCACTCCTCACTTCGGTGAGTCCCGCTATGCGTATCGTGCTTCGGCCGTGCGTTGGGACCCTACACCCTACACGAGCGGTGGATGGGTATATGAGCCTGATCGGCATTGCAACATCTAGACGAGAAAGCTGTGAACTGTTTCACATCTCCCTCGTCTAGGTAAGCAGCTCCAGGTTCTTTATCACAAGGGCCCGCCCACAATAATTAACATTTAGGGGCAGAGGCCCTTTTTTTATTTGCCTCCACCTCTTGCAACAAAGGGGCATATAGGCTATACTTCGGTCGTAATATTATACATATGGCAAAGCAAAACGCTTTTAATACAACTTTTTTGAATAAGGTAAAAACAGTTCTTTTGGCTGAACAAGAAAAGCTAGAGGGAGAACTCGCCAAATTCACAAAACCAAACCCACATGCAACAGATGATTTTGATGCAGCATTCCCCGAATACGGTGATGAATCTGACGAAAATGCCCGTGAAGTTGCTGACTACACTACCAATAAATCACTCGAAATCGCTTTGGAGAAGTCTCTTCGTGACGTTCACAAATCACTCGAACGCATCGAAGCCGGAACATATGGTATCTGCAAGTACTGTGACAAAGCCATTGATGAAAAAAGACTCCTCGCACGTCCAACATCAGGATCTTGTGTTGACTGCAAAAAAGCACTGACAGACGAAGTCTAAACAAGATTTTGCATATGCATCTACGAAAAAGCTCTCTTGTGCCACTTTTGACAGGTGGCTTTTTCTTTTGCCTAGACCAATTCTTGAAATACATGGCACATGGCCACCCATCCATGACCGCATACCTTATAAAACCATGGCTGGGATGGGAATACTTTGCAAATCCTGGTATTGCCTTCTCTGTCCCCTTCCCCAATGCAGCCCTAATCATTGGGACGCCACTGATTCTCATAGGACTCCTCGTCTATATGGGAAAAAAAACTCGCCCTACGCTATATCAGATTTTGGGGACAAGCCTCATCTTCTTTGGTGCAGTATCAAATTTGATTGACCGCATCCTCTTTGGCATTACGATCGACTATTTTAGAGTACTGACGGCTGTACTGAATATTGCAGATATTATGATTGTTGTAGGGACACTCTGTATCCTCATGGGAATATCATCTCAGCCAACGCCTGATATTGACAACAGAGAGCAGATCTAGTATACTGCGGGCACTTCTCAAGAATGGGTTATAGACAGGTTGCTCTCACCTCATGTCTATCCCAATCCTACCAATACTTACCTATCATCTATGCCAAATAAAAATAGTGCAAAGAAAGCACTCCGACAAGATCAAAAACGTGCAGCACGAAACCTTGTAGTCAAAAATGCATACAAAGAGGCAGTAAAGACAGCAAAAAAATCAATAGAAGCTGGCACTGTGGCTGCTGACCAGATCAAAGCAGCACAAAAGAAGCTTGCGAAAGCTGCAAAGAAAGGTGTTATCAAAAAAAACACTGCTTCTCGCAAACTTTCACGACTTGCAAAGTTTGCAAACAAAGTGACGACAAAGTAATTTCTACAGCAACATCAAAAAATCGCCAGCACGGCGATTTTTTTATACAAAAGAGACAGACAACGTACGGCGGCCTTGCAACGCAAGATTACGTCTCGCTTCGCCTGCCTGCCGGCAGGCAGGCTCTACTAAGATTATTTTTTGCTGACGCAAAAAAAGATTAGAAGACTATGCTACATGCGAAGAAGGACCTCCATAGCATGTACGCTCTTCTCTTTATAAACTAATCTTCAATCTTATTTCACTGTAAAGTGAAATATAATCTTATAATCTTAGCGACGCGGAGCGGAGCGCAATCTTACTGCGCAGTACTTCACACACTACATCACCAACTTCCCAACAAACATATCAAGCAAATACGCCTGGGATCCCTTTCCAGTCTTTGTATGCTTATCAAGATCGAGAAGCGCGGTATGAATTTTCTCGAGCTCGTTCATAGAATATCGCTTTACCATCGGGATACTTTTTTTCACAACAAACGGATGAAGGCCAAGCGCTTTGGCCATCTGTGTACTCTGGATATCTTCTCCCCTATCATACACATCGCGCAACTCTAGCAAGATCCGATACTGCCGGACAATCATCGCAAAAATATATCCTGCGTCATTGCCAGCTCTGTATTGATCCTGGATACGTTTGAATACGCGTGCCGTCTGCTTTTGGACTATGGCATCGACAAGGGTAAAAATATTATCATCTATTTTTTCTTCTACAAAAAAAGCAACATCTCCACTCGTTATCTTCCTGCCAATGGCATAACTCACAAGCTGATCGAGCACCCCCGAAAGTTTCCACATATCACCTCCTATGGTACTTGCAAGCATATGCGCTGCATCGCGTTCGATATCACTTCCTCGTTCTTGTACTTCTGCTAGGATCCATCCGGTAAGCTGTGATCCTGTCAATTCTTCAAAATGCTGCACAAATTGTTCTTTTGTCAGTCGCTCAAAAAGTGCTTTAGCAACTTTTGTTTTTGGCTTTTCTATAGACTCTGAAATGATCAGGATGATATCTTGCGGAATGGCTTTCTCTTCAATTCGAGAAAGCAACGCTTCTTGTACCGCTGCCTGTTTTGTTGATAACAAGCCTTCGAGGACGACCATACGCTTTTCTGCAAGAAAAGGCGATGCTAATACCTGCTGCATAATATTTTCTTTTGTTGTGTCACAGTCTACCCGCACAAGATTTAACCCTTGGGGATCTCGTTCAACACAAAATTTGTCCATCATTTTTTGGAGGTATTGCCTACTGCGATAGGTGTCTTTGCCGTAAAGAAAAATAATCATAACTAATAGAGCGTATAGTGCATGCATTGTAGTACGCATCGCTCGAAGACGCAACTACCCCTCTGCATATACTGTGTATGACAAAATAAAAAAAACAACGTATACTATTGTTTATATGAATATTCCATTTTTACCTTCCGAAGAAGAACACCCTATCGTGTTGAAAAAAAAATCACTGTCTCTCGCAGACAGAGCCGCTGACACCATGACACAAGGCATGGGAAGTTGGTCATTCTTATTTATTTTTGGTGCCATTGTCGCAATATGGATTGCACTCAATGTGTATGGCTGGTGGAGCAACTGGGATCCGTATCCTTTTATCCTTCTCAACCTCGCACTGTCGACTATCTCTGCATTTCAGGCGCCCGTCATCATGATGAGCCAAAATCGGCAAACAGACAGAGACCGCATCTCTGCAAAATACGATTATGCCGTAAACAGAAAAGCTGAACGTGAAATTCAATTGATTCAAAAAGATCTCGAAGAACTCAAAGAAATGGTAAAGGCAATGGGAGGGAAAAAATCAAAAAATAAATAAAGTGCGAACTACAAACATGTACGAACATACGAAACTACATGTTCATTTCGTATGTTCTTATACATTTCGAAGTACGTACTCTTTTATATGAAAAAGCAACAACAACTAAAAACTGACATTCTTATTCTTGGTGCTGGTATCGGTGGCTATGAAACACTTCGTACACTCACAAAACAGTTGAAAAAAAAACATCCAGACCGACATATCACCATCGTCGACAGAAACAACTACTTCACCTTTGTGCCGATGTTGCACGAAGCAGCAACAGGCTCTATCGAGCCAACACACTGCACCATTCCGCTGAGAGCAATTATAGCCAATACACCGCATACATTTTGTAAAGCACGTATAGAAAAAATTGATCCGAGCAAAAAAACCGTAACCACATCTGTCGGTGTTTTTTCATACGAATATTGCGTGATTGCACTTGGCAGTACGACCAATTACTTTGATACCCCCGGAGCAAAAGAATATTCAGAACATGTCCGTACACTCGACGGTGCGATGCATCTGAAACATCAATTTATCCATATGCTCGAATCGTGTGGTGAGGAGCCTCTCTCAATCAATATTGTTGGTGGTGGATATACAGGCGTAGAAGTCGCAGGACAATATGCAGATCTCAGCAGAAAAGATTTGAAAACATTATATCCAACAAAAAAAGTGATTGTTCGTGTGATTCAATCCGGGGACAGTATTCTGCCACACATGTCGAAAAGAATTCAGAAAAAAGTATGGGAAAGACTTGAGAAACAAGGGGTCATTATCGATATCAACTCTCGTGTCACAAACGTCACAAAAGATCAGATCACACTCAATAGTGGTGAAAAGATCAAAAGTGATATCACCATCTGGACGGCAGGATTTGAAACGCTTGGCGCAACATTTTTGAAAAAGGGTGTGAATGCTCGTGGAAGAGTGGATGTCACAGAAACATTACAAATGATTGATCACCCTGATACATACGCTATTGGAGATATTTCAAACAGCACCGATCCAAAAACAAAGATTTCGTATCCGCAACTTGCAGAAGCGGCATATCACGAAGGTCACTACGTCGCGGAACATATCTCTCGACGATTGCAACACAAAACAACCCCACCATTCCGCTTTCATTCAAAAGGGCAATTGATGCCAGTCGGAGATTGGTATGGCGTGGCTCAGATAGGACCGTTTGTGTTGTTTGGCAAAATTGCGTGGTGGATTCGTCGTACGGTGTATGTCTTTTTTATGCCTGGTTTCCTTCGCAAATTTCGTATTATTGTCGATTGGACGCTTCACAGTTTTGGTGTGCGTGATGTCATTTCTATTGATACAGCAAATGGAGATACAAAGATGTGATGCCAATCAATGCTTTTTGCATATTAGAAAGAAAGACTAGAAGATTATTTTTGCTAGCGCAAATAAGAATGAAGCTCCCCGCCCCAGAGGGGCGGGGAGCTTCATTCTTATTTCGACGTAGTCGAAATATAATCTTTCAGTCTTTTCAAACATCAAAAAATCGCGTTGTTGTTTAGTTTATGCTATCATAAACTCATATTATTTTAATCACATATATCACATATGATGAACGCAGCAAAAAAGAAGAGCCTTGGGTTCTTTCTCATTCGCCTCTCCGTGGGGCTTATCTTTATCGTACAAGGGTGGGGTAAACTCAATGGCCTTGATATGGTCACAGGCATGCTTGCTGGAATTGGATTCCCTGCAGCAGGATTCTTTGCATGGATTCTCGCCCTTACAGAATTCCTCGGTGGTGTTGCCGTGATTCTCGGCCTCTTCGTCCGACATGCGGCAATGCTCCTTGCATTTGTCATGCTCGTTGCAATCTTCACCGTACATGTCCCAGGTCCATTTGGCCAAATGATGGCACCTGTAGCACTCCTCGGCAGTACGCTTGCGCTTATGCTTCTTGGTGGTGGAGATTGGCAACTGATGAAGGAGAAAAATTAAGATTGAAAATTTGACAAAAAAAACATCCGTAGTAGTAGTAGTAGTAGTAGTAGTAGTAGTAGTACGGATGTTTTTTATTTACACGGAATGGTTTTCTAAATATTCTTGATTTTCGTTTCTCCTAAAAATATGAATTTCAGTAGGGTCCCCAACATGATAGTCTTTTGCCCTCGAAATTTGGAGATCCTCAAGTTCTTGTGGTCCAGGAGACATTGAAAATCCATCAAATACAAATTCTTCTCTATCAATCAAATATGGATGTGCAGCACTTGCAGCGATTCTAATAGATCGGGCATCAGATAAATATGGTTGTTCTTCTTGCAAATCTTGAACTTGCTCTTTCGTAATACCCCATGTTTGAGGTGTTCCAGTATCATACGGAGGGCCAATAAGGACATAAGATTGAACAGAAGCCGTGTCCCTAAAATCCTGTGAGAAATCACGACCTGGTGGCATCCAAGATTCAATAACTATCTGAGGAGAATATTCTTTCAATGCAACGTGGTAATCCATTTGGACAACATTTTCACCAATAGGTGGGATTGTATATTTTTCTCTTTGTTCATCATCATCCACGCCTGGATCCACAGCATGATATTCAATATCTAGCCCTTTCTCATGAAGTAATCGCCTTAAATGGTACGCCAATTTACCATCTCCAGCCCCAACCTCTAAAATCTGAACGGGGGATTGGGATTTATCATCCAACCTATCCAATTCTCCTGCTATAAAATTACTGAATTCTTCAATAAACTCTTTTGTGATCACTTCATAAAAAGGATGTTCTTCATTCTTTGAAAAATCTTTCCAAGAATTTCTCAAAAATTCATTCTCGAACCCAAATGAAGCTCCCCGCCCCAGAGGGGCGGGGTATCAGTTCTCTATAACAACCGTAATTGGTGACTGCTATGGAGTTCTGTATACTCATTTCCTTGGTTTTTTACATAGTTAGCGATCATACCTTCGTT
>Ga0210057_1008945_pt1 | contig 11726 bp, 6 predicted proteins | sample CryGeyCG2114_010_2_FD_183968 | JGI IMG/M metagenome (GOLD analysis project Ga0210057, IMG submission 183968) | Groundwater microbial communities from aquifer - Crystal Geyser CG10_big_fil_rev_8/21/14_0.10 (SPAdes) (version 2) | ecosystem: Environmental > Aquatic > Deep subsurface > Groundwater ...
ATACTCAGCAAGTAATGTTCTAGCTTCTTGCCATTCATTAGTTCCATCTGTAGCATCTCTTATAGTTTCTCTGACATCAGCATATTTATGATCTGGCAAGGCAACAATTTTGGCTACAACTGTTTTATAATCTCCTTTACCAGCTACTCTTGTAATAAGCCTTGTAATATAACTTCCTTCAGACCTTTCTCTTGGATTATCATTACTTAATAATCCATATTGTTCTAGAATTGTTAACCCATCTTTTCTTGCAGTTGGATATCGTGCTGCTCTTTCTAATTGTCTTCTTAAATCTAAATAATTATCTCCTTCTTCTTCAGCGAGTCTTTCTGCAACAGGTTGATATTCAGAATGTAATTCATCAGTTTTAGGATTGTTAGGATGAAGTATTCTTACAAGAAGTTCGAGCATTTCAGTTTCTCTGTATGATTTAGATTCTATTCCCATTTATCAACCTCCTTTCTATAACATTTGATAAATTACAGTATCGACATCAACAATTCCAGTATCTGGCTGTTCTTCTCTTTCATTTGGTGGTTCTGGATTATAAGGAGGTATTTTTTGATGTAATGGCTGTCTTTCATCTGTTATATCTTTTCTATACCTCTCTTCTATTACAACTCCTCTTTCAAGATCACTTTGTGTAGGACCTATTTCTGAAGGTGTCCATCCATTCCAGCCTAGTGGGACACCATCATCATACTCTCCACCAGGTGTCCAATAATGCGGATTATCAACTACATCATCTTCTATTCTATTTGCTTCATACTTTACTGGCTTTTGTGCGTCTAGACAGATTATTTCATACAATGTTGTGTTTCCCATACATTCTCCCCTACTATTAGCCAGATTAGTATACTGTACTCTGACGAGTGGTAATATGACGCAAAGGCTATATAAGCCTTGTGACAGATTATCACTAAAAATGGAAAAATGCATTAAAATGTGTTAAATAGACATAATAAATTATATAATCTTTATAAATAGGTTGTTACTTCTTTGTGGTATGAGACAATTAGCAGACGCATTAAAGAGAGCAGGTTATGAAGGAAAAAATAGAAGTCCATCTATGGATGGAGTATTTGGATCTTCTGGATGGAGATTAAGGATGAATAAGCACTTTCTGGGAGAATTTCCAGATGCTGAACCTATTGGTCATAAAGGAGCTTCTTTGGCTGAACGTAGGCCCATTTATAGAGTTGCTGCTTCTAATGGGGCTAATGTTGTAGTGAAATATGTTCCAAACAATGTAAATGGAAGACGAGAAGCAATATTTACCCGCCGCTATGCTGGTAGTGTTGCTCCTGAAGTCTATTCATTAAATCAAATCCCTGGTGATGGAATTGAAATTATTATGGAAGCAGCAAGTGGTAGTATTCAAACACCTTTTGATGATCAAGGTTCACAGTTATGGGCTGCTTGTGAAGTGGCACTAATGCTTGATGAAATGCATTCAAATGGGGATGGACATTACGATGTTAAACCAGATAATGTAGTTTGTTTTGATTATGGAGATAGTGAAGGCTTAGGTTTGATTGATTTTGGGTTTGCAGCCACACATAAAGAAGTTCATAAGTATGTTGCTAAATATAAACATAATTATCATGGTACTCACGGTTATAAAGCGCCAGAATTCTTACTCCCAGAATTATTTGATAATCCTGTTGCACCAGATGTCTATTCTTATGGGATGCTTGTTCGAGCTCTTCATGAACCTACATCAAAAGAATTAAGAAGTATAAATAGCGGAGAAAAGCTTCGTGTATTTGGTGAGGACAGATTAAGAAAATCAATTTTATCAGTTCAAGGACCTGTTCATCCAGCGTTGCAAGAAGTTATTGCAATATGTACAGAATATAATCCAAGAATGCGTCCTGATTTTGGTGAAGTTTCAGGATTTTTAGCTCAATATGTCTAAAGAGAATTTTGAATAATTACAAAATTCTCTATAATTCATACAATCTCTTCTGAACAGCTTTTTCATTTACAACAAAGCCCTGCTTTGTTTCAATCTTGTCCATTTCACTTTCAGATTCTAATTTCATTTGTATCTCTTTTGCTCTTTCTATTACTTCTGAAGGCATTCCAGCTAACTTTGCAACATAAATCCCATAACTTTTGTCAGTTCCGCCAGGCAATAACTTTCGTAAAAATATGACTTCTTCTTTATCTTCTTTGACAGCAACATTGTAGTTCTTAACACCATCATATTTTTCTAATTTACTCAATGCATGATAATGTGTTGCGAACATTGTTTTTGCTTCAATCTTATTATTAATATACTCTGCAACAGACCATGCAATAGAAACACCGTCAAATGTAGATGTGCCGCGTCCAATCTCATCCATTATTATTAATGATTTTGATGTTGCGTTGTTTAATATGGAAGCTGTTTCATTCATCTCAACCATAAATGTGCTTTGGCCGTGTGTTAAATCATCATGCGCTCCTACTCTTGAAAAGATCCTGTCAACAATAGATAATGTTGCTGCAGTTGCTGGGACAAAACTTCCAATCTGTGCTAACAAACAGGTTAATGCAACTTGTCTTAATATAGTAGATTTTCCAGCCATGTTTGGTCCAGTTATTATCATTGTTCTGTTTTCTTTTGATATTACAACATCATTCGGAATAAACTGTTCTTCAATTCGTTCAATGACTGGGTGCCTTCCCTGAACTATGTTTAAGTTATAATTGTCAGTAATATTAGGTTTTGAATAATTATGCTGTCTTGCAACTTCTGCAAAAGAATTTAGAACATCAACTGCTGCTATTGTCTGTGCGATATTCTGAAGTTTTTCTGTCTCACTACTTATTCTTGCAACTATCTGCTGAAACAATTCATATTCTAATTCGTTTATTTTTTCCTCTGCACTCAGGATCTTGTCTTCCATTAATTTTAATTCTTCTGTAATATATCTTTCTGCGTTTGCTGTTGTTTGTTTTCTAATATATGTTTCAGGAACAAGGTCTATATTCTTTTTTGTAACTTCTATGAAATATCCAAACACTTTGTTGAATCTTATTTTTAATGTTTTGATTCCTGTTTTAGTTTGTTCTTTTTGCTCAAGTTGTGCAATGTAAGTTTTTCCATTTCTGCATATGTCATGAAGTTCGTCCAGTTCATTGCTGAATCCATTTTTAATTATGCCGCCTTCACGAATAGAAACTGGTGGGTCGTCATTAATTGCACATTTTAACAAAGTGACAATATCATCTGCAGTCTCGATAGATGATAATTTCTGCAGTAAAGTTGTTTCTGATTGAAGCAATGTGCTCTTAATGTTAGGCATCCATTTTAATGATGTTTTTAATGCAATCAAATCTCTTCCATTGCTGCTTCCTAAATTTATTCTTGACAATAGTCTTTCAATGTCATAAATTTTATTTAATGTTTCATCAAGTTCATGTTTTATTATTACTCTTTTAGTTAATTCTTCAACAGCATCTAATCGGTCATCTATTATTTCTTTTTCTAAGAGCGGCTCCATCATCCACTTTTTTAACAAACGTCCGCCCATTGGAGTTTGTGTCTGGTCAATGCTGCTAAGTAATGTCCATCTTCCAGAATTATCTCTCATATTCTGCATTATTTCAAGATTTTTTAAAGTAGTTTCATCAATAAGCATATGCTGATTGGTTGTTATGTACTTAAGGTTTTTAATTGAGTTAATATTTGATTTTTGTGTTTCTTTTAGATGGTATAACAATGCCCCTGCAGCACTTGTTGCTGATTTTTTATTTTCTATGCTGAATCCGTCTAATGAGATAGTATTAAAATGCTGTGTCAGGGTTTTGTATGCATTTTTGTATGTGAAGAAGACATATGGTGTTTTGTTTATGAAAATATTTTTTTTCTTGCATTTTTCGACTAGTTTTGAATCTTTGTAATTTTGATCTATTAGGATTTCTCTTGGATTGTATCTTACAATTAATGAATCTATATCGTCAGCTTCTGTGCAAAAGAATTCGCTTGTAGAAAGATCTGCAATTGCAATGCCAATATTATTATCTTCAAAATGTATTGCCATGATATAATTATTATGTTTTTCACTAAGTAAATTTGATTCAATTACAGTTCCTGGAGTTACTACTCTTACAACACCTCTTTTTACAATGCCTTTTGCTTTTTTTGGATCTTCCAATTGCTCGCAAATTGCGACTTTAACATTTGCATTTATCAGCTTTGCAAGATAATTCTCCAATGCATGATAAGGAATACCTGCCAAAGGAATAGGAGAATCATCTTTGTTTTTCCCTCTTTTTGTTAATGTTATTTGGAGAATTTGTGATGCTTTGACTGCATCATCGTAAAATGTTTCATAGAAGTCGCCCATTCTGAATAAAATGAGGCAGTCTGGATACTGTGCTTTTATTTCTTTATATTGTTTCATAGCAGGGGTTGGCATAAGAATTGTGAATAGTGATTTGTTTAAATTGGTTATGGTTATATAGTGAATGACATAAATAAAGCATTGAAAAGTCCTTCACTAGAATAGTTGAGAACAAGAATCATTATGCATTACTTGTGTCTCAATTAATATTCTATTGAATTTCTTAATTCAAAATTTATGTTTTATTTATATAAATAATGAAGCACATGGCATTAAAAACCATGTGCTTATTTTAAGCGTTTTCTGTTCATCTCAAGCGCCTAAGTCGAAAAACAACGCTTAATAAATAGGTATCTGCTTTAATGCAGAGACCTGTAACTGTTTATATATCCTCTTTTTAATATATAAATAAATTAAACATAAATAATCTTCTTTTACCTACTTAAAAATCGCAACGTTTAAATACAAGCCTAAACACAACTTATCTATAACAATCCTCGAGGTGACTATTTATGAAAAAACAACTATTAGTATTAACACTTATTATGCTTCTACTGCTTCCATTTGCAGCAGCAGACTCTTTTGCTTCTTTGCTTGGTGACTATAACAAAGCAAAGGCAGAATATTCAGATATTCGTGATCAGCTTGATGAATGCCGCTTATTAGATGAAGATTGCGAGGATTTTGAAGATGATATTCTTGGTCCTGCTATTGATTATGCAAAAGCAGGAATTAATTTAATGATTGCATATATTGATTATGTTGATAACAGCGATCTTGATGATGCAGAAACTAATTTGGAACAGGCCTTAGATAATCTAAAATATGCTGATACAAAAGAAGAGTTTGATGATGCGCTTGATCTTGCAAAAACTGCTTGGATTGATGCATCAGTTGTTATTAGAATGGACACAATAGGTGCACTATATGAAGAAGTAGATGGTTTGGTTGATACAGGTGAAATACTGAAAGCAAAATTAAAATGCGGAATTGGCGAATTGGATTCAAGTACTAATGATTTAGATAATGCTTATGAAAATTTTGCAAAATTAATTGGTGAATCTGATGATAATATGGATGAAGCAGAGGCACTATTAAATGCAGATTCTCTTACAGAAGCTTTTGAATATATTAAGAAATCTCAGAATTCTTTGAAGGAATCACAAGCAGAGCTTGAAACAGCATTGTCTGCTTTAGAATCATCAGGAGGCAAGCTTTGTGATGAAGTTGTAATTGAAGATGACGACGAGGAAGATGAGGCGGATGATGAAGATGAAGAAGCTGATGATGACGAAGATGAAGAAACAGATGATGATAGTGAAGATGATGAAGAAAAAGATTTTGATACTATGCTTGAAGATGTTGGAGTAGAAAGCCAGTACAACGATGCAAAAGAAGCAGTAGAAGATCTTGTTGATTACATAGAAAAAAAGCAGGATGATGGTTACAGCACAACAAAAGCAGACAGCATATTAGCTGAAGCAGAAAATTACTTAGAAACTGCTGAAGATAAAATTATGGATGGAAAATCAGGAATATCTTACTTGCTTAATGCAAAAGAAACAGCAAAAAGAGGAATGAACAGTGAATATTATGTGAAAAAGTCAACCACTAACGACAGCAGTAATGCCACAGACGATTTTGAGGCTTTTGTAACATGCATGGAAAATGCAGGCTATAAATATCAAAGAGAAAGCTGTTATGATGATTATGGCATTGAAAGTGATACTCAAGTAGAGATAGAAGATTGTTTATACGAAGGCACAGATGATTATACTTGTTATGACTACGCTGAAGATGAAGCAGAGAAACAAGAAGATGAAGAGGCACAGGACTTGCAGGACAGAGTTGATGAACTGCGTAATAACCTTGATGACATAGAAAGCGAAGTAGAAGATCTTCTTGATAACTTTTATCAGGCAGCAGATGATGCTGGCTTAGAAGAAGGTGACAATGAATACGATGATCTTGAAGATGACATTAAACAACTTCTTGATGATGTTCAAAGCCAGAACAGCGATTATGATGATGATCTTGATAATGTTGAAGAACTGATAGATGATGAAAATTACGATGATGCAGACAGTGATCTTGATGATCTTAATGATGAAATAAACGGCAATAATCAGTATATTGATGATATCAAAGATAAGATAGCTGATTTTGAAGATGATGTCAATGCACTTTAGGTGATATACAATGAAAATGAAAATAATTTTTGCATTATTGCTTTTGATTTTAGTTTTGTTTACTGCAGCAGGTTGTGCTGACAGTGCAGATGAAACTGATTCAGAAGATGATGGAACAGTAGAAGAAGTAGATGAGTATAACCCGCAAACTGTTGATGATTTAACAGAAGATTTTGAAGAGATGAGCTGGTAGTTATTCTACTATCTTATATTTTTCCTCTTCCAATGCACTTGTAAATTTCTTCCAGATAGTATAAGAATCTACTAAAGCTTCTTCAAATGTTTTCTTTATTCTTTTGTCAGTTATTGAATATAGATATTCTCTTTGCAGATTAACGCCTGCTTCGTATGCTTTCTCTTCTTTTTCTCTCATTAACCTTAATGCAGATTTGTTTTTATTGCTGGTTATGTTAAATAATGCATTATAAATCTGCTTTCTCTTTCTTATCTTGTTAATCCATGCTTTTTGTTTCTTTATTGTCCATTGTTTTTTTATAGTTTTGCTTAAAAGAACAGCAGAATTTGCCACCTTCTGCACATCTTTCCATTTGTTATGATGTCCTTCAAATAATTTCATGCGCTTTTCTATCTTTTTCCGCATTTTGTGTTTTTTGTACACACTTAAAAAAATTTCAATATTCTTTGTTTCATTTTCAAATTCTTCTACAAACTCGTTGATTACTGATATGGGAAGTTCTGGTGTTTGTTTTTTAGGTTTTAACTTTCTTAGAAGCTTCTTTATTGTTTTGATTGGCATGAAATGTTTTTTATTTTGTAGTATTTATTCTTTTCTAAAGAGAATTTTGAAAAATACAAAATTCTCTTAGAGAACTTTGCATTTGAAAATATAGCAAACAAATTAAAGGTCCATATTTGAAATTTGTTTGCTGAATAGTGAACTCACCTAACAAATTAAAAATAATCCCTGACTGAGTAACCCTACCTAAATGTATGGTCTTTGCCGTCGTGATTATTAAACATGTGAACTTACTGCTTCATCCACGCACTAAAGTGCGGGGCTTTCACCAAGTTCCCATGTATTATTAATTGGGTTAGTTCACTATATTCATCGACGAGCTCAAAGTATTAATCTTTGAGCTAAATTGAAAAAACCTATTTTTGCAAAGTTCTCTATAGCTACCGCTACTTCTTAAAAAAATAAAAGAAATATAGCTAACGCTAATTCTTAAAAATCTTAAAGAAAATTTCTAATTTCTTATTGTAAAAGAAAAAAAGAAAAGATCATGCATTAAGTATGCGAAGAGTAAAAGAAAAGAACTATTGGTACACGCACGCTAAACATCTCGTTGCCTTAATGCGTACACGCCGTGCCCATCAACCGATTCTTTTAATCGCGTTCTAGGTTATCTCTTTTCGAGGGATGCTTCGTACTTAGATGCTTTCAGTACTTATCATCAATGGCGTAGCTGCTCAGCTTGCCCTGTCGGACAACTGATACACCAGAGGCCACGGTTCTTCGTTCCTCTCGTACTAGAAGATCCTTCCCCTCAGATAACCAACATTCCCAGTAGATATCAAACAAACTGTCTCACAACGTTCTGAACCCAGCTCACGATCCCTATTAATGAGTGAACACCCCCACCCTTGGCAGCTTCTGCACCACCAGGATAGGAAGAGCCGACATCGATGTAGCAAGCCGCGCCGTCGATCTACTCTGCATAAAACAATTGCTTTATACTAATGAGCTCTCGGGCGCGACAACTCTGTTATCCCCGGAGTAACTTTTTTGTCGTTTCTAGGCCCCATCAAGAAGCCATAGAAGTTCGCTAAACCAGACTTTCGTCTTTGGGTTCCTTATTAGTGGGAACTCAATCAGGCAAGCTTATGCTTTTGCACTCTACGACGGATTTCTGACCCGTCTGAACTTACCTTTGGGCCCTACTGATATGCTTTCAGCAGGGTGCCACCCCAGCCAAACTGTCCGCCTACAGGTGTCCTGATGACAATCAGTAAGTGACGTAAGTTCCGTTGAATGGTGTTTCATTGATGTCTATTTCCCGCCTTGCGACGAAAACATAACAACTCCCATCTACGCTGTACAACAAAACTCACATCACAGCTACAAGCTACAGTAAAGTTTCACGGGGTCTTCGCTTCCCACTGGGAATCTCTGGCCTTTGCACCAGAATAATGTGTTCGGAGGTTTCCAACTAGGGACAGTGACGATCTCGTTACGTCATTCATGCAGGCCGTCAATCAAACGGCAAGGCATTTCGCTACCTTAAGAGAGTTATAGTTACCCCCGCCGTTTACCAGCTCTTAGCTCCGTTGAACCGAAGTTTCAAGTACTGGCACTGGGCAGACGTCACATTCTGTACACATCCTTACGGACTAGCAGAGTGCTAAGTTTTTGTTAAACAGTCGGACCGCCTTTGCAATTGCACCCTGCAGTCACATTCATACGAACATAACTACAGGGACCCCTTATACCGAAGGCACAGGGCTAATTTGCCGAATTCCCTTAGTTGGATTACACCTGCACACTTGAGGTTTCTCACCTAGGGGCACCAGTGTTGGTTCTGGGTATGATTAACAATGATCTATTTCCATTCCCTTTTCAAGGATTCAAGGCATCAGCGATACTCCCCATAAGGAAGCTGTTCTCAGCTTTAATGAAGTTCTCATCATGATGATACTCCCTTCATTTATGCTGATTAACATGTACGACTATACATGATCACTTAGCCCCAAATGTCAGTAATGGAACTTGCGTTGCCGCGTATACATTGTTAGTACTGGAATATTAACCAGTTTCCCTTTCCCGTACGTTGAGTTACAAGTACAGTTAGGATCAACTAACCCTTGGCTGATGTACATTGCCAAGGAACCCTTGCCCTTTCAGCGACAGTGATTCTCACACTGCTTAGATCCTACTACCACCAGGATTATTATTTCTTCAGCGGTCCACGCATCCTCTAAGACACGCTTCTGCCCACTGAGAACACCATACCTACCACGATGTACACCTGTACATGCCATAAGTCTCGGTAATCCATTTAGCCCCGTCCATTTTCCAGACCCATACACTTGACGAGTAAGCTGTTACGCACTTATTATAGGGTGGCTGCTTCTAAGCCAACCTCCTCGCTGTCTATGTGTATGGACACTTTTCACCCGTTCACACTGAATGGATATTTAGGGACCTTAACTTATGTCTGGGTTGTTCCCCTCTCGCGACTCAAGCTTACCCCGAGCCGCCGTCTCCTGGACGCTTTGACGTTAAAACATTCAGAGTTGGACAAAAAACCGAAGGATCTCTCCCCCTAAATCTTCAATCCGTGTCTTTACCGTTATAACTATCTTGTCCAAGGCTTGACTACAGCCAACTTTGGTAGGAACCAGCTATATCCGAGTTCGATAGGCTTTTCACCCCTAAACCCAGGTTAGAATAGCACTTGCTCGTAGCAATTCTTCAGGCCTCCACAGGGTTTTACCCCCACTTCACCTTACCCAGGATTAGATCACTCGGCTTCGGGTCAATCCCGTATGACTATTTGGCAGATTAATACCACACGCCTCGTTGCCTGCGCGTATGTTGCTTTCGCTATGGGTGCATGCCGGAAGCATTTACCCTTGCCATACAAGAAAACTCCCTGGTCCGTTATTCGAAACGGACGTGAGAACTTCGTAAAGCCCTCACGCTCTATAACTAGTAGGATTCAGGATCTTTTCACACCCTGTTAAGGGTCCTTTTCAGCTTTCCCTCGCGGTACTTGTTCGCTATCGGACTTAACACGTATTTAAAGTTGGAGATTGATACCCCCACATTCCTATTCAGTATCCAGTGAATAGTACTCTGGAAACCTCTACTCCCTCTGTTCCTTCCCCTACGGGACTATCACCCTCTTTGGTGCTGTTTTTCAACAGACTTTAGGTCGGTTCAGCGAGATAAAAAAAGGTCCAAACACCACATCTCCTATATTTTTCAATACAGGATTCAGTTTGCTTTGTACTGCTTTCAGTCGCCCTTACTCACAGCATCTCAATTGATTTCTTTTCCTGCAGGTACTAAGACGTTTCAATTCCCTGCGTTCCCTAACCTTACGGTTATACTGAGAAGTCTCATTCGGACATCGTTGGTTCAAAGGTTACATGCACCTCGCCAACGCATTTCGTTGCTTGTCACGTCCTTCATCAGCGGTTAAGCCAAGCCATCCACCTACTAGCGTAGAATCTTTTTCTCTTTGTGTGCATACTTAATGCATGATCTCATCAATATGAATGTCAAAGGTGTTGTCAAAGACAACAACATTATATCTCAATCGTTCAAAGATCAGGTTTTAGCTAATCTTTGTCATCATCTTTTTTGAATGATTATGAATTTCTTTTCTTTCGAAAAGGAAAGTGGACCCGTCGGGATTTGAACCCGAGGCCCCCGGTGTGCAAGACCGGTGCTCTACCAGGCTGAGCTACAGGCCCACTATATTTTTGCCTGGTAATGAATTAAAGGAAAATATATTTCGAATCAAAGATTCGTAATACATTGTCAATTCCTATGCAAATTGAAAATGAAAAGAAGAGCCAAAAAACACACTAAGTTTGAATTCAAGATTCAAATTATTTTTTACATAATGAAAAAATAAAGGAGGTGATCCAGCCGCAGGTTCCCCTACGGCTACCTTGTGACGACTTAACCTACCTCACTGAGCTTAGGTTTGATATAATCAAAAAATTACAGCTCACCTAAACCCTGCTCGGTTGGTTTGACGGGCGGTGTGTGCAAGGAGCAGGGACATATTCACCGGACGATGATAACGTCCGATTACTAGGGATTCCATCGTCATGAGGGTGAGTTACAACCCTCAATCTGAACTTGGATAGAGTTTCGAGGATTGGCTCCACCTTTCGGTGTTGCATCCCATTGTCTCTACCATTGTTGCGCGCGTGTAGCCCAGAAAATTCGGAGCATACAGACCTACCGTTGCCTGCACCTTCCTCCCTGTTTCCAGGGCAGTCCCCACAATGTGCTCAGTCGCATCGGAATGCCTGTTAGCAATTGTAGGTACAGGTCTCGCTCGTTGCCTGACTTAACAGGACACCTTACGGCACGAGCTGACGGCGGCCATGCACTACCTCTCGGCTCGTCAAGTAAGCCCTTTAGACTGACTATCATTCTGCCGTCGTTCCTGGTGAGATTCTCAGCGTAGAATTTGATTGAACCGCACGCCGCACCCCTTGTAGT
>Ga0210057_1008946_pt1 | contig 11726 bp, 11 predicted proteins | sample CryGeyCG2114_010_2_FD_183968 | JGI IMG/M metagenome (GOLD analysis project Ga0210057, IMG submission 183968) | Groundwater microbial communities from aquifer - Crystal Geyser CG10_big_fil_rev_8/21/14_0.10 (SPAdes) (version 2) | ecosystem: Environmental > Aquatic > Deep subsurface > Groundwater ...
ATATTTAACCGCCAATTCCATTACATCATCGCCGTAAAAAGCGTAAGCCGAATTGCTCCAATTAGAACCGGCCAAATATTTTAGAGCCGCCTTTCTCTCTGCGGCATAATTAGCGTCAATGGCTCCATTATCTTTTAGAAGAAGAGCCGCTGCCACAAAGGCATCCTTTGCGTCCCAAGGATTAGGCGGGTTATTGCCGGTAATTTTCGCTATTCTGTCTTCGTAAAGCTGCCAAGTGGTGGGCATAAATTGGGCCGGCCCCATTGCTCCTCCGCAATAGCCGTACCAGGCCCTGCGAGAAACAGGCATTAAATCAGGATTAAGCCTTAATTCTCCTGTTATCTCAATAAAAGCAGCGCGCTGTTTGGCGCAATGCGAGTCAGCCATATCAATATTCCAATTGCCTTTGCCGACATTGGCGCCGAGATTTGATTCTTCAGTAATGACACCAAGGAGAAAGGCGGGTCGGATGCCAGTTTCCCGCCAAGCCAAAGTCGCGTACTCAACGGCTTTTTCAAAGGGAATGGCCGGCGAACCCGTAAGCAAGAAAAGTTGGCTTCTGATAGAGGCGACGTCTTTCTGACTTGCTGCCAGAAATTTTTGGTATCGCGCCTCCTCGCCCTTGGTAATTTTTAGAATTTTCTTTTCTTCCGCCTCCGCATTTACGATCTTTTTTTGCTCAAGCTCCTGCGTCACCTTTAATTGCACCTGCTCGGCCTTTTTATCCTCAAGGTCTTCTTTTTCCTGTTCAGTGCGCTGCTTTGTCCCGCGAATCTCTTCCAGAGAATTTTGAATGGCGCCCTGAATTGTTTCAAAAGAATCAGGCTCAATAAAAAAATCGGATAATTTTTCATAACCAAGAATAATTTCAACGAGGGAGCTGGAATCCAGTTCGTTTGTTCTTCGGAGAAGCGCGGCTAAGGAATCCTGTTCCCCCCCAATTTTTTCACTAAGGGACCCGATAACAACCGCTTTTTGCCCAATATTATCTGACAGCTGGGATATTTGGATGCTGCGCGCTTTTATTTCCAGTTTTGATTTTTTAATTTGCGTGTCAAGGATAGCAATATCCCGCTCCAGAGTGGTAGATTGTTTTTGTTTCTCCTGAATAATGCCTTGATAATTTTCAATCTGCGATTCTAATTGTTTCAATTCCTGCTCAAGTTGCACCCGGCGATTTAAAACAGCATTAGGATCAATTTCTTCGGCAAAAGAAAAAGTAGAAAGTAGGAAGTAGAAAGTAGAAAGTAGAATTAGAAATTCAAAGTAATTTTGTTTTTTGGCCATTGGGATTTGTTTAGAAAGTAGAAATTAGAAATTTATTTCTCGTTCCTCGTTACGCGTTCCTCGTTACGCGTTCCTTCCTCCTCTTCTTTCTTGCCTTTCTTTTCCACTTCCACTTCTTCAATACTGATTGTTTTTTCTTCAAGTTCTTCTTTGGATGTCTCAATAAGCGCCACTACCTCATCTTTTTTTGCTAAAATTTTGACATCCAGCGGCGCATCAATGTCTTTTATGGTCAGCTGGTCGCCCGGGGCTACCAGTTTGGAAATATCAACTTTTAAGGCGTGGGGAAGATTTCGCGGCAAGGCCTCCACTTCAACTTTATGCATCACCTTTATCAAAATTCCCCCCTGTTCTCTTTCCGCCGGCGATACTCCCTCAAAGACAAGAGGAACTTCAGCTGTGATGAGTTTATCCATTTCCACGACATAAAAATCAGCATGGATGGGCTCATTTTTTACGGGGTCAATGGCAACGTCTTGAATAATCGCGTCTTCGTTTTTAATTTTAATAATTGTTGTCTCTCCCGCCTCCTTCCATATTTTTTTGAATTCTTTTAAATCAAGAAAAAGCGGGGTTGTCTTTTTTCCTCTCCCGTATAAAACAGCGGGAAGTTTGCCTTCTTTTCTTGCCAACTTCAATTTTTTGCCGAACACATCCCTTCCTTCGGCTTTTAATTGCAGAGTCATATAATATTATCTTATATTATTTAGCTGATTTTTACAAGATTTGGAGGGATTCTACCTTCAAGAGCTTCTATTATATTGGTGGCAGCCAAGTCGGACATTTTGGAACGAGTTTCTTCTGTGGCTGAGGCGATATGCGGAGTGAGGATAACGTTTTCTAATTCCGCAAGGCCTGGCGCAAGTTGCGGTTCGTTTTCAAAAACATCAAGAGCGGCGCCTTTTATTATTTTATTTTTCAAGGCCTCCGCAAGCGCCCTTTCATCAAGCACCGGCCCGCGCGAGGTGTTAATCAAATAAGCAGTCGGCTTCATTATTTTTAATTTCTCTGCGTTTATCAAATGTCTCGTGCTGTCCAAAAGCGGGACATGAAGAGAAATATAATCAGCTAACCCTAAAACGTCATCAATATTTAGCCTGAACTCTGCGCCGAATTCTTTTTCAAATTCCTCATTGCGATTGACATCATAATAAACCACTTTCATATCAAATCCCTTTGCGCCATGATATGCCACCCGCGAGCCGATTCTGCCCAATCCGATAATGCCTAAGATTTTATGCGAAAGATCTGTGCCAAGTAAAAGCATCGGCGCCCACCCCTTATAATTTCCCGCCTTGGTAAATTTATCCGCTTCTGCAATCCTATGGCTGATGGCGAGCATCAAGGCAAAAGTATGTTCTGCCACGGTTTCGGTAAGCACGCCCGGGGTATTTGTTATCATTATTTTCTTTTCCGCCGCCGCTTTCAAATCAATATTATCAAAACCAACAGCGTAGTTGGCGAAAATTTTCGCCGTGGGAACGGCCTCAAGAATTTCTTTGTCAATTTTATCGGTAAGCAAACACAAAACCGCGTCATAAGGTTTTTGCTTTAAGGCCGAAATTAATTCCTTTTTAGAAAGAACTTTATCTTTAGGATTAACATCAATCTCATACCCCTTTGCTTTCAACTTGTCAATTCCCCCCTCGGGAATCTTTCCGGTGATATAAATCTTCATTTGAATATTATTTCTTTTATTTTTTCCGCCAGGGCCAAGGGCACGGGATTCTGCCAGGCATTTCTCCCCACTGCCACCCCGATGGCGCCAGCAGCCATAACGTTTTTAACAATTTCCAAAAATTTTTCATCGGAAACTTTTGGCCCGCCGGAAAGAATAATTTTTGTTTTGCCGGCCGCCTGCACCGCCCATTTGAAATTTTCCAAAGAGCCGGAATATTTTATCTTCGCCACATCCGCCCCCAATTCAAACGCCACCCGTCCCGCGTAAGCCACCACTTCTTTTGTTGTATCATTAACAATATCTTTGCCCCGCGGATAAACCCAGGCAATGGCTGGAATTTTGCGACTATGCGCCTCTCTTACTATTTTGCTAAACTCCGCAAACATTTTTGCCTCAAATTCCGAACCGGCGTATATGGTGTAGCCCACGGCTGAAGCGCCGAGTTTGAGCGCCTCTTCCACTTCGCAAACCTGGGGAGAATACGCCTCGCCTTTGGATAAGTTCGTCTTGCCGTTTAATTTTAAAATCAAGGGAACTTGCCTGCGGTATCGCGACTCAGCATAACATTTTTCAGCAATCCCCTTCTGAAGGATCACGGCGTTAAATCCGCCTTTTACGGCGATATCCAAAACAAAATCCGGATTAACGCTACCGCCGTTAAAATCAGTCGGCCCATGCTCAAGCCCGTGATCATAGGCCAAATACATCGCCCTTCCATTTTTTGTAATTTTTGATAAATCAATCATTGTTATTATTCTATATTAATTAGGAAAATAAATTAAGTGGATATCATTTGTATCCATCATTATATTATAACAATACAACAATTACATTATAATATATTATAACAATTATAAAAATAAAAAACACAAAAATAAAAATGTCTTCTATTCTATGCGATCGCATAATTTACCGAACATTTAAATTTTAGTATTTAATAATTTTTACCCATAAAACTTTAACAAATCTTTGTTTAAAATAATTTAAATTTCAATTTTAATTGCTCCTTATTAGTAATTGATTCGGCGCGAATAAATCTAACATAGGGACGGATTTGAAAAACCTCAACAATAAAATCTATCTCCTCTTCGCATTCAAACGGATGCACAAAAACCGATTTCTGCAATTCTCTAAAACCTAAATCCTTTAATTTCTTTCTCAGCACCTCCCGTATTTTCTTTTTCTTCTCTGGAATATCAAAGATAACAATCCTCCATTTTTTATCCCATTTTCCCGGCTTTTTCATTTGCATCTCTTCAAATTTAAATTGGAGCGCTTTTTTCCGGCCTTCCTTTGTTAAAACAATTTTTATATTTCCATCATTATCTTCTTTATAATCAATAAGTCGTCCATTATAAAATTCTCGCACGACTTCATATAATCTTTTGCGTTTAATTTCTTTCCATGCGGCAGGGATATTTTCCAAAATCTTGAAATAATTTTTCGGCGACCTTGAAAACCCCAGCGCCACGCCAGCAAAAAGCAATAGAAGAATTTTTTGTTTTGTATCTTTTCTCATATTTTTCAAAAATTTATCTAAGATTTATCTTAAAAATAAAAAGATCTGTGTTTTCTGCGATCGCATATTTTATAGAACATTTTTCTCTTTCATCCTTAATAATTTCTATATTTTTTGGGTCTATAATAATCCGGCGCCTTCGCTAAATATTCTAAAAGTTCTTCGCGCGTAAGCAGGCCGGCGCGGGCGCCGATTTTTTGCACCACTGACATTGAATTTATCGGCCCCCACATCAACGCCTCTTCCACGCTTTTGCCAAGCGCTATGGCAACAGTGAAAGTTGAGGAAAAAGCATCGCCTGCTCCAGTGCGGCTTATCGGCGGTTTGGGGTCAGGATAAACAGGCAAAAACCAGGCATTATTTCCGTCAAACGCGTAAGAACCCTCGGGACCGTCGGTTATGGCCACAATTTTCGGCCCGATTTCAGCCATCATCTTCATAAGTTTTTTTACATCCTCTTCTTCTGTTCCTAAAATTCTCTGCGCCTCTTCTTTGTTGCAGAAAAACAAATCTGCCCTTTTGTAAATTCCGGCCAATGCCTGCCTGCCGAATTTTATCTGATACGTTCCCGGCTGAAAAGCTAATTTTATTTTTGGATGGTCATTCAAATATTTTTCTATTACACTATGGAAAGGGAGAGAATTTTCTCCCAAGGAAGAAAGATAAATCCATTTTGGCTCGCCGATATCCGGCATCTTGTAATCATATTCTTCGTGCTTGATTAAAATCGTCCTTTCTGCACCGAACATTAAAACATAATGATAATTGGTTTTTTTGCCCTTGTGAATTGCCACGAAGTCAGTGCTGACTTTTTCTTCTTTGAGAACATTCAAACATTCCTGTCCGTAATAATCGTCGCCAAGATTTGTGATAACAGCGCTCTTTAAGCCAAACCGGGAAGCGCTTACAGCCGCGTTAATGCCGTTGCCCACAGCAGGAATGACAATGACATCTTCATAGGGAACCTTGTCGCCAAACCGCATGCAGATTTTTTTGTATCCATCTTTCCCGCCATCCTCAATAACCGCCTCTTTCAATTTAATAAAGGCGTCAGTTACAATATCTCCTATGCCGACAAAGTCGTACATATTACGCATTACGCGTTACGCGTTTACTAACCACTTTCTTAACCGCTTCAATAATATTTTCTGCTGTCAATCCAAAGGCTTTTAATAGCTCGTTTGGCCCTCCTGATTCTCCAAATCTGTCTTTCATGCCAATCATCTTTATTGGCGCCGGATAATTTTTTGCCAAAATTTCTGCCACAGCCGAACCCATCCCTCCCATTGTTTGATGTTCTTCCACGGTTACGGCGCAACCGGTTTTTTTCACAGAGTCCAAAATTGTTTTTTCATCCATCGGCTTGATAGTATGATTATTAATTATTTCTGCTTCAATTCCTTCTCTCGCCAATTCTTCAGCCGCTTTAAGCGCTTCATAAACCAGAGGGCCACAGGCAATTATGGAAACATTTTTCCCTTGCCGAAAAATTTCCGCCTTTCCTATTTCAAATGATGTTTCCTCTGTGGTAATAACAGGAGTTTTTTCCCGGCTAAAGCGAAGATAAACCGCTCCCCTGATTCTGGCTGCAGCCAAAGTTGCCTTCCGAGTTTCAATATAATCGCAGGGAGCAAGAACAATTAAGCCGGGCAAGCAACGGGTAAGGGCAATATCTTCAAGGCCTTGATGGCTCATTCCATCCGGCCCCACAGAAATGCCGGCATGAGCGCCGGTGATTTTCACATTGGCGTCATTCTGCAAAACACTGACCCGAATCTGGCTCCAATTCATTCCCGGACAAAAAACCGCGTAAGTGGAAACAAAGGGAATCTTGCCAGCCAAAGCCAAACCAGCAGCCACATCCATCATATTCTGCTCCGCGATTCCGCATTCGATAAACCTATCCGGAAATTCTTTTTGAAACATGGCTGAGCGGGTGGAGTCAGACAAATCAGCGCAAAGAACAACAACACTGGGATTTTCTTTTCCGGCCAAAACCAAGCCCTCGCCATAGCCGTCGCGGGTTGGTTTTTGCTCAATATTCTTATCAAATAATTTTGGATTAAGTTTTGCCTTTAAATTAATCATATTAAATTAATCATATTCAAGTTGAGCAAAGCAAAAATTTTAATTCTAGGCGTGGGCGGCGAAGGGTTAAGGAATTAAAATTTTTGCTTTGCGAAACAAATTATTCGCTTTCGCTTTTAATTTTTCCTCCCAATGTTCTCAATTGCGCCAATGCTTTTTTTGCCTCTTCTGGATTCGGTGCTTTGCCGTGCCAGGAAAAATCCCATTCAATAAAATCAACGCCCTTGCCCGGAATGGTGTGAGCCAAAATCATCACCGGTTTTTCAAAAATCGCTTTTGCCTGCTCGCAGGCAGCGACGATTTCTCTGATATTGTGGCCATCCACATCAATAACATGCCACCCAAATGCTTCGTATTTTTCTCTTAACGGCTCTTTGGGCATAACGTCTTCAGTATAGCCGTCAATCTGAATATTATTTCTATCCATGATAAAAGTTAAATTATCCAATTTCCATTTTCCTGCCAAGCCAGCCGCCTCCCAAGTCATTCCCTCATCCTGCTCTCCATCGCCCACAAGGCAGTAAACCTGATATTTTTTCTTATCTAATTTTCCGGCAATGGCCATGCCCACTGCTATGCCAGCGCCATGGGCAACTGGCCCGGAACTGTTTTCAATGCCCGGTAAACTGCCGCGGTGGGGATGACCTTGCAGCCGCGAGCCGAGCTTGCGGAGAGTTTTTAATTCGCTAACCGGAAAATAACCCGCCCGGGCCAAAGTGGCGTAAAGCGCCGGGCAAATATGGCCATTGGATAAAATTAATCTGTCCCGCTCCTCCCATTCTGGATTTTTGGGATTATGATTTAACACTCCGCCAAAATACAAGGCAGTAAAGACATCTGCCATGCCCAAGGAACCGGCAGAATGACCAGAACCGGCTTCCAAAAGCATCGCGATAATATCCTGCCGAATCTGGCAGACAATTTCTTCCAGTTTTTTAATTTTTTCGTCAGTTAAAGACATTTTTTAATTCTTTTATATTTTTTTCTATATTGCCATTAAATATCGCTGTTGCCGCCGCTAAAATATCTGCGCCGGCTTCTCCTAGTTTCTTCGCATTTTCTTTATTCACTCCGCCATCAACTTCTATTATACAAGAGGGACAGAATTTTCGCACCTCTTTTATCCTTTCAAAAGTTTCCTCTTCTATTTTCTGACCAGGCATTCCGGGACAGACTCCCAAAATCTGAAACATATCAACCTTGCCTCTGTAATGCATGGCTTTTGACAAAGATTCATCTGGCCCTACGGCAATCCCCGCTTCTTTGCCCGCTTTTTTTATTTCATTAATCACAAAATCCGGATCTTTAGCCGCGCTTAGGTGAAAAATAATTCTTTTGACCCCGCCTTTTACGGGGCAGGTATTCAGCAACAACCAGTCCTTGATTCTACGGTCAATATTATTAATCATCAGGTGAACTTCTATATTTAATGATGTCTCCAGTTCTGATAAATCTTGGGCATTATGCCAAATTGTGTTTTTTGTAAAAGTTCCGTCAGCCACATCAAACTGAACCCACTGCGTGAATGGTTCCACTAATTTGATTCTTTCCTTTATTTCTTCAAAAGAGTCAACATTTACTGCCGGAATAATTTCAATCATAAATCAATTTTTTTAATTCTGCGAATATGCCGTTCTTCCTTAGAAAATGGCGTTTCCAGCCATAATTTGACTGCCTTTTTAGCTTCTTCTTCGGTTATAAATCGTGCAGCCAAAGATAAAATATTCGCGTCGTTGTGCTCCCGGCTCAAGCGAATAATGTCTTTCCCCGAGGTTAAACCTCTTTTTCCCCGAGGTTTAACCTCGGGGAACTCGGGAGAGCCATAATACACTGCGGCTCGCGCTCCTTTAATGCGGTTCGCCACCATTGCCTCTCCTTGTCCGGAACCGCCCAAAATTATTCCCCGACTCCGCTCGGGGTCAGCCGCTACCGCTCGCGCCACTGGCAAAATAAAATCAGGATAATCATCTTTCTCGTCATAAACAAAATTGCCAAGATCTTTTGTTTGATAACCAAGCTCGGTAAGATATTTTTTAAATTTTTCTTTTAATGCAAATCCCGCGTGGTCAGAACCTAAAAAGATAATCATAGAAATTTCTTTAATGCTTCAATATGCTTTATCAGCATGGCGCAGTAGCCCCACTCATTGTCATACCAGGAAAAAATTTTTACCAAATCGTTGTCAACTACTTTTGTAAGAGTTAAATCCACAATAGAACCAAAGGGCTCGCCTAAAATATCCGTTGATACAATCTGTTCATCAGAGACCTTTAATATTCCCTTCCATTCCTCCGATTGACTCGCTTTTCTGAAAATTTTATTCACCTCTTCAACCGAAGTTTTTTTCTGGGTGACAAAAGTAAGGTCAATGATGGAGCCGGAAATTATTGGCACTCTTATGGCCGCGCCGTCAAACTTATCTTTGATTTCAGGAATTGCTTGAATGGTCGCTTCTGCCGCTCCGGTTGTGGAAGGAACAATGTTTACGCCAGCTGCCCGGCCCCGCCTGAAATCCTTGCCTCCGGGGCCGTCAACCAAACCCTGAGTCGCGGTATAGCCATGAACAGTGCTCAAAACCGCTTTTTTGACGCCGAAATTTTTGAGCATCACAGCCATCACGGGATTGACAGCATTGGTGGTGCAAGAAGCGTTAGAGGTAATTTTATATCTCGCGATATTTCCCGGAATAACATTGGGCGTCCAGGTTAGCACCTTGATGTCGGAAACCGAGTTTCCGACATTTCCGACATCGCGTGAGGCAGGCGCGGTTATGACCACCCTTTTTGCTCCAGCGTCCAGATGCGTCTTGGCTTTTTCATAAGAGGTGAAAAATCCGGTTGCTTCCACAACCACATCAACCCTCAAGTCCTTCCACGGCAAATTTTCCGGGTTTTTCTCTTGAAAAAACTTTAGATTTGAGATTTGAGATTTGAGATTTGAGATTGCAAACTTGCCGTACACGCTGTCGTGTTCCAATAAATAAAGAAGATTTTCTTTATCTCCCAAATCATTAATGGCGACAATCTCAAAATCCGGGCGGACAACCGCTTGCCTAAAAAATATCCGGCCAATTCTCCCAAAACCATTAATGGCGATTTTCATAAATTTAAAATCTTATTGAGTCTGCTGCTGGCATAACCCGCGTTTGCGCAAGGAGTTGTTCCGGTTCGCGAAGTTGTTCCGTAATAAACTTTGTAGCCAGCTAAATCCGATTCTGTATTGGCATTCCAGGAAAGCGCGGCTGTGCCGAATTTATTGGAATTTTTATAGGCGTAAAATTCACACCCGAACAAAATAACAGCCAGTACCGCAATTATAGTTATTATTTTCTTTGTTTTTGCCATTACTTATATTTTACACTATTTAAAAAGATTTTTAAAAACTTATCCACAGATATTATTGCACCGTAATTCCTGTCGGCGCGGCCGGCGGGGTGGTGTCAGGCGCTCCGCCCAGAGTCACCGGATAACCAGTCGCGTTGTGATTGTTATCCGCATCAAAAACAAAAAGATAGGCGGTGCCGGAATCCGGCAGTTTGCCTAAATTGACTGTGGGGGCGGCAAATGCGGGAGTTATAGGGAAAAGAATTATGATTATTAAAATTGTGATGGTGATTTTTCCTATTTATGGTGGTGGTGCTGTTGTGTTTGCAGTATTTGTTTCCAATGTTGAAGTTTCTGCCGGTGTCGAAGTTTCTGCCGGAGGCTCATCAGCCTCTGGTTGAGGTGATGACGCTAGTTCTCCCTCGACTTCGCTCGGGACAGGCGGAGTGGTGGTCGCGTCAGACGCGGGCGTTGGCTCTGTTAGCGTTGACTCTGTTGGTTCGGTTATCGCGTTACTCGTTACGGGTTGCGCGTTACTCGTTACTATCTCTCCGCATGTCCCCTTAATTTTCTCCCACTCGCCATTGGTTATTCTCACGCAATAAATCTCGCCAGTTACGCTGTCTTTCATCTCAAGAGAGTCAGTCACCACTTTCTTGGCTGTAATTTTATCCGCGATAAATTCTTTGGCTCTCACGACTTTATCGCTCAGCCAGTCCAAAATTCCGTCAAAAGTTCCCGTTATCTGACTAATGGCTACTTCTGACTGACTACTAATTTTAGCCAAAATATCCTCAGGGAAATACCAGCCCAATTGGACAAAAACCATTATTTTCCCTTGTTCAGGGCTTGAAAATTCCTCCAAGGCGTAGCCGATAATTTTTGAAGTTTCAGTCGCTTTTTTACCAATCCCGGCTTGAGAAGAAAGAGTAATCGCATCTCCTATTTTAATTTCTCCGCCTTCAAGATTGACTTTAACCGGCACTTTTCCTGTCAAAGCCACCGGATACTGATTTTCAGCCGGATAATCATTTTCAAGACCTAAGATAATACCGGGCTTGGTAGAAATCACGCCAATAAATAAGCTTGCGCTCGTGGCTTTACTAATATTTTCTCCACCTTTTGTCATCACAATTTCGCCTGCTTCTAATGGCTCGTCAGAATAATAATTTTCCGCGATGTCAGTGGCGCCGGTGGTGTATTCAAGCGCCGAGATTCTGCCGGTGGTGGAAGCAACGCAGGTACCGTCATTGTCAACGCACAATCCGCCAAACCCAATTTGAATTCCGGCTTGAGTTGCTGTTGAACTAACGCCAATTGTTGTCGTAGCAGTAATCACTGCTCTGCCTGAGACTGAGAACAATTCATACGGACTGGTGGTCCCGATGCCGACGTTGCCGGTGGACAGAGTTGAGCCTGTGCCCGTTATGTTTGTGCCATAGATGATGTTGCCAATGTTGAGCTGGCCGTTATCGGTTGCGCTCGGTAACGAGATATTGTTGCCGATGAGAATGTTCTGCGAGCCAGTGGTGAGGTTGGCGATTTCGGTTGATGATGTAGCCGTGCTGATGAGAATATTGTTGGTTCCAGTGGTTACATTGTAGCCGGATTGATAACCGATGATGGTGTTATAATCTGAGGCGTTTCCTGCGGAATATCCTGCCTGATAACCAAGATACACTCCGCCTTGATTGTAATATTGGCCTGTGCCCCGACTTGCTTGATAGCCAATAGCAGTGCTGGAAGTGGCCGAGGTGTTGGAGGCGAGGGCATAATATCCCACGGCTGAGTTGCCGTTGCCAGTGGTGTTGAAGTGGAGGGCAACATT
>Ga0210057_1008947_pt1 | contig 11726 bp, 9 predicted proteins | sample CryGeyCG2114_010_2_FD_183968 | JGI IMG/M metagenome (GOLD analysis project Ga0210057, IMG submission 183968) | Groundwater microbial communities from aquifer - Crystal Geyser CG10_big_fil_rev_8/21/14_0.10 (SPAdes) (version 2) | ecosystem: Environmental > Aquatic > Deep subsurface > Groundwater ...
TTATTATTTCTGAGATAAGGTTTGTCTTTGTCTGACTTTATTATACATGAAACTTTTTTTGCTGGCTCTATGTTGTACTCGGCACGAAGTGCACGAATGTTTGTGATAATTGTTTTTATGATTTCAAACTGTGCTATTGATTCTAATTGATCTTCCCCTGTTTCTAATGGCCAAGACTGCACCATGAGCATTTCTTCTTTCCCATATACTTCTTGCCAAATTGCTTCGGTAACAAATGGCATGTATGGATGCCACAGTTTTAGTATGGTGTTTAGAATATAGTTGAGGATGTCTGATTTTTCTCCTTCAATTTTTGCGATTTCCAGATACCAATCGGCAAGTTCACTCCAGGTAAAATCGCGAAGTTTTTCGCCTGCCACGGAAAATTGGTATTGTTCAATATCAGCTGACACTGCTTCTACCACGTGATGCAATCGAGCGAGTATCCATTTGTCTGCAAGTGTTTTTGGCTCAGGAGTTTTGATGTCTTGTTGTGGTTCAGTGATGTTTATAAGCATGAACCGAGAAATGTTCCAAAGCTTGTTGGTAAAATTGCGAAAGCCAGCAATTTTTTCTTCGGATAAACGAGAATCATTCCCCGGGGTGGCGCCGATTAAAAGTGATAAGCGAGTTGCGTCTGTTCCATAGGCATTGCACATATCAAGGGGGTCGATAATGTTGCCGAGTGATTTACTCATTTTATTTCCATGTTCATCTCGAACAAGTCCATGCAAATATACTGTTTTGAATGGAATTTGCCCAGTAAGATAGGTTGTCATCATGATCATTCGAATAACCCAAAATGTGAGGATATCGTAGCCTGTTTCAAGAACATCTGTGGGATGGTATGTTTGGCAATCAACAGAATCAGCAAGCCATTGTGCTAATGTTTTTCCTTTGTATTCATCGCCAAGCAATGTACTAAATGTCCACATACCAGCGCTAAACCATGTGTCTAATGTATCAGGATCCCGCTTCCATCCTTCACCCTCGGGCGCCTCCATGCCAACATAGATTTCATCTTCTCTATACCAAGCAGGGATTTGGTGTCCATACCATAGTTGTCTACTGATACACCAATCGCGAAGATTATCGACCCAATTAAAGTACGCTTTATTAAATTGTTCAGGAAGAATTTCAATTTGTTTGGTGTTGATGACGTGTTGCATGATTCTTTGCAATGTCACCGTGTCTCCTGTTTGTATTCCCTCAATTTCACTATGTGGCATGTTGAATTCTTTTTTGACATCGACAAACCATTGTTCCCGAATTTGTGGTTCAATGACTCCCTTTCCACGGCTATTGATAGCAATATTGTGTTCGTAGCTTTCATCAATTTTTACCAATAATCCTTTTTCTTTTAATTTTTTTGCTATTTTGGTTCGTGCTTCTTCTATTGGCATACCTGCGAACTCCCCCGCTATGGGGAGAAGCTTTCCCTCTAAGTCGATCACTTGTTCTTTGTCTAAGCTGTGTCTTTCTGCTATTTCAAAGTCAGTGGCATCATGCCATGGGGTGATGGTCATTGCACCAGTACCAAATTCCATATCAATAGCATCATCTTTAATAACGGTGGCGGTAATTTTTCCATTGATCCACTCACATTCAAATGTGTCACCGTGCTTGTAGTTTTTGTACCGTTTATCATCAGGATGCACGACTATATATTTATCTCCAAATTTAGTTTCTGGTCTAGCGGTCCCAATTACAAACGGACCATACTGAAAATAATAAAATGGGGCTTTTTCCGTTTTTCTGAGAACTTCTATGTTTGAAACGTTCGATTGCATTTTTGAATCCCAATTCACAATACGATGCCCACGATAGATAAGTTCTTCCTTGTACATCGTATTAAATGCAAGGTTTACGGCGTGATTTCTTTTTTCATCAAGGGTGAACGCTTCCCTACTCCAGTCAAGACTTGTTCCCATGCGTTTGGCTTGATTGACGATAGTGTCATGACTATCTTGTGCAAATGCATCAACACGATCAATAAATTTTTTCCGTCCCAAATCATGTCGAGTTACTTGTTCCTCGTCCCACATGATTTTTTCTACTTTTTCTTGGGTGGCTATAGCGGCGTGGTCTGTTCCGGGTAACCAGAGTGTTTTATATCCTTTCATGCGGTGGAATCTGACCATAAGATCTTCGACAGCAAGCATAACAGCGTGACCAATGTGCAGTGTTCCTGTCACATTTGGTGGTGGCAAAACCATAGAAAAACTTTCAGCATCTTCTTTGCAGACACCTTGTTTTATACATTCATCTGGATTAAATAGTCCTGAAGATTCCCATTTTTCATAAATGGTGTGTTCGTATTTTTCTGGTTCGTAGACTTTTTCAAGTTCTTTTTTCATACGTACGGATAACTAATAATCCTTAAATTACTCATTGTTTTTTTTGATCCACCACTTTTTGACAAATGGAAGCGTCAGCGTGGAGAGCCAAAATCCAATTGATGGCACAATGGCATTCACCCACGGGTAAGAAATTCCTGCAATATACATGAATAACACAATGAGTCCATAAGTCATGATAATAACAGAAATTTTTCTCGTAGTGCTCGTTTCCCAGGCTTTATCTTGTTCTACACGAATATTGCGTTTTTCTAACTGTATTATACGATTTTCTAACTCTTGTATGTCTGTCATAATGTGTGAACACAATTAGGGTCCATAATGTAAAAATCGTAACAAATTTGGCTGAGAAAAGCAAACTTTGCATTTTTTCTCTTTTTTGGCTACCTTGTTGACAATATCGGCTATAGTTGGTACACTCTGCTATTACTAAACAATAATTTGATGATATCCATTTTAGTCGGTTCTCTCTCCTATGGCCTTATCTACGATAGACCAAATTACCCAACTCCTTTATACAAAACAGAAAATTTTGATTACGTTTCGTAAAAATGGCAAAGGTGACGCAATTATGAGCGCGTCTGCTTTGTCATTGTTTTTAGAAAAACTAGGAAAGGATGTTGATATTATCTGCGAAGAGTTTACCCCTCCGAAGATGTTTTCTTTTGTAAAAAAAGTCAATGATATTAAGCCCCATTTCCCCCATCTGCAAAAAATGATTGTATCTGTTGATCTGAACCACGCGGGGCTTTCTGATATTTCCTATCAGGTCCGAGATGGCAAGTTGCTTATTTATATTACTCCTGAACAGGGAACGCTTTCTGCTGAGCACGTACAGACGTCATCTACTCCATTTACCTATGATTTAATTATCACGGTGAATACGCAAGATCTTGACTCACTTGGTACTCTGTACCATGACAATATTGATCTGTTTTATAAAACACCTATTATTAATATTGATCATGATAGTGCCAACGAACATTATGGGGAAATTAATCATACAAATTTGACGGTAAGTTCTACCGCAGAAGTATTGTTTCAACTCAAGCAACATATTGGAGAAGAATATATTGATGAAGATATTGCTACCGCCCTTTTGGCAGCAATGATTGCAAACACTCGCAGTTTTAAAAATACTAATGTCCGACCACATACCCTGACGACAGCAAGTAAACTCATGGAAATGGGAGCTGATCGTGAATTGATTATTAAACATTTATATCAAACACGTTCTATCCGAGCACTCAAACTGTGGGGCTATGCCTTGAGCCATTTGAAACATGATATGTCTCTAGGACTTGTGTACACGCTTATTACGAGAGATAATTTTATTCACTCGGGAGCTACACAACAAGATTTGGAAGATATTATTGACGAGTTGATTGCAAATTCTCCTGAGGCAAAAATCATTCTCCTGCTTCATGAGCAGTTAGATGCCAACGGAAATCCAACTATTCAGGGTATCCTGCGAACACAACGACCATTTGACGCCAAACTCCTTACCAATCAATTTGCTCCTAAAGGCACAAAAGAACAGGTCACCTTTTGTGTGAATAAACCACTTTCTGAATCGGAAGCATCGGTGGTTGATCATATTCGAAAAGTACTTCGAGTTATCATGCAATAAAAGTAAATATAATACATACAAAAAAACCGCCTTAGCGGTTTTTTATTTTTTGTTCTATTGTTAAATTAATGCTCGCCCGGTCATTTCTGGTGGTTGTTCGACCCCAAGAATCGCTAAGACTGTGGGGGCAATATCGGCAAGTACTCCTACTGGAGACATTAAACTTAAATCTCCTTCGAGCACATCACCTGAGGGTCCAGCTTGCCCTTTATATTGATTTCCGATGACTAATAGTGGAACTGGATTGTTGCTGTGTTCTTTGTCTTGTTCTCCTGTTTGTAAATTTACTACTTCTTCTCCATTTCCATGATCCGCAGTGATAAGCAGTACCCCGCCTTTGGCAAGAACATGATCTGCTATTTGCCCCAAGGCTCTATCTATTGCTTCACAACCTTTTATCGTAGCTTCCGTTTTTCCTGTATGCCCAACCATGTCGGCATTGGCGAAGTTCATAAAAATTACATCGTACTTTTCTTCCTCAATCACTTTTATTGTTTCTTTCGTTAACTGTGGGGCGGACATTTCTGGAGCTTGATCATATGATGATACTTGCGGTGACGGTATAATCATTCGTTCTTCATTTGGAAACGGTTCTTCTACTGTTCCATTAAGGAAAAACGTGATATGCGCATATTTTTCTGTTTCCGCAATGTGGTATTGGCTTAGGCCAGCTTTACTCACCACTTCGGCAAGACAATTATGAACAATAACGGGTGGGTATGCCACAATGACGGGAGTATCTTTTTCATATTCTGTCATGGTGACGAAGAAAAGATCTTTTTTGTAGGTTCTTTCAAATTTATTAAATGCTGGGAGTACAAATGCTTTGGTAAGTTGCCTTGCTCTATCTGGTCGGAAATTAAAAAAGATTATGGCATCTTCATCATCAACCGTGGCTATTGGTTTTCCTTTTTTTCCAATGACCACAGGGACAAATTGTTCATCGTATATTTCTTTTTTGTATGATGCTTCAATAGCATCTATGGGGTCTTTATAATATTCATCTGAGACTCCTTCTGCTATGGCTTTGTAGGCTTTTTCAGTTCTTTCCCATCGATTATCACGATCTAATGCATAATATCTGCCTGATAACGTGGCTATTTCTCCTCGCTTAAATTCTTTTATTTTTTCTTTGAGCGTGGTAATAAAATCTTTTGCCGTATTGTATCCGGTATCACGACCGTCAAGAAATGCATGGATATATACCTCTTTAATTTTTTGTCTTTTGGCAAAATCAAGCAATGCAAAAAGATGGTCTTGCGCGGCATGGACATTCCCCTGACTTACAATTCCCATAAGATGCAGTTTTGATTTTTTTTCTTTCACGTGTGTTGCGGCGGCAAGAAAAGCTTTGTTTTCAAAAAAACTTCCATCTGAGATGCTTTTATTTATACGGGGAAATGTTTGATAATATACTCGTCCAGCCCCAATGTTTAAATGCCCAACTTCAGAATTTCCCATTTCTCCAAATCCTAATCCCACTTCATTTCCTGAAGCATACACAGCCATGGCAGGGTATTCTTTGAGAAATTTATCTATGTTTGGTGTATTAGCTCTGGTAATGGCATTTCCCGGTGAGTCTGGAGCGATCCCCCATCCATCGAGAATTGCAAGTACTACTGGTTTTGGTCGATCCATAAATATTTATGTAACGTATAAACAGGTACCCCACAACAATTCTGTTATGTGTGTTGTCCTAGGTAAGCAATGACGTTCCTGTCATTTCTTTTGGTTTTTTTATGCCCATCATGCACAGTATGGTGGGAGCGACGTCGGAGAGTTCTCCATTTTTTATTTTTTTTCCTTTGTAGGCTTTTCCTACCACGATACATGGAATGAGGTCGGTTGTGTGTTCTGTCATGACTTCTCCTGTTTTTGGATGAATCATCACTTCTGCATTTCCGTGGTCTGCGGTGATAAGTACTTGCCCATTCATGCCGATGATGGCATCAACGAGTCGTTTTACTTGTTTATCAAGCGCACGAATGGCTTTTTTTGCTGCACTAAAGTTTCCTGTATGTCCTACCATGTCTGCATTAGGAAAGTTTACTGCGACAAAATTATAGCCGTTTTTGCGTATTTTTTCAAGTATAACAGTAACAATTTCTTTTGCGTGCATAGCGGGATAATCTTTGAAATTCCTCACAGTGCCAGAAGACACTAACATTCGTTCCTCCCCACAAATTGGATCGGCATACCCTCCATTGATAAAGTAGGTGACATGCGCGTATTTTTCTGTTTCTGAAATATAGAGTTGCTTGTATGTTTTTGGGATCACACAAGGGAGACTGTTTACAATATCAGGACTGGGAAACGCGGTAAACATTCCAGGAAGGTCTGGACCAAAATCTGTCATGGCAACAAATCGAATATTTTTGGGAAATTTTTTTCTTTTGAATGCCCCAGGATTACTCTTTTGAAAATCTTTTTGTACAAATGCTTTGGTAATTTGTCTGGCACGATCACTTCTGGCATTAAAAAAATAAACAGCATCATTGTCATTAATCTGTGCTATTGGTTTTCCGTTCTTTGTAATTACGGTTGGGAGCACATATTCATCTGTTTCCCCACGATTGTATGCCTGAGAGATGGCTTCTTCTGCACTTTCTGCCTCTGCTTTTCCTTTTCCACAGACGAGCATTTCGTATGCTTGTTGTGTTCGTTCCCATATTTTATTTCTATCCATGGCATAAAATCTACCACAGATAGAGGCGATGGTTTCCCCATTTTTCATGTGTGCTCTCAGTTCATGAATGTAGGTGATTGCTGAATGAGGTGGAGAATCTCGTCCATCGGTAAATAGATGAAGGTACACATGCTTGCATTTTTTTTTCCTAAAATATTCAAGCAGTGCATAGATATGTTCTGGTCTAGCGTGCGCACTGTTTCCATCGGTTAATAAGCCGATGAGATGAATATTGGTGTTGTATTTTTTTGCGTGAAAATACGCTTGTTCAAATGCTTCATTTTTGAAAAAGGTTCCATCTTGAATACTCTCGGAAATACGAACTTGTTCTTGTTTTACAATTCTTCCCGCGCCGATGGTAAGGTGCCCTGCTTCAGAATTTCCTTGTTGTTTGGGAAATAATCCGACATGTTTTCCATACGATTTGAGTGTTGCGCTCGGATATGTTTCCATGTATGAAAATATGGCAGGGGCCGTTTCATGGGTAATGGCATTCCCTTTTTGCTTTTCATCTGCAAGCCCAAAACCATCGAGGATAACAAGGACTGTTGGCGTAAGGCCATTGTTGTTCTGTTTTTTTCTATTCATAGTGATCGTATTATAGCATATTGCTCACTACCCCTGTCCAGCAAATCCACCTGTTGTTACACTCTCTTTATAAAAAAAGTTTCTCATATTGTGAGAAACTTTTTTCTTGTCGACTATCTGTACCATTATGTTTTATGTCTCTATATTCTCTATAAAATTAATTAATTTCACTTTCAATTTTCATGAGACGATTGTATTTTTCTACACGCTCTGAACGGGACATGGATCCTGTTTTGATGTACTCGGCGTTCACAGCTACGGCTAAGTCGGCGATAAATGTGTCGGCGGTTTCTCCTGAACGATGTGAGACTGATATTTGATATCCATGAGATTTTGCAAGCTTTATGGCGTTGATTGTTTCTGACAGTGAACCAATTTGATTGAGTTTTATGAGCACGGCATTGCAAGCATTCATATCAATAGCTTTTTGGATTCTCTCAACATTGGTCACGAGTAGATCATCTCCAACAATACCTATTTTTTTTCCTAATTTTTTTGTAAAAATTTGCCAATTTTCCCAGTCATCTTCGGCGAGAGGATCTTCAATGGTGAGAATGGGATATTTTTTAACCCAGGCAGTTATTGTCCGAATCATTTTATCTGCACTGGAGGCTTGGGATTTACTCATGAAATAATAATTTCCCCCGCGATAAAATTCTGAGGCAGCAATATCCATGGCAAGATAAACTTGTTTTCCTGGTGTAAATCCAGCAGCTCGAATGGCGCTCATGAGCAACTTAAGGGCTTGCTCATTGTTGGCAAGATTTGGGGCAAATCCTCCTTCGTCTCCCACCGCAGTATTGTATCCTTTTTCGTTTAAAATTTGTTTGAGCGAATGAAAAATTTGTGAACCAATTCTTACTCGTTCTGACATTTTTCTATGGATCGGCACAATCATGAACTCTTGGCAGGTAAGATTGTTATTGGAGTGTCTTCCCCCATTGATAACGTTCATGGTGGCAATTGGCATGCGCCATTGTTTTTCCTTTATGTTGAATGTTTGTCTGATGTATTTGTATAGTGGTTGATTGAGTGCGTGTGCAGCCGCGCGAGCAGTAGCCAGCGATACCGCGAGGATAGCATTTGCTCCTAATTTCTTTTTATTGGGAGTGCCATCAAGATCAATCATGAGTTGATCAATGTGTCTTTGTTTTGTTGCGTCTTCGCCATTTAAGGCATCATTGATATAGGTATTTACATGTTTTACTGCTTTGAGTACACCTTTTCCCCCAAATCGTTTTGTGTTATCTCGAAGTTCCAAGGCTTCGTGTGTTCCTGTTGACGCACCACTTGGCACGGCAGCAATACCAACAGCTCCACCAACAAGCACAACAGTCGCTTCAACAGTGGGGTTTCCTCGTGAATCAAGTATTTCTCTTGCAGTGATTTTTTTTATGCTTGTTTTGATCATATACACACGTTGGTTATCCTAGATAATGGATATATCATAGCATTACTTTTTTATGATGACAAAAGACCTCGGGGGAGGTCTTTTGCGCTTCCAATATTATTGGCAATATATTGTTTTGATCATGTCGTCTATTCTGTACTACTTGTTATTCTTTGTGTGATAGGAAAATTTCCTTGCGTCGTTGTACTTGCGTCGTCCATCATATCTGTATTGTCTGTTGTATTGTCTGTATCATCTGCCATTGTTTGATCTTGGGGTGCTTGCAATTCCATCATCGATACTTTTTTGCTCAAAAAATCTACGGTTTCTTGCAAATTTTGTATTTCATCGGTGGTGGAGTTCATCGTTGTATCTTCTACGGGAATTTTTTGCATGCTTTGTAGTGTAAGGAGTGCCTGGTTTGCTTGCTGTATGGCTTTTTGATTCGTGGTGATAAACATAAATAATACCGCACTGATACCCAGGAGTACTATTGTTTGCAATGCAAAAAGGATCTTCATATTATTCTTTTATTTCAAAGGTAACACTTACATTGAGGATAATATCAGTACTTCCTTCTTCTACAGATGGCACACTTCCTCCACGTGCGAGTGAATCATATTCTGAATATGCCGCATAGGGCGGATATCCGTCTTCTCTATTGTATTCATTGTATGAGACAACGCTCACAATATTTACTCCTAACTGACTGCTAAGAAGCCCTGCTTTTTCTTTTACTTTTTTGAGTGCTTCTTCTCGTGCTTGAGCAATATATACATCAGTGTCGTCGATACTAAATTGAAGACCACCAATTTGGTTGAGCCCTAATTCTCCACTTAGTGCGAGTACTTGACTGGAGATATCTACATTACGAATTTTTACGGTTACATTTTGACTAACATTGTATCCCGTAATCACTTGTCCTTCCTCTTCTGTATAATTGTATTGTGGATAAACATTGTAGTTGGTTGTTTGGATATCTTCTTTTGCAATACCGAGTGCAGTAAGCCGTTCTATAAGTGTATTCATTATGGTGGTATTTTGTTCTTGTGCTTCGGCTACGGTGGTGCCTTGTTTACTGAGTCCCATTGTAACGGTGGCAATGTCTGGCGTTGCCGTAACTTTTCCTTCGGCTTCTATCGTGATGAGTCTCTCTGGTTTGTCTGCTTCACCAATATGTTCGTATGAACGAATGTTGTTTCTGATGAGTGTTCCAACGAATACAATTCCGTAGACTAGAAATACTCCAATGAGAGTCAGAAAAATTTTTCCAATCATGTCATTGCAAAATAAATGTTTTGCTGAACATGTTGAGCCTCCTGATTGTACTGGCGGTTTTGTGGTGCGCGTTGTTTTTGCACTTGATTTTTTGACAGGCATAAAAAAAGAAGAAATAAATTACAAAGTATGGTGATTATACCATACTTTTTTTTGTCCGTATATTTTTTATTTTTTTATGTTAGGAAAGCGCTTCAATCCCTGGCAGTTTTTTTCCTGCAAGAAAGTGCAGCATGGCACCACCACCAGTGGACACAAAATCAATATCATCCATTCCGTCGACAGCGTCCATTGCTTGGAGTGTTTCTCCTCCTCCGATGACTCCGAAGGCATGCCCTTTGGACCGTGAGGCGATGAGTCTTGCAATTGCAAACGTTCCGATGTGATATGGTTTTTGTTCAAAATATCCCATGGCGCCATTCCATATTAATGTTTGTGCTGATTTTATATGTGTTGCAAATAGTTGTATTGTTTTTGGACCAATATCAAGAATGGCTTCCCCTTTTTTGCAAATTTGGTGCGGTGTTTTTTTTATGTCGACAAGTCGATACGATGTTCCATCAAGAGTACCAACAACAAGGTCTACAGGGAGTACTACGTTTCGTTTTTTTCCGTATGTGAGTGCTTCTTTTTGTAATTCCTTATTTACCAGTGAATCTCCTACCCGATATCCGGCTGCTTTGAAATACGTGTTTACCAATGCACCACCGAGGAGTACGGTGTCCGCCATTTTGGCAAAAGATTTCATGACTGGTATTTTTGTTTCTAATTTTGCTCCGCCAAGTACGGTAACGAGCGGATGCTTTGATTTTGTTATGAGTTTGGTAAGCGTGGTTATTTCTTTTTGCATTAAGACTCCGACATAACTTTTTACGTACTTTTCTATTCCTACGATAGAGGCATATTCTCTGTGTGATTGTCCAAAACAATCCAATACAAAGTAATCGCAATATGACGCAAGTTCTTTTGCAAACTCTGGATCGTTTTCTATTTCTCTTTTGTCAAACTGAATATTTTCTAAAAACAATATATCTCCTTCGTTCATACTGTCTATCGCTTTTTTCACTGAATGCCCAGTTGATTGTTTTAGATTTGTGATGTTTTTGTTTAACAATTGTGATAACGCCTTGGCTATTGGTGCGGTACGTAATGATGGGATGACGCTTCCTTTTGGTCTTCCTACGTGCGTCATGATGATAATGTTGGCTTGCTTTTCTTGGAGATACGTCAGTGTTGGGAGTGTTGCTCGTAGTCGAAAATCGTCGAGGACTTTTCCCTTTTTCAACGGGACATTAAAATCTACCCGTACCAACACACGCTTCCCTTTAAGATTACGAATTTGTTTCATTGATTTCATACAATATTGCTTAGTAGAAACACCTTACCTTATTTTTTTGCTACATCTTTTTTCCCATGATGCTTACCATTTCAACAAGCCTATTTGCATAGCCCCATTCATTATCATACCAAGAGATTACTTTTACAAGATTGCCATCTACCACTTTGGTGAGCGCAAGATCGACGATTGAGGAATATGGATTCCCAATAAAATCACTTGAGACAAGCGCTTCATCCGTAACAGCAAGGACTCCTTTATGTGATCCTTTGGCAGCTTTTTTAAAGGCCGCATTTATTTGTTCGCTTGTGACGTCTTTTTTTAATAAAAAGGTAAAATCCGTAAGCGAGACGGTGATGGTAGGAACACGCACCGCAATGCCGTCAAATTTTTGTTGTAATTCAGGAATAACTTTTGTGGTTGCAATGGCAGCGCCGGTGGTGGTAGGTACGATATTTTGT
>Ga0210057_1008948_pt1 | contig 11725 bp, 11 predicted proteins | sample CryGeyCG2114_010_2_FD_183968 | JGI IMG/M metagenome (GOLD analysis project Ga0210057, IMG submission 183968) | Groundwater microbial communities from aquifer - Crystal Geyser CG10_big_fil_rev_8/21/14_0.10 (SPAdes) (version 2) | ecosystem: Environmental > Aquatic > Deep subsurface > Groundwater ...
GTTTGTGATTAATTGAAAAACGTTTACCACATTCTTTGCACATGTATCGCTTTTTCCCATCTCTACTTCCTTTTTTAATTGTTTGAATACTTTTACACTCCGGACATTTTGGATTACGTTTTTTTTGACATATTTACTTCATTTAACTAGTTAAAGCTCGATATTCTAGCTAAATTAAGCAAAGAAGTCAATGTTTTAGGCTCCAAAAACCGAACGGTATCGACCAGGACCGACCAGGACTCGCCATCTTCCGCCCGCTCGTCATGCTCATGCTCCGCTTCCGGCAGAAGCGCTACAACACCGTGGTGGGGAATGCCGAGCGGATCGTCCGCGCGCACATGCGCGGAGAGCTCAAGCTCGGCAACCTGGTCTGCACGGTCTGGCTGCTCAAAGCCCGCGCTCTGTACGAGCTGAACCGCAACGACGAAGCACGACAGGTCTACAAGAAGATCCTGGCATGGCCGCACAGCCGCAGTCACATGGTCATGGCCGTCGCTCGCAACGAGATGAGAGTGCTCGACTGATCATCTCCCTCATCCCCGCTCTTTTCTCCCGCCAACACATTCCGTGCACTCGCTCGGAATAGCAAAACATAGTCTATCCTACCTGACTGTGTGAGGAACTGGGAACTCCTCAATCTTCCAGTGTCCCTCGACGTTGCGTCGGGAGGTAGTGAAAAAAAATAATCCCGATTGAATCGGGATTATTTTAATACTGCCAACCAACAAATTATTAATCCTCTTCCACAGACTTTTGATAACCATCATTTCGCATATATTTACTATTGATCTCCTGCCAATCAGGATGTTTTTCAATAATCTGTAAAATACACTCCAAACCGCAATAACCATCATACCTAGACATTTCTTTTACCACCTTTCTAATTAACTCCAAATCTTCCGGGGTATCCAATGTCCAACGATGGTGTGATAAATCATCACTGTTGTTCACATTTTTAATTTTAAAAATTTTAGGCTGCTTCCAAATATACGGAGTAACGTGCTCATGTTCTGATTTTAATTTAGCTTCTTTCCAGGCTTTTTCAAGTGCACCAAAAGAAAAAATTTCAACATCCAAACCATCTGGAAAAGTTGGCGGTTGAGTGTTACAGACATAATCGCTCCCACCTTCTAGATATTTATTAACTACCTGATCTACAATTTGATAATCAAGCAAAGGACAGTCAGCTGTAATTCGGACCACCACATCGGCCTCTGCTTTAAGTGCTGTCTGATAATATCTATCCAGGACATTATTTTCACTGCCTCGAAAACAACGAACGCTATGCTCCTCTGCCCACACCGCAAGAACATTATCCTGCTCTCTAATTGTGGTGGCCAGCCATAATTCATTGATACTAGCGGCCATTTTGACCCTATTGATAACATGCGCTACAACTGGCTGGCCGCTCAAATCTTTCATCATTTTCCCCGGTAATCTAGTGGCACCCATCCGCGCTTGAATAATTGCAATTATTTTCATAAGCCTTAGGTTAACCGTTTAAACTCCTTGTGAGCAACAGGTCCTTCCAATAAAGAATTAACTGAATTTGTATTGAATGCTTTTTTAATAACACCAAAAACCTCGTCCACAGCGTCAAGATATTGATTCACATGCTCGTCTTTGTGCGCATAACTAACATACACGCTGGCCGATGCTAAAAATCCTCTTTTTAGCATCTCCTGGGTAAACAAAGTTCTTATCTCCTGCGCATTGTCATATTCAAATAAAAAAGTTACCAAAGGCGCTGGGCCAAGAATCCTAATTTTTAAACCATGCTTGCCTGCCAGTTTTTTCCACCCCTGCCAAATCTGTTTTCCCATATAGTCAAGATGTTTAGGAACATCAAGTTTCTGCATTTTCTTTATTGTTGCTAATGCTGCGGTAGGGCCAATGCTCTCTGTCCAATAAGTACTGCTTATAAAAGTAGTCTGAGCGGCATCCATCACACTGGTTTTACCCAATACAACTCCCATAGGAAAGCCGTTGCTAATACCTTTGGCATAAACAACAATATCTGGTAAAACTCCATATTTAGTATAAGCACCTCCCACACATAAACGAAAACCAGAACTAACTTCATCAAAAATCAATACCGCATTAATTTTATTCGCAATTATCCGAATCTTTTGCAAAAAATTATTTTTTGGTTCCTCATGGCGAATTGACTCTACAATGATCACCCCAATATCATGCTGTTTAACAATCTGCTCCAATTCTTCAATTTCATTATATTTAAATGGAATAGCTGTATCTAGTAACCCCCTAGGTACTCCTCGAGGTTCTAATCCAGGAAGTAAATGACCATCCAGATGTCTTTCTGATGCTAAATTGCCAGCCAAATACCAATCATGCCACCCATGGTAACCACAAAAAGCAATTTTTTCTTTTTGTCTGAAAGCTCGAGCAATACGGACAGCAACAGAAAGTGCCTCGCCTCCACTTCTCGTGTACCGCACCATGCCCGCCCAAGGATGCAAATTCAAAAGCAATTTTGCCAGTTCTACTTCTTCGGGAGCATTCAGTGTAGACATGGAACCGTTGTCAATAACAGCTTTCACCGCTCTATTCACATCATCATCAGCATATCCCAATATACAAGCCCCCACGCCCATTATGGACATGTCAATGTAAATATTATCATCAAGATCTGTTACTTCAACCCCTTTTGCCCGTTTATAATATGCCGGCCATTGATCTGGTAAAAACATCTCTGCTCGCTTAGATAAAAGTTGTGACCCACCTGGAATAATTTTTTTTGCCTGCTTCCACAACTCAAGGGTTTTGACAGGTTTTTTAGACTCCATACATTAACTGATTAAAATAATTTTATTTTCTGTAGATGATTCTTTAGCTTTGCAAATCAAATTTAACACTTCAGCCCCCCGTTCAATTGGAGTAACAGTTTCTTCTCTTTTTTCAATACATTGCAAAAAATGTCTCACTTCTTCAACATACATATCATTAATATCATAACCAGAATCCAGCAAAAACCCTTGTTTTTCTTTATCTTTCTCCAAAAGAACAACCCTCTTCTCATTCGTATCCCATAAAATTGTACCTAGTTCTCCAAAAAATTCAAAATTCCGCTGACGAAATCTTTGTAAATAATCAACATGAATTTCTGCAATCGCACCATTTTTAAACTGCAAAATCGTCTCAGCTATGTCTTCGGTATCAATTTCCAAATTACTCACATTGCCAGCAAAACAAGCTAGTTTTTTTACATCGCCCAAAAACCATATCAAATAATCAAACTCATGAGAATCAAGCAAAATGCCCCCTCCCATTTTTTTGTTCGCGCTATAACCTTGTCTATAATCCTCCCATGGATGCCAATCTGGCAAATACTGGCCGCACTGACAACGGGCTGACAGCACTTTGCCAATGGTGTTCAAATCAATCAACTCTTTCATCTTTTTAAATAATGGATAAAATTTCCAGTTGCTTCCAACCATTGTAATAAGATTTTTTTGTTTTACCAAATCAACAAGTCCGCCCACATCATCCATGTTGTGCGACAATGGTTTTTCAATAAACAAATCACATCCTATTTCTACACAAAGCAATACCTGTTCTAAATGAAATACTGACGGCGAACAAATAAAGGCTATATTAAAATTGTCTTTTTCAAAAGCATCTTCTATAGACTGGAAAACTGATATTTTAAACTCAATCTTAATTTCTTTTCTCCTCTCTTTGTTAATTTCAACCAAAGAAATCTTTTTCTCGCCTAAAGAAAGCAAATTGCGCAAATGCCGCTTGCCAATTGAACCGCCACCGATGATTAAAATTGAATGCTCTTGTTTATTCATATATAGCTAAAAAATTAAAGTCTTCAAATCAACTAAACTTTTAATTTTCAAACAATCAATTTGTTCTGGATACTTTTCATCCCTATCAAGTAAAATTGGCGTCAGCCCAGCATGGCGAGCTGGCACAATATCCAGCTCATAATCATCGCCAATATAATACACTGTCTCATTATCTAACAGTAACGACGATAAACTTTTATTAAAAAACTTTGGATCTGGTTTTTGTATGCTTAAATCATGCGAAGAATATGTAGTACCAAAATATTTTGACAATCCTACGTTATCTAAAACAGTCTTCAATGTATCTGTCCAATTAGCTAATAAAACCAAAGGATATTTTTTATCTTTAAAATACTGTAATGTGGAAATAGTATCTTCATAACATATATATCCGACACCTGTCAACTTATCATTTAGAACAAGAGCAACATTATCACTAATCTCAAAGCCAATAATACGCATGAGTTCTTTATTATAATTTATATAAAACTTCTTACGGTCTTCTGCACTCTCAAATCTTGGGTGCTTAAATTTGTGTCTATCATATATAAAATGGTAAGCACGTTCAATATGCGGCAATGGAATGAAAACACTCTCAACGTCTCTAAAAAAATCTTGGACAGTCAGAGCAAGGTTTTTTTTGTAAATCAATGTCCGGTAACAATCAAATACAATGTATGTTTTCATATTAGTATTCTTCATTATCAACATTCCCATTTTCCTCCAAAGCCCTGTATTGCTCAGTTGGAATAATCAATTCATCCCATATTTTCATTACAACCCCTTTCTTATATACTAAATCTGGCTGTTTATTTTTTAAAAAATAATCAACAGATGCTTCCACTTCATTAAATCCAAGTTTGGCTCTAAAAGCAACGGTGCTGGAAATTCTAGCATTGATTTCAATAATGCAAGCCTTATTTTCTCTATCTCTTCTCAACTGAACGTTGCATGGACCAATTGCTCCTACAGTTTGAGCGGCCAAGACTGCCAACTCAGTCACATCAGGATATTCATCAATAATTGCATGTGATGTCAAGCCAAAACGCATCTTTCTAAGCATGGTAATAGCACCAAGAGACTTTGAATTATTATCTAAAAATATTCCAACCGTATATTCTTCATTTTTATCATTTGTAATATATTCCTGTGCAATTGGTTTTGGTATATCATCCCAATATTTATTTATTTCTTCTTCGTTCTCTGCAAGATGAAAATGGCGAGAACCAGAACCTTGTGCAGATTTTAACACTATAGGAAAACTATATTTATTTATCAGTTCCTTTATGCCTTCTTTGGTATACTGTGTTTCTGGCACACGGATATTATTTTTAGACAAGTATGGATATACTTTAGACTTGTCTGCTGTAATTGATAAAACTTCCAATGGTTGTACTACAAAAAAAGTATTGGTTTCGCTTTTAAATTTGTCAATATTTGAAGCTATTACATACTGCTCTGCTTCATGGCAACTAAAAACAATATCGATATTTTCTTTTTGGCACAACTGTATTATCTTATTTATATACTCGTCTTCTTGTTTGCAAGTTGCAGGTACAATATACCCTCTATCGCATAAAAACAACCCCGGAGCGTGCGTGTCTACATCAGTTCCAACAATACTTAAATCATAAGGGGACAGCTTAAGCGCTTTTAGTACACCTTGACCAATGTCGCCGCCAACTGCTGTAATTAGAACGTTTATCATATATTTATCTCTGACTCATCCATGACTGGCTTATCCCAACATTGTCCATCAAATAATATCTGGTATATTTTTCTGGCTATTTCTTCTGGCTGAGACAAACTATTGATATTGTGTAATTCTTTAAATTTATCAACTCTCTCTAGATCAACATGGTCGGCATTGCGTAAAAATTTCTGCATGCCTGTATCTATCACACCAGGACGAAAAGCCATTATTTTAATTTCTTGTTTTTCCTTTTGTTCAATATCTACACATTGGGTCAACATTTCCAATCCTGCCTTGCAACTGCAATATAAAGACAAGCCATGATATGGCAAAACTGCTACACCTGAACTTATATTTAAAACTTTCTTATTGCATTTTAAGCTGTTAGTTTTTTTAATAAACTCGTTTATTAAAACTGCCTGATTGACTAAATTAACCATAAAGTGGTTAATAATATCCTGCTTATCCAATAAACCTAGCGGTTTAATTGGTTTAAGTACTGCTGCATTATTAATTAAAAAAATATTATTAAAACTTTTATCAACACCTTCAAATATTTCTGCAAGTTTTTCGTTTTCAATTTGTCTAGAAAGATCAACAATAATATTTGTGCTGTTTTGTTTATTTATTTCTAAACTCTGCCTATTTATTAGTATGAAATAATTATTTACCTGCTCAGAAGCTAGCTCCCACAAAGAATTGCCCAGTCCCTTACTGGTGCCGGAAATAATAAATAAATTTTTTTCATTATTTTCCATATTGATATGTACCATCCACAATTTGTTTGACGCCTTGTTTTTCCAGCTTCATTCTTTCTGCCATTCTTTGTCTATTATATGCTTTCTCTATCATTCCTTTCCATTTACCAGGATCATGTTTAATTAGTACCTCTTCAGCTGATATTAGCTTTATATTATAAACACTACTTTCTTGACCAACATTCAAAAAAGCCTTAAGACGCGGCAAATGATATCTATTAGAAATAATTGTCACTTCTTTTAGTTTTTTCTTTTTTAATATTTTTAATAAGCCTTTCAACTGTTCAAAAGTATTATTAGATTCATGTTCAGTCAATATATCATCAGATTTGACGCCTAATTCAATCAATTCTTGCTCAATAACTTCAGAAACAAATGGCGCATCAAGAATTTTCCCCAACTGTCCTTTTCCTCCTAAAATAATTAACAAACACTTATTTTCTTTATATAAATAACTAGCCGCAACTACTCTTAATCTATCGCCAAGTGCTCCAAAATTATCACCCGGCTCGTCAAAACCAGTTGTGCGCCACTTATTATTATCTTTGATGAAACCGCCGCCTAAAATGGCCACAGTTCTTTTGTTGTGCATATTTATTCAATTAAATTCCAAGACAAAGCAGTGCCGGCTTTGATATCTTTCCTAGCTTTTTTACCCATGACATTATCATATTCAAGAGAAGAAATGCCAATGCCCGGACGTAAACTCTTAATATTTTCCTTGTTCAATCTCTCCCCCGCTCTCACATCTTTGACGATCCATAATGAACGCCGTGCTTGCTGTTTTTCTTTCTCCTCTTTTGCAGAAGGTTTTTTTTCTGCTCTTCCAAGAGATTTTTCAGCAATGCGAACAGATTCAACCATTAGTTTTAGCTGATCCGGATTAAGTGAGAATTTCGAGTCTACCGTATTTATTCCATCATTCAAAAAAAAGTGTTTTTCAATAACTGAAGCACCAAGGACGACTGCTACGACCGGTACCACAATTCCCAAAGAATGATCAGAATAACCCACCAGAGAGCCATGAAACTCTGCTTGTATTGTTTTCATCGCATTCAAATTTATATCCTCTGGAGGAGTAGGGTATATGCTACTACAATGCATAAACATGACAGGTCCACTTCGCGCCTCTTTTAGTATTTCCAAAGCAGACATTATATCATTCAAATCAGCCATGCCGGTTGACAATATAATTGGTTTTTTTGTTCCTGCCACTTTGCGCAACAAAGGAAGATCTAATAATTCATAACTCGCCATCTTGTATATTGGAATATTAACTTTTTCCAACTGGTCGACAGCTTCTTCATCAAATGGAGTGGCTAAAAAAACTATTCCCTTCTCCCGGGCATAATCTGCAAGTTCAGGCAGCCACTCGCGGGGCAGTTCATTTTCTTTATACAAATCTATTAGTTTTGTGTCTTTATCAACAAAAACGCTTTTTTCATCAGCTCGCACAATAGTTCTGGGGTCAGTAGTGTCTGCAGCAATTGTTTCTGCTGAAAAAATTTGAAACTTCACAGCGTCTGCCCCGGCTGTTGTGGCCATATCAATCAATTTTTTCGCCCTAACTAAATCATTGCCATGGTTTGAACTGGCCTCAGCAATAACAAAACAAGGCTGGCCTGGGCCGATTGTTCTTTCTCCTTTTGGAGTTTGGATAGTTATGGCAGGCATAGATTCAAATTACTAGTTGTAATAGAGATCAATAAATTCCTTAGTTAAATTATCGCTTTTTTTTTTAAAATAATCCGGGTCAAAAAACTTCTTTCCACGAAATAGCGGTAATATCTCACCACCAAAAAGTGATTTAAAATGTCCAATACTTACTTCCTTAAGAGTGAAAACTTTATCAGAAATTATTGGATACATATTCCACCCTGTTTCATAATGCGTACAACCATGCTGTTTGAGATATTTCATAGTCTCCAATTGTAATAAATGCCCAAGTCCGCGAATCTTGTCCTGCGCTGGGTCATTGGCTCCAGATCCATAATAACTCTTTCCTTTGTAAACAATAGTAAGTAACCCAGAAATATAATCTTTGTCTTTTGCAGTTCGTATGAGCGCCAATATACCAAAATTATTTTGTATCCAATCAAACATATCATCCCAGCTTTCATCCGGACGCGTCTTTTTGCCAGCCGCTAAAAAATGCAGATATTTATATACAGAAAAAATTTCTTTTGTTATGTTGCTATGATCAAAGATATCAACAATATATCCTTGCTGCTCGGCATATATAATATCAGTCCGATGCCCTTTAGCACACTGTTTGAGCAGATCCTCTTCAGATTTGTTTAGGCCAACTATATTAGTCGTAAGACTCGTATTATGATATCCAAATTTTAAAAAAGGATTATATCGTAAGCTTCCGTTTAAAACAACCTCTGAAAGCGGGTCAACAAAAAAATGTGCTGCTGAAATATCATGCTCTTCTGCTAAACGATCGATTTCTTGGAATATAAATTTTAAAACCTTTTTTCCATCCTTCTCTGTAAGTTCGTCCAAAGCAGGAAAAGGTATGGGCGTACCCTCCATGGAAAACTCCCACAACTCTGGTTCATTATAAATTGGCTGGGCAATAAGCGGAACAACTGCTACTAATTTATTACTGTCGTCTAGTACTGCAAATGATAGATTTTTTTTATCTAGTTTAAATGATGAATGTTTGGTGTACATTAAAAACCAACTAGTATGACGAAACCAGGCACTTTTTGATGCCTGACAAAGTTCATTCCACGAAGAATAATCCTTCTTGTTAAATTCTATAATCTGCATATTTTATTTACCCCCCGACTAATGATCCACAGGTGTCTTTGATTTGTAGGTTGTAGTTTTAATAAGGTTATCTTCACCCAATCCCAAATTTAACTTCTCTGAAATGCGCCGCAGATGTCTCCTTATTTCTTCTTGAAATTCATCATCTGGAATCTTGGTCAGGTTAATTCTCAAATCTTGCCGATCGCCTAGAGAAAGAAGGTATTCTTCTTCATTTGCTACTAATCCTTTTTCAAAAATATATTGATACATTGGTGTTGCTGGTTGTGGCAAAAGATAACCACTACTAGGGTAGATGTCCAGATCATAACATAAATCCATTGTCTCCTTAATGGTTTCTCTGGTCTCTTGTGGATATCCAAATACCAAGCTAGTCCAAGTCTCTAAGCCAACCCTGTCTAAAAGTCTCGTCTGTTTGATAAAATTCTCTTTAATTAAATGTTTATTCATAGCCTTGAGAATTTCTGAATTGGCTGACTCTAATGAATATGAAAAACCGACACAACCAGATTCTTTTATTTTTCTTAAAAGCGGCAGGTCGTCCTCGCTATTGAATAAATCCGAACGGCAGGCTGCTGTCCAAAAAAAATTTAAACTTTCTGAAAATATCTTATCTACAAATTCTTCTACTTGGGTTTTGGATGGAAAAGATAATTCATCATTAGAAATAAAATAATTAATGCCAAATCTCTTTTGCAGCTCTTTAATCTCGCAGATTATGGAATCAACCGAACGATGGCGATAGCCAAACCGCCGGAAAACTTGATAACAAAAAGAGCATCGGAATGGACATCCTCTTGCAGTATTAATTACAAAAGCTCTTATTTGTTCCAATGGTATGGGCGGTGGCTCATTAACCAAGCTTTTGCAGCTTTCAACATATGTTTCCATATTAAAAGCATCCCAAGCAGGGTAAAAAATTGAATCAATGTCTTTAATCACTTCTCGAACTAAATTTTTATATATTTTGCCTCCTTCCTTATACCATATCCCTTTTACGTCTCTTAACGAAGAGTTTTTTTCAATTCTATTAAGAATGTCTACTATAGTAATATCCCCTTCTCCAATCACGGCAATATCTACTTCTGTCTTTTCTAATAAAATTTTAGGTATTGAATCAGCTACAGAATTCCCAGCTACAATTACAGCCTTGCTATTTGCTTTTCTAGCCATCTGGCTTAATTTCTTAACTATTTTATAACCAGTAACTATGCACCCCAAAGCCATTATATCAAATTCAGTATTATTCAAAAATTCTTGTATTTCTTCATCGGTTTTGCGCTCACAATCCAAATCCAAAAATTGAAACTCATAACCAGCTTTATGAATTGCTGACATTACGTAAGCCAAACCTAAAGGGAACATAAAATTTTCCTTGTACGGCCTTAAACAAACATTTATAATCAATATTTTTGACTTTTGCATAATTTTAAAACCTACTTGAAATAATTCTTTATTAATTTTGCAATATATTGGACATGCTTCTCTCTTAACAAGGGAAAACAAGGAATGGTTAAACAAGTTTTAGAATACAAATCTTCATTGCTCAATTTTAAATCATTATAGCCAATCCTTTTGTAATAAGGATGGTTATAAATACAGGGATAATGTGACAAAGCGGTAACTCCATTTTGTTTCAGATAATCTACAAGTTTGTCTCTATCTTCTTCTTTCTTAACTCTAATAATATAAAGATGCCAGCTAGATTTTACATTTTCTGATTCTGAAGGCGTAATAATTCCTTTAATGTCAGATAACAACTCTGAATATAGTGCGACTATTTTCCCCCGACGTTGAATAAATTTATTAATCTTCGCAAGTTGACTGAGGCCCAAAGCCGACTGCAGATCTGTTAGGCGGTAATTAAAACCAAGCTCTGTCATAATATTAACTCCTTCTTCATTTTTAGTAATACCGTGATTCCTTAATAATTTCAACCGCTCGTAATATATATTATTATTAGTAACAACTGCTCCACCTTCTCCTGTAGTAATTGGCTTGATTGGATGAAAACTAAAAACAGTCATATCAGAAAACAAGGAACCAATTTTTTTACCATTATATTCAGCCCCTAAAGCATGGCAGGCGTCTTCTATAACAAGCAGATTATATTTTTCAGCAATTCTTAATATCTCCTTCATTTCGCAAGAATGTCCAGCCACATGTACGGGAACAATTGCTTTTGTATTCTTGGTAATCAGCCCCTCAATCTTTTTCTCATCTATATTGTAAGTATCCAATCGAATATCGCAAAATACTGGTCTAGCCCCTACTACTAGAAGCATATTGGTGGTCGCTACAAAAGTATTGGGTGTCGTGATTACTTCATCCCCTTTTTTAATAGAACCTGCCAAATATGCAAGGTGCAAAGCAGATGTACCATTTGCCACGGCAACTGCATATTTAGCTCCGCAATACTTGGTTAATTTTTTTTCAAACTCAAGAACCTTTGGTCCTTGAGTCAGCCAGTCAGATTTTAAAACTTCTAAAACCGCCTTGATATCGTCTTGGTCGATTGTTTGATGGCCATACGGAATCATAAGCTTCTTTTGAATTGTGCTAGGTCTTGTTCGCTTAACCACTCACTGTTCAGATGGCTGGCATAATAAAAGCCGTCGGCTAAGTCGCTAACACCAGCATAATTGTCCCTATGTCTCCACCAATTGTGTTGTGGTAAAATC
>Ga0210057_1008950_pt1 | contig 11724 bp, 9 predicted proteins | sample CryGeyCG2114_010_2_FD_183968 | JGI IMG/M metagenome (GOLD analysis project Ga0210057, IMG submission 183968) | Groundwater microbial communities from aquifer - Crystal Geyser CG10_big_fil_rev_8/21/14_0.10 (SPAdes) (version 2) | ecosystem: Environmental > Aquatic > Deep subsurface > Groundwater ...
TGCGGATTTCCCGCATACAGCGAGTCCTAATTGTGCATCTTTTCTTTCAACCTCTTGATTTTTTGTAGGCCACTTTTTGTATGATGAGCCTTTTTTAATGCAAGATTCAATATCTTACAAAAAAGCTCAAAATCTTTAATTCGCTTGCTTTCAAGCGGATGTTTTTGAAAAAATGGCACAACAATATCTTTAAGTTGCTGATAATTAAAGATTTCAAATCTATAATTATCACGCTGGTTCTTCCTGTATTCTTTTTGAAAATAATTCTTTCCACACCCCCAAAATTTTTGTACTTTCTTAAGAAGAGGGAGATTATCTTCTCTCATCTTAATATAATAACGGCATTGGACTCTATAATGTATAGAGCCATACTTTTTATTTGGAGGGTTAAGATATACAGAGAAACTTCCTTCTCCATCAGTTAAACCAACAATATAATCTGCAGATAACACAATAGGTATTGTCCTTCCCCGCGCTTTGCGAGTACTATGACGCAGCTGACTTCCAGATTGCTTTAGTTGTTTTTTATTTTGCATAACTTAATTATACAAATTGAATTGACGAACCGTCAATTCAACAACCGCGTTATCTTGCGCAAAACTGGATCTCCCCGGGTCACACATATTTCTGTTCCATACATCCCATATAGTCTTTTATATATATTCCCCACCCTCACCACCCAGTGGCAGGTCTATATGACTTTTATTATACGGGCTACATTTTGCCTTCAGATTCTCCGGCTTACTTCTTACGAATGTACGCCTATCTTTCGGCTACGCTCTGCTAAGACAGAGCAGAGGAGAGGATTTTAACCTCTTAGAAATATGCGCTACCGGGCGCATTTATTTGTGAGTACAAGGCTCGAGAACGTATTCACCGCAGTATAGCTGACCTGCGATTACTAGCGATTCCGACTTCATGAGGTCAAATTGCAGACCTCAATCCGAACTTGGGTTATTTTTATAAGGATTTGCTCCATCTTACGATATTGCTTCCCGTTGTAATAACCATTGTATCATGCGTGCAGCCCAGGACATCAAAGGGTCATGCTGACCTGGCGTCATCCCCACCTTCCTCTCCCGTGAGGGAGCAGTCTCGCCTGACACTTATAACAGGCAATAAGGGTTGCGTTCGTTTCCCCACTTAAGGGAACAATTCAAACCACGAACTGACGACGGCCATGCAACACCTGCCAAATTGTCCAAAGGAGGGTTCCGCTTTCACGGAACTTTCAATTTGATTTCAAGTCCTGGTAAGGTTTTTCGTGTACCATCGAATTAAGCCGCATGATCCACCGCTTGTGCGAGCCCCCGTCTATTCCTTTGAGTTTTAGCCTTGCGGCCGTACTACCCAGGCGGTCCGTTTAATGCGTTAGCTTTGCCCCTCAGAGGGTCGATACTCCAAAGAGCTAACGGACATCGTTTAGGGCGTGGACTACTGGGGTTGATTTTGTTACTTCCGCCAATGGCGGGAGCAAGACATTTCTGCTTGCTTCTCTATGTTGCCATAAAGTCCGGACTATATCTTTATCTGAATTACTTGCTCTTTGATTTTTTATCAAAAAGAGCTTTTTCAAGTTCTTCTTTGGAAAAATTTCCAATCCGAACAAGTTCAGATATCCAGCGTTGTTGAATTTGAGAATCTTTATAGACTAGGAGTATCTTATAAAGCATACTTTTTACAAAAATATGCGGAATTATAATTCTTAAGAATTTTTTTAATTCTTCAGACGACCTAATCCAAATTCTATATTTATCTTGGTTTAAAATCTGGCCGATTTTTGTTTTGATATTCAAAACTTTTTTGAAATATTGATGAATGATTTTAACTTCTTTCAAAGAAAAACCATCCGTACAAATTACTCCTTGACGGGAATCAGAAACAAGCGAGCCATCATCTTGCCACCATATCGCAAGTGATAATGGTGAAAGGTGATTTAGCCATTTTCTCGTAACTTTTACTTTTGTACCTGTTACTTTTTTATGAGTCAAGTTATAAAGTTTAGTTAGAGAAAATAATGCCCTACTCTGAAAACGATATTTAGTCGTTCCCCATCCGTCAGGTTTTTTGTCACTACCTTGAAGCCAGTAGCAAGATTCTTCGCAAATTTCTTTGAGTTTATTCATCTTCCAAAAGAAATACTCCTTTTGTTTGATTGAATGTCGAAAAGAAAATCTTGCGTTTTTATATTTTGGGTTAATGGCTATTGAACCATCTCCCAGAAGAGATCCAAGAATAATTTCTTGAACATCTTTGGACAAAGGCGTTATTTTTCTATTCATAATTTATTTATGAGATTAATAAATCCTTCTGTCTTTTCTCAAATTCATAGTCTCTACGGGGCCATGACATAGGTCGAGGCTTCCCTCGGGATTGTCCATACGGAACCAGTAATTCTTTATTATATGGAGTTTCCCCGATACAGCTAGATTACAATTCTGTGTCGCCACAGAAAAGAGACACCTTCGTCACTATTATAATGCGGTGACGGGATTATCTAATCCCATTCGCTACCCACGCTTTCGTGTCTCAGTGTCAGGAATGCGCCAGTCTATTGCCTTCGCTTTTGGTGTTCCCCATGATATCAACGGATTTCACCCCTACACCATGAGTTCCATAGACCTCTCACATCCTCTAGTTGCGCCGTTTCCCCTGCGGACTTCACGTTAAGCGCGAAGATTTAACAAGAGACTAACACAACCACCTACACACACTTTACGCCCAGTGATTCCGGGTAACGCTTGGGGCCTCTGTATTACCGCTGCTGCTGGCACAGAGTTAGCAGCCCCTTATTCATGAAGTAACATCAATCAAGTATCACTTTTATTTTTTGAACTTATTAACTTAGTAACCGAGTTACTTAAGTATCATAACACTGAATTGTCTTAGTATTTTCAAATTACCAATTCAGTAACTCGGTTACTAAGTATTTTTTTCAAAAAATAAAAGTGACACCCAACTTTCTCCTTCATAAAAGGTCTTTACATCCCGAAGGACTTCATCAACCACGCGATGTCGCTCCGTCAGGCTTTCGCCCATTGCGGAAGATTCTCGACTGCGGCCTCCCGTAGGAGTATGGACCGTTCTCAGTTCCATCGGTGGGGGTCAGGCTCTCACCTCCCCTAGGCGTCATAGCCTTGGTAGTCCTTTACACTACCAACAAGCTGATACCACACAAGCTGTTCCCAAAGCGATAAATCTTTACCCAGCACTTAATTTTAGTTATAAGAGACTGTTTGTAATTCTTTCTCTAACAAATCGTTTACTATTTTACCGTGATGTTTCAATTTTTTCTCTCGTACTCGCGCGTCATGCTTACTTCTATAACCTTCTACATAAACAAGTTCCCACGGGACTCCATGTTTTGTAGAAATGTTATCTGCGCGATTATGCGAAAGAATTCGTTGTTCAATATCTGAAGTATAACCAACATACAATTCGTTGGTCTTTCTACTTTGGATAAGATACACATAAAACATCGCTTTATTATAACCAAAATTAAGTGCTGGGACTATCGGGAATTAGCCAATCTTTCGACTGATTATGCCCGACTTTGGGGTACATACTTATGCATTACTACCTCGTCTGCCATGGTCGCTCCTCGCTACGCTCGGTACGACGAGTTTATAAAGTTAAAAGTTGTAAAGTTAAAAGTTGTAAAACTTTCTACTTTATGAACTTTATAGACTTTCAACTCGTATTCCGAACACAGTGAGGAACGACCATTCGACTTGCATGCCTCATCCACATCGCCAGCGTTCACCCTGAGCTAGGATCAAACTCTAAATAAGAATTTGAGTGATTGCTTACAAAAGCAATCTTGCTCTAATTTTTTTGAACGAAACAAAAGAAAAAATATGATAAATTTTCTTTTATTTTTTTACTTACCTTGTATTTTATGTTGTTGAAAATTTTCTTCTATAAGAAAATTTTCGGCTGTTGTTTTTTAAATTGTCAAAGTTCTGTCGCTTTAACATTTCTGTTAAAAAACCGCCATTTCGGCAGTGTTGTTATTATATACATATATAAATAGAAGTCAATAATTTCGTTATAGCTCATTAAAAAGGTTGCCAAGAAAAGAGTGAATAGCTCATAAATAGGTTACCGTAGTCGTATATGACTATGGAAACAAAAAATAACATATTTGAGAAGTATTTGAAATATCAAGGTCTGACCTTGATATATGACTTCTTCACTTACCGTAACAATTTTCTATTCAACTTATCTGCAACTCTTTGGTATGCTGTAAGTAATGCAAATCATAAATGTAATTCCAATATCAAAAGGCATAAATATGGAAACCCTCGCTTATTTTTCCGCTAAACCGTTAAAAAAAGGAGCTGTTATCTATGTTCCGTTGAGAAAAAAAGAAGCTCCAGCAATTGTGCTTTCGTCGGAGGATATAAGCGATTCAAAAGCGAAAATAAAAAACGCGAATTTCGCGCTTAAGAAAATTGAAAATAAAAAAACGCTTATATTATTGCTTCCTGAATTTATTGAAGCTACGGTAAGCGCGGCGGAATATTTCGCGACAACTACCGGCGCTATACTTTACAAAACTATTCCTAAAGTCATATTGGATAATATTAAAGAAATAGAAAAGCGAAAAAACCAAGAAAATAAAAAAATAGCATCATCAAGAAAACTTATATTGCAATCGGAAATAAACGACCGATTTATAAATTATAAAAGTCTTATTCGTGAAGAATTCGCGCGAAACTCTTCAGTGTTTCTGCTTACGCCAACCATACAAGACGCGGAGAGAGCGGAAACTTTTTTAAAAAAAGGCGTGGAGCGATATATTTTCGTATTGCATAATTCTCTTACAAAAAAAGAAATTTTGATAAGATGGAAAAACGCGCTTCAAAGCAATCATCCCGTGCTTATAATCGCAACCGCCTCTTTTCTTTCATTGCCAAGAAATGATATTGAAACGATTATAGTGGAACGCGAAAATTCCAGAGCTTATAAACAATTCGCGCGACCGTTTATAGATATGAAAATATTCGCGGAGTTTTACGCAAAACATAAAAAAATACGCTTGATTTTAAGCGACTTCCCTCTGTCTGTTGAAACAATGTGGCGGTATTACAATAACGAATTTGATGAACTTTCTCCGTTAAAACTCCGCGTAATAAAAACAGCCGAGCAAACACTTATTGATATGAAAAATAGAAAACATCAAAAAGCCGGTCAATTTGAAATTATAAGCGATGAATTAAAAAATCTTATTTCAAAAACGATAAAAGAAGATAAAAACATATTTATATTCGCGGCGCGGCGCGGACTTTCTTCTACTACTATATGCCGCGATTGTGGCAGTCCCGTCCTATGCCACCAGTGCGAAGCGCCAGTAATACTTCACGCCACGGCGAAAGGCAATTATTTCATATGCCACGCTTGCGGCTCTTCAAGAAGCGCGAATGAAAGATGTAAAAACTGCGCAAGCTGGAAACTTGAAACAATCGGCATCGGAATACAGCTTGTGGAAAAAAAACTTAAAGAATTTTTTCCAGACAAACAAATTTTCGTAATAGATAAAGACGAAACGAAAACGCATAAAAAGATTTTAACGGTTGTTGAAAAATTCTACACGGAGAAAGGTGGTATTTTAATAGGCACGGAGATGGCGCTTCCTTATCTTAATAAAATGATAATGTATAGCGCTATCGCTTCTATGGATTCTCTTTTCTCTCTTCCTGAATGGAGAATGCCTGAAAAAATACTTTCACTTTTATTAAAAATAAAAGAAATCACGGAAAAAGAAATTCTTATACAGACAAGGAAACCAGAGCAGAAGATATTTGATTTCATCGCGAAAGGAAATCTTGCCGATTTTTATAAAGATGAAATCAAAAAAAGAAAACAATTCAATTATCCGCCGTTTAGCGTCTTTATAAAAATAACGGTTATCGGCTCGGTGGACAAAGTGGTAAAAGAAACAGAATATATGAAAAAACTTTTAAAAGATTATGATGTATTGATATATCCGTCATCAATAAAAGCGAGTAAAGGAAAATATGTTATGCGCGGACTATTAAGAGTTGAGAGAAGTAAATGGCCTCATAAAGAAATTGTTGAAATCTTGCTTTCGCTTCCGCCTCATTTTTCAATTGATGTGGACGCTGAAAGCTTGCTATGAAAATATATAAATGTTATAGTTATTGTAGATATGCGTGGTGAGGTTTTTTCTTCTTTCTTCCGCTCATCACGCAGACCCGTGCCAAGCTTGTAAACTGTTGGCGCGGGCTTTTTTTATAAGTATTTTTAGTATAAAATTGATAAATGGTAAAAATAATACAAGTTGGAAATCCTATTTTAAGAGGCAGTGCTAAAGATGTGTCGCTTGATGAAATCTCATCTGTTAAGATTAAAAAAATATTGGCTGAAATGTCCAAAGCTCTTAATAAAGAAAAAGATGGTGTCGCTCTCGCCGCGCCACAAATCGGAGCGTCTCTTCGTATATTTATAGTGTCAAACAAAGTATTTAATTTTGAAAAAGACGACAATGAACATACTTTATCGCCATCCGCGTCTCCCTCCGCCTCTTCTGATTTAATTTTTATAAATCCGACAATTATAAAAATATCAAAAACTCGCGAAGAAAGCGATGAGGGATGTCTTTCCACGCGCGGAAAATACGGCATTGTAAAACGCGCGAAGAAAATAACCATCCACGCGTATGATGAAAATGGAAAAATATTTGAACGAGGAGCAAGCGGACTTCTCGCGAAAATCTTTCAGCACGAAATAGACCATCTAAACGGAATTTTATTTATAGATAAATCAAAAAAATTATATGACACTGAATAAACCTAAAATTGCGTTTTTTGGCACTCCTGATATCGCTGTGATAGTTTTGGAAGAATTAAAAAAAGCGGATATAATTCCAAATCTTATAGTAACAGCGCCCGACAAACCAAAAGGCAGAAAACTTGTTATGACTCCGCTACCTGTAAAAGTATGGGCGTTTAAGAATAACATAATCGTAATACAACCAAAAAAACTTGATGATAATGTTTTGAATATGTTAAATAAGGGAAATTATGATTTATTTATAGTCGCGTCATACGGAAAAATATTAAAAAAAGAACTTATTGAGATTCCAAAATATAAAACTATCAATATGCACCCATCACTTCTGCCAAAACTGCGCGGAGCGTCTCCAATAATATCGGCAATACTGCAAAATGAGAAAAAAACCGGAATAACAATAATGCTGATTGACGAAGGTATGGATAGCGGACCTATACTTAAACAAAAAGTGATTGATTTTAGCGATAAAGATTCACAGTGGCCGCTTAAAGCGAGCGTTCTTGGTAAAATTTTGGCAACGGAAGGCGGTAAAATGCTTACAGAAATAATTCCTAAATGGATTGCGGGTGAAATTAAACCCGAAACGCAAGACCATAAAAAAGCCACATTTACTCAGAAAATCAAAAAAGAGGATGGGCTTATCAATTTAGAAGACGAGCCATACAAAAACCTTCTAAAAATTCGCGCGTTTGAAGAGTGGCCGACAGCTTATTTTTTTACAATAAAAAACAACAAAAAAATTCGTGTCAAAATAACAGACGCAATTATAGAAAATGATAAATTAAAAATAAAAAAAGTGATTCCTGAAGGAAAAAAACAAATGGATTACGAGGATTTTTTAAGATGATGGTTTAAAATATCTTATTGGTATAATTCAAAAATTATTTTCTTCTTCTTCTTATAAAATTTCTAATTCTTGCGCCGCGCGCTCCTATATTTCGCATAAAAATTTTCATCGCCATTCCGCCTTTCTTCAAAAGCCGCGTCTGTCTGCCCTTTGTTTTTAGTAACTCATATATCATTTCATCTCTCGCTTTATCAATAGCGTTAAAAATAGTATTCTTCTCCGCAAATGAACGAAGTTGATTGCCGACTATGTGAAGATTGATTTCCGCTCTAAAAATATCTCCTGTCTGATGATGATTTGTTATCTTTCCGACTTCAATATCAAATATAGCGCTTGTGTCATTAGGATTGATTAATTTTTCAACTGAACGCAATCTCTTATTCAAATAATCGGAAATTTCAGAAGTAAGCTCAATGTTCGTAGCTTTTACATTTTTTTTTATATTATCCATATTTTATTATGTTAAATATTATCTACGCTTATAATTTTACTTGGCGACCTATGTCCGCTTATAATCCTAACTTTTCCTTTTATTATACCGAAATGACGCGCAATAATCTCTCTCGCGCGTTCATTTGCCATATTTTGCTTTGCTTTTTCTTTAACTGCAATTTCAAAAAAATCTTCTTGTTTTCGCTCAAATTTTTCTTTCTTTGCGTTTGGCGTAACCTTTATTTTTATATACATAATTTGGAAAAATCCTAATTAAATCAAACTGTCTAAATATATTGTATTATTCCATCATTTCTCTAATCCCGCAATAATCGCATTTTTTATTATCGCATTTTTTATTCCAAAATGAAAGCTCCAGGATTTCTTTAGCGGTATTTTTAATAATCTCTTTTATTCCTTTAATATCATCTTCTGATATTATAAATTTTTCTTTATGATATTTTCCTTTCTCATCAGGTTCAACAAAATCAATTTCGCCTGAAATCATATTAAATTCAGCGTCATCATATAAATCCAAAAGTAATTTATAGAAAACAAGCTGTCTTTTGTAATTTCCATCAGAACTCTTTGTCTTCCCTTCTATCATATTTCTGCTTTTTGGCTTTCCTGTTTTATAATCAACGACATTCACATTGTTATTGCTATCCAAAATTTCAATCTTGTCTAAATTTCCTCTTAATTTAATATTTTCAAACAATACGCTTACTCTAAATTCATTCAATATTTTTTCAAAAGAAAAATGTTTCCAATCGCTTTCTCGCGCGTCAAAATATCCGGATATCGCGCGATTTCCTTTTTCAAACGCTTCATTATATTCGTCTTGCGAAAAATGTTGTTTTCCGAGATGGTCTTCAAAAAGCGCGGTCAACTTTTCTTTTTCTATTACTTTTCCATTTTGAATACTGTCAAACAAATTTTTAAGAGTATGGTGCATAACCGTTCCAAACATTAAATGCTTATTTGCGGCTTTAGGTATCCGTAAAAGATTGCTGTAAAAATAATTCCAAGGACATTCTAAATAATTATTAAGCGCCGTAACAGAAAGACCTTGTTCTTCAAAAAGTTTGTTGAGAAATTGTTTGTTTTTCACGGAAATTTTCATATCTTTTTTAGGCGCGAGAAATATTTCTTTTTTAATCGCGCTTTCAAATAAATTAGTGTCAAATTCGTGAATATATTTGCCGTCAATTTCTTCTATAAACTGAGACGGCATTTGCGCCTCTCCGTTTTGCCCCTCTTTTGGATAACTTATATGCGCGCCGAGGCGCGCGCGAGTGAGAGCGACATAAAATAATCTTCTGTCATCATCGTTTCCTTCTATTTCATTTTTTTGAAATACAGACATAGGAATATGAAAATGCTCAATGACGCGTTTGTTTCCCCAGTGTTTGTCGTAAGCACCGACAATATAAACCCAGTCAAATTCCAATCCTTTTGATTTATGCGCCGTCATCAGACGAACTTTTTTAGGAATTACAAATTTTGAATCCTTTTTAATTAAAATGTCGTGTTCTTCTAATAAATCAATATGTTCAATAAAATCTGATAATTTATATTTTCTGTGATTTTTCACTAATTTTTTCGCTGTATCAAAAAAACCGCTTAATTTTGCGATTTTATCAGTCGCATCCGACCCTGAAAGCAAGTGTTTTAAAAAACCTGATTCCTTAATCAATAATTCAAGAAATTCCGCAAGCGATTTGTTTTGCGCTAATTTTTTCCATAAATTAAGTTTTTTATATATTTCATACAATTTTTCTAATTGCCCAACGGAAGATTTTTTAAGAATTTCTTTTGAACTTAATATATCGTATAGATTTATTTTCGTCTTTTTAGAAAAAGCGGAAATTTTATAAATATCAAGTTCGTCTATTTTTAAAAAATCAATATGAAGCGCCGACAAAAGCATACTATCATTCCCCAAATCGTTTATCGCGCGCAAAAGCGTTATAAATTTTTGTATGTCATTATCCAAAAGTATATTTTGGTCGGATTCAACGGTAAAAGGTATTTCATTTTTTTCAAATATAGACATTATAGCGTCCGCGTCTTTGTTATTTCTGTAAAGTATAGCTATCTCATCCTCCGCCACGCCTTTTTTTATTTTCTCCATTATCTTTTCCGCAATGAATAAATATTCATATTCTTGTTTTGAAAAAGCCCGAAGCTCAATCTTACTTCCGTCATCAGCGTCTTTTCTTCCTTTGAGCATAATATGCCTGCGGTCGCCCGTCGCGCTTATAAGAGAATGCGCTGAATCAAGAATATGCTGAAAAGAACGATAGTTTTGCGTCAAATTAATTTCAAGCGCTTTTTTATATAGTTTTTTAAAATATAAAAAATTCTCAAGAGAAGCTCCTTGAAACCTGAATATAGCTTGTTTTTCATCTCCGACTATAAAAAGATTCGGGTTCTTGTGATAATTCGCCAATAATTCTAAAAGTTTATTTTGCGAATTATTCGCGTCCTGATGTTCATCGGCGAGAATATATTGATATTCTTCTTGTAAATTTAACAAAAGATTTTTGTCGTTTTCAAGCGCTTTGATGGTCTCAATTATCATATCTTCATAGTCGTATAATTTTCTGTCTCTTAATTCTTGTTCATAAAGTTTATAAATAAGAGCGAGTTCCGTATTTTTCTCAATCTTTTTTTCAAGATTGCTATATTTCCCTTTCATCTTTCCTTTATGGATGCCTTTTATATGATAAAGGTCGTCTATTTCTTTAAATTCTTTCTTTTGTTTTTTTACTGATATTGCGAGTTCTTCCGGAGAAATATTTTCTCTTTTTAATTCGCTTATTTTTCCTCTGATTGAATTAAGATAAAAAAAATTATCTCCAAAAGGTTTTAATTTTTTAAGCGAGGATTTAAGAATTATATCTTTTAAAATTGATATTTTTTCAATATCGTTGAGCTGGTTTGCTCCTATAATTTTTGGAAAAGAATCGGGAAATCGTCTTATTACTTCATTGCAAAATCCATGAAAAGTAAAAATTCCAACTCTGTATCCCGCGCTTCCTATAATCTCAACAATTCTTTTACGCATTGAAAAAACGCCTGACTCTGTGAATGTGAGAGCGAGAATACTATCAGATTGCGTGTCTGTTTTTCGCAGGATATTCGCAATTCTTAAAGTCAAAATTTGGGTCTTGCCCGTGCCGGGACCCGCTATCACCATTACAGGACCTTCAATGGCGTCCACCGCCTGTTTTTGTTCATTATTAAGTTTTTTATAAAGAATTTGAAATTTTGAAGTTGTTGGCATAATTTAGAGTATATCACAGCCGCATATAAGCGAAAAAATAAAATCGCGAATATTTTGCGCCATAAATTCTTTCAATCACCTTTTATTTTTTTAAATTATCACTTTTTTAGCGATAGCGTAATTTTTGATAACTTTTTTTAAATTATAATTTTTCTTACCTCTTCATCTCCCGCTCCGCGTCGCGTTTTTTTATAAATTCTCTTTTGTAAGAAAGTGTCTAAGTTCAGATATATATTGCAGTATTTAGGAAATAAAGAATGCGACAATCCAACAAATTTAAGTTCAAAACCGACAACCATTAAAACCGACAACTATTGTTAGTTTTATATACACCGAGGTT
>Ga0210057_1008952_pt1 | contig 11722 bp, 10 predicted proteins | sample CryGeyCG2114_010_2_FD_183968 | JGI IMG/M metagenome (GOLD analysis project Ga0210057, IMG submission 183968) | Groundwater microbial communities from aquifer - Crystal Geyser CG10_big_fil_rev_8/21/14_0.10 (SPAdes) (version 2) | ecosystem: Environmental > Aquatic > Deep subsurface > Groundwater ...
CGGACGAGCTCGCGGGTTTCGCACCGTTGCGTCCTTCAATGCGTGGGTTGTTGCACTCTGCAAGGAGCGCCAGACCATCAAGTGCCGAGGGGTGCGCCCACAGAATTAATTTGTTAGTCCCCCTATAGGATAATATTTAACGGTTCGCCTTTGGGGTGCTGTGCATACGGGGATGAAGTTGGCCATGGAACGGTGTAGTAGAATACAGACTATGAAAATCCATTATTTCTCGGGCGAGGCGTGGGAGGAGGCATATGTGCGAGAAAGACTGTCGGGAGAGAACATCACGTTCCACACAGGCTCGCTTGCGGCGTTTCCGGAACTTGCGGACCCGGATGCGACGGTCCTCTGCACCTTTATAGAATCGCGCATCGGTCCCGCGGAGATGGACCGCTTCCCCGCCCTGAAACTCATCGCCACCCGCTCCACCGGCTACGACCACATCGACCTCACGGCGGCGAAAGAGCGCGGCATCGCGGTAACGAACGTGCCGTTCTACGGCGAAAACACCGTCGCCGAGTTTACCTTCGCGCTTCTACTCGCACTCTCGCGCCGCATCATCGACGCCGACGAGCTCGTGCGAAGCGGCGCGTTTTCGCCCGCCGGACTGCGTGGCTTCGACCTCGCGGGAAAAACCATTGGCGTCATCGGCTGCGGACACATCGGCATGCACGTTATTAAAATGGCGAACGGCTTCGGTATGAAGGTGCTCGGGTTCGAGGTGCGCCCAGATGCAGAACGCGCCAAGGAATTCAATTTCACGTACGCGACACTGCCGGAGCTCCTCGCACAGTCTGACATCGTTACCCTCCACGTCCCCTACAACGAACACACGCACCACCTTATCAATAAAGAAAACATCGCACTCATGAAAAAAGGCGCGTACCTCGTCAACACCGCGCGCGGCGCGGTCGTCGAGACCGGAGCGCTCATTGAGGGGTTGCGAAGTGGCAAACTCGCGGGCGCCGCACTCGATGTGCTCGAGGAGGAGGGCGAGCTCGACGACGAAGCCTCGCTCCTCACCGCAGAGCACCCGAACGCGGATGCGCTCCGGGTCACGCTTGAAAACCACTACCTTATCGAGCACCCGCGCGTCATCGTGACGCCGCACCTCGCCTTCAACACGACCGAAGCCGTGGAACGCATCCTTGATACGACTATTGAAAATATCCAGCACTTCGTGGAAGGCGCGCCGAAGAACGTCGTCAGTTAGTCAGAAACGTCAGATTCGCCCGCGAGCTTTCATCGCGTCGATGATGCGGGTGAGCGCGAGCGCGTAGGCGGCCTGACGGAGCGTGACACCGCGGTCGGCTGAGAAGTCCGCGACTTCGCGATACGCATTCTTCATCGTCGCCTGGAGTTTCGCCTCGACATCGGTGCGCGTCCAGCGCTCACCCGTGCGGTTCTGTATCCATTCAAAATATGAGACCGTGACGCCGCCGGCATTCGCGAGCACGTCGGGGATGACCGTGACGCCGCGCGCGGCAAGCGTGTCATCCGCCTCGGGTGTGATGGGTCCGTTTGCAATTTCTAAAATGACACTTGCCTTCACTGTGGAAACATTCACTCCGGTGATTTGTTCCTCAAGCGCGGCCGGCACGAATATATCGGCCCCGCTCGCAATAATTGCAGATGCGTTTGCCTGATGTGCGCCGCCCCGGGCGGCGGCGAGCACGGAACCAGAAAGCTCCTTCTCGGCGAGCACGGCCGCGACGTCGAGCCCGCTGTCTTTCACCAGCGTGCCTTTCGAGTCTGCAAGTGCGATTACTTTTGTCCCCAGCGCCTGTAGAAGCCGCGCCGCCTGTGCACCCGCATTCCCGGTTCCCTGCACGGCGGCCGACAGGCGAGATGCGTCGAGCGAGCGCTCCACAAGAAGCGCGGAAAGGACGGCGACCGCGCCGTCAGCGGTGGCGGTATCGCGCCCGAGACTCCCGCCGAGCGACAGCGGCTTCCCCGTAATCATCGCCGGGAGGCTCTTGCCCGTGATACGTTCGTATTCATCGAGCATGACTGCCATGATTTCCGGCGTCGTGTAGACGTCCGGCGCGGGAATGTCTATATCGGGACCGAGCCGTTCTGCAAACGCACGCACGTAGGCTCGCGCGAGTTCGAGAATTTCTTTTTGCGAGAGTTTCTTCGGGTCGACCGCGACACCGCCTTTCGCGCCGCCAAGCGGGATGCCGACGACCGCACACTTCACCGCCATCATGGCCGCGAGCGCCGACACCTCGTCTTCGTCTGCACCCGGATGAAACCGAATACCGCCCTTATAGGGGCCGCGCGCGTTATTGAACTGCACGCGATACGCGGGGAAGATTGCGGTACCGCCCTCCTCAAGCGGTATGGTGAGGTCGGCACGAAGAATCCGGTCAGGCGTTTCAAATGCCTCGAGCTCCGCAGTGGTGAGGCCGATGAGCTGTGCCGATTTCCGTATGTTCTGTTTGAAATACTGGAATGCCGCCATAGATGTGTCTTGACGATAATACACTACTACGCGCAGGTGTCACTATCTGCGCGTATCTTCGCGCAGTCGCACCTCGTCCTCGTCCATGCCGAAGTAGTGGGCGTATTCGTGCCAGATAGTCTCGGCGATGACCTTCCGGACATCCTCCCCGTCTTCGCGGGCCGCCTCTTCTATCGGCGCTTGATAGAGCGTGATGGTGTCGGGAAGCGTGGGGCCCACGCCGTAGGAGTCGCCGCGCGCCGTATTCGGTATGCCCTGATAGAGCCCGAGCAGGGTCTCCTCTCCCTCGAGCCCCTCCTGAGCGCGCACCTCCTCCGACGGCTCGTCTTCGACCAAGAGTGCAACATTCCGTATCTTCGCGCGGAACTTCTCCGGCAGGAGTAGGAACCCTTCCTCCACCAGCTGTTCAAATGCCTCGCGGGTCATACTGGGTAGTGTACCAAACGGCTCAGACCCCGTCTGAGCCGTTTGGAATGGCTGTTTTAAAGGCTTTTTCTTTCAGAAGCAACGGGGGCCGCTCGCCCCCGTCGGTACTAGTTCCTCTCCTATTTTATTTCAATGCGCATGACGATTGCATTATCTGATACAAACTGATAAAATCTGATATATTAGAATATTAGCAAAGCATATGAAGGAAACTGCACGGAAATTCGATCACCGAATCAAGAACCCCGACCCGCACATCGTGGCTATGTTGGCCGCAATCGATGAAATCAGAGGGGTCTTTCGTGTGGGACTTCGCATGACGCCACAAGCTGTCATGCATCTGCGAAAATCAGTACTCGTAACCTCGGCCGGCTCTTCAACCCGCATTGAGGGATCGAAGCTCTCGGACGAAGAGGTGAAAAAGATTATGCAGGGTCTAAGCATCCAGAAATTCACCGACCGCGATTCTCAAGAAGTACAAGGATATCTCGAGACACTTAAGAATGTCTTTGATGATTACAACAACCTCCCGCTCCGAGAGGGCGTCATCACTTCGCTTCATAAAGGATTGCTCAAATACTCGGCCAAGGACGACCTGCACCGCGGAGAATACAAGCATAAGGAAAACATCGTCGGTATCCTGGACGCAGAAGGCAAAGTAGCAAAGATTATGTTCGAGACGACTCCTGCATACCTGACGCCTAAAGAAATGAGTGAACTCGTCCTCTGGACTGCCGAAGCACTTGAAAAAGAGCGCTTCCATCCGCTCCTTATCATTGCGAACTTCATCATCGAATTCCTGAAAATCCATCCATTTGAAGATGGTAATGGGCGGCTCGCGCGCGTCCTCACGAATCTTTTTTTGCTTCGGGCAGGGTATCCGTTCGTCGAGTACGTTTCGCACGAGCATATCGTCGAACAACGCAAGGACCAGTACTATCTCGCTCTACGCGCTTCCCAACAGACATTTCGGACCCAACATAAGCCGGAGGGAGAACAAGAAACGATCGCACCATGGCTCAACTTCTTCCTTTTCGTTGTGAAAGAGCAGGCGGCAGAATCTCTCGCTCTCGTCGAAGAGAGCGCACGTGACGATACACTCTCCCTCAAGCAGGGTAAGGTCTTTGAATATTTCTCGGAGGTTGCTGAAGCGAGCCCGAGTGACATCGCGGTAGCCACCGGAGTTCTTCTTCCCACAGTACGCAAAGCGCTCGACCGACTCATTGAGCTTGGGAAAGTGAAACGTATCGGCCGCGGACGAGGAACTCGGTATCGCAGACAATAATCGCCACATGGTATAAGACTCATATGCTACGTAAAGGCTTCCTCGGGTTGGTTTCTGATTGGGTCGCGCATTCTCTCAATGCGCACCCGAGAGATCTCGGCATTGTGCTAAAAACGTTTGGCATGGAATCGTTTCTTCGGTGCGCAGAAAATACGGAGGATCTTTCTATGCTCTTTTCGGAATGGACTGTCTTCGACCACAAGTCCCGCTCCTTTGACGACATGACCGGTCTCGCATATTTCTGTTCTCACAATCCGCTCCGTTTGCCAGAAAGCGATATGTCAGCATATCGAGAATTACTCGATTTTCAAGTTGGCTACTTTGAAGTTGTTTCAGTCAAGCCAGCCCAGTCGGTGGTACTGCGTGATATGGAAGGCACCGAATATGATGTCGCCGACATCAGCTCAAGCATGAATCTCATTGCTGGAGAGACGATTTGGGCGCGCATCGCTCAAATAGTCGGCGTCTATCAGATGGTCGGCAGTCAGGTATTACGCGAGCCTTTTACCTACAGCCAGAACATGAAGAAGACAATCCTGGCGTGGGGCAAGAATGCTGTTGACGCAAAGCATGCGGCCGCCATGAAGTATAGCGGAAATGGAATGGGCACGAAGAGGTCCGACGATGACAAATATCTTCCGGAGAAAGAGGCCGCTCAAGCATTCGATGAAGCGCTCGCCGCCGCCGGCATGAACAGCATAGTCTCGAGCGCGACGATCAGGAAATGGGCAAACAATGAACGGAAATTCCCGATTGGCTTCCCCATGAAAGCCGTGTTCTTCCTCCTGCCCGAAGATTTGACTGACAAGCAACGCAATCGCATCGCTTCTGCGCTTCAGACGTATCTCGCCAATCTCCCACTAAAGAGTCTCAGAGGCAAAACACCACTCCAAGCATCAGCAGAACAAAAGCCCGATGAACAGCGCTTCGATGTCGACATGTATTCATATGAAGATTATGCGGACGATGTCCACAACGCGAACGGACTGATGCTCAAAGAGCCTGAAAAAGCATACGCTGCGTACGAACGGCTCATACAGCGGCTTCTGGATGAAAAAGTCCCGATCATTACCGCCTTTCGCATTTTCTGCAACGCGGGACTCTGCCTATTGAGGCAAGGTGACACGAGCATTGAACCGCTCGGCATCGAACTCATCTACGCTTCACTACGCCTCAATCCGCTCTATGATTTCGGCCTCCGACAGAAAGAACGATGCATCGATCCTCTCCATGATCTCTCCGGCGTTCCGAAAAAGGATCGTGCGTTACTCGAAACCATCACATCACTTGCCGAAGAGGGCGGTCAACGGCGCTACCGCCGTACCGTCTTCCGCAAGTATGAGAAATTCCTAGAAGATGCCAGCATATCGCTAACCTATAAGACTGCCACAATCCCGACTTCATTCCGAGCGGGAGAAGACGGCGTGATGGTAAAAATCGGCAGGAACGACCCGTGCTATTGCGGCTCCGGCAAGAAACTCAAGAAATGCTGCGGCAACTAGAAACCGAGCTTCTTGAGACGCGACCTAATTGCTCCCTTTTGACGAGAAAATAGACTGGCAAGTATATCCACGCTTTTACCGATGCTACGTTCCGTAACAAGCCGTTGATCATCTTCTGGATTCCACTTCACGTACGCATTTGGATGAGTGTCGCGAATATCGGCAACCGAATAGGATTTCCCCGTGGCCACAGGTGTTTTATTCCCGATGAAAGAACCATGCATTACGCTCAGTTCAGTCTCTGAAAAACCGCGGATGCGGGCTTTCTCCGAGTCAGAAAGTGTATGAAGTTCTTTATCAAAAGCTAGCACTTCCTGATCAACCTCAAATGCCTTATCGTTTACGCCCATCAACCGCAGACCGTCGAGCGTTCGCAATCTTGAAAGGGCTACGTATCCCATACCGGGCTCGAAGGCCTTCGAAAGGTCAACCTCAGCAGCGTCAAGGCTCATCCCCTGACTTTTATGCACGGTAATAGCCCATGCAAGTCGAAGCGGAATTTGACTGATTCGAGCTTTTTCAACACCATCTTCCTCATATCGCCAGCTCTCGGGAAGCGCGACAATATCGACACCCTTTCGTGTGCGCACGATCGGCATGTTGCCCTCGTCAAAAGCGCGCACAATACCAAGTGTACCGTTTACAAAACCGCGATCAAAATTGTTCTTAACGAACATGACGACGGCACCCTTCTTGAGTGTGAGCTCCGCGGGAGCGAGACAGTCTTTCTTGAGTTGCTTAACGAGTTTCGCATCGCCACTTTCCTGCATATGAAAGACATGTGGTTCTTCATTAATAGATCCAAGCTCGAATTCGTTTATGGCATCAACATCGAGATTGTGTGTATAAAGTCGCGTATGTGCCTTACCGGCAAGAGATGCTTGGTAACGTGGCTTCAAAATATTGATAGTGTTTTGAGTAACCGTATTATTGCGAATATCATTGAGGACCGAAAGGTATGCCACATCATTTTGGCGGTGCTGGGTAGCGAGGTAACACGTACGAATATTCATACTCTTCCATGCGCTTGCCTTAAAAGCGAAGTACTGCGCAGAATCTTCTTCTCGCGAGACTGGCGGCAACTGAAAGAAATCCCCGCACAGAATTACTTGCATGCCGCCAAACGGCTCGAAATTGCCTTTCATCATGCGCGCCACTCGTTCTACCAAATCCAACCGGTACGAATGAAGCATTGATATCTCATCTATAATCAAGACTTTCGTATTCCGGAATTGTTCGTTGAGACGTTCTACATTGAAAAGTTTTCGGAGTTCGTCATCAGTCATCTTATCTCTGATACCGATACCAGCCCATGAATGAATGGTCTTGCCCTCCATGTGCGACGCGGCGATACCGGTCGAAGCGGTCACAGCGACACCAATTTTATTTTTGCGCAGATATTTTATGTACTGCGTGAGCGTATAGGTCTTACCACTCCCTGCTTGACCAGTGAGAAATACATTCGCTCCTGTTTTTAGAACGTTGAGTGCATCATCTTGGGTCATGCGGTAAAGGTGTCACGGCTGTTGATTTCATGAATTTAGCCTGATTCTAACATTTTATTCATCTTTCGGAATGGGCCAAATTATGTGATGTTTTTTGAAAGCATTGCATCGCTTGCAGGCCAAAATCAGGTTTTTTGGACTGTTGGAACCAAAGCTTTGCCGAGCGACTTTCTCTACACCAGTGCGCTCCATACGCCTGAGCTTCTTGTTGAGTTCGTTGGTTGAGAGCGGAATGATATGGTCCGGTTGCCATACACGCTCCTTACTACAATCGGGATGGAGGTGAAGTTGGCAGTTCTCGCCATATTGCACAATCAAATCTTTAAGGACCCGCTTGCGTATCTTATTAAATTCCTCCCGCTTGATAGCCGGATGATTGAAATCGAAGTAATCGGAGAACTCTTTATCAAATTTTTCTTCGTCCCCGTTCGCCATCAAATCTACAAAGAACTTTCTGTCTTCTGGATATTCAAATGTGAGTTGCTCTGGCAGTAGTTCCCATTCGACGAAAGCGAAATTCTCTTGGGTTAGTCTGGATTTGAGCGCGGCAGATAACCATTCAATCTGCGTGTTCTGAATGATGTCTTTCTTTCTACGCTTTAGCTCTAGGAAAAGCACACTTTCGCCTTTCCAGACGAACAGATCCCAACAGCCACCGAAGCGACCTGTCTTTTCGCGGAGACTCTCTATGAGACGCGCTTGCTGTTCCGGAAGGTCAACCGGATCAACCACATCAGGCAGTCCAATCCTAAATTTTCGTCGGTATGAATCGACCCAGACACCATTCCATCCGTGTGAATGGAATAAACGCAGAACAGCAAGTTCCGCGAATACTGGTTCGCCACTCCAATCAATCACTGCCTTGTTGTTGTAAGTGTTCGGAATGGAAGCGCCCTTCCATTCCTCAAATTCTAGAAAATATTTCTGTACTGAAACTTGCGCGCCTGAAGAGAGCGAAATAATTTCGCTTTCGATTTTGTATTGCTGTAGAAATCCAAGATCTCCCGCTTGGTCGGGTTGGACGGTTTTCACGTTCCCACTATAACAAACAAAGCAACTTGCGAGGGGCCGGGCCGCGAGTACGCTTATCTCCCTCGACTCTCGCCTCTAAACAGAAAACCGCCTCACGGCGGCTCTCTGTTGTTTATTTGTTGCCCGTGTCGGTACGGTACCCACCACTGCAAGCAATCCAAAGGTTCTTTCACGACTCTTCTTCCCTCTTTAGCGATGGGGGCCGGTATGGGTCGGTTTTGAGATAGTTAAAGGATTTCTAGTGAGTTTTGATGAGCGAACAAGAGAGGCGATACTGTACCGGCATTCAAAGGTATATACTCTAAAGAATGTTGCTGAAAACAGTGCAGTGGAATATCGGAGGAGGGAAAATTCGCGAGGAGGCGAGCGATGCAACCTCCGACGAGAGTTACAAAAGAGACGGCATCGAATACATAATCGATACGCTCAAAACACTATCGCCAAACATCATTACGCTTCAAGAAACTCACGCGAGTGAAAATGAAGTACAAGCACAAATTATCGCAGAAGCGCTTGGACTTCCTTTTTACATCAATGACGACTATGACGATTCTCATGTGGAAAAGGGTCAACGTTTAGGGCAAGCTATCATTTCATCCTTTCCGATTTCCAAACATTCATTCGAATTGTTCTTGAATCCGAAATATCGTCTTGAACGACCAGACGGAAGTGTCTGGATATCGCACGATAAAGGAGTCTCGAGATGCGTTGTGGACGTCGGTGTTCCTATTACTGTCGAAACGCTCCATATGATACCCTTCAGGCGATTTGGTGTTGATGTGCACACTACTGGTACCGACGTTCTAAAGGATGTTGCTACAAAACTGCTCACCGATGCTCCGCATGTCCTTATCCAAGGTGATTTCAACACGCACGGGGAACCGCTTTCGAATTTCTTGCCGTCTCTCTTTCAAAATAACCTCGAAGAAATATATACCGGGGCCATAACGACGCCGAAGGGTCGTGACTACGACCGCATCATCGTCCGAGGCCTTAAACATATATCCACGAGAGTGATTGACTCAGTGCTTACTGATCACTACCCTGTCTATTCAGAATTTGAAATCTGACTAAGAAACGCAAAAGCCGCCCTTTCGGGCGGCTTTTGCGTACGTGATGCACCACAGGAGTACTTCCATTTTCTAAAGCGGAGTACCGCTAAGAAAATCAGGTCGCCTGGCGGTACTGTACTAGTCCCAATGGGGGCCGGTACTGGTTCCTGGTGTCACAACCGTGTTGCGGGGGCCAGAATATGCCTGGACTTATCTGAGAAGTGTCATATATGGCTTATATGCTCACTTTTATGTAATTATCCACCCTGCTCAAACCTCACGATATTGCCTTTTCTTATGTAATCTTATACAATCTAATGTATCAAGTATATAAGATTATGAAGGATAAATTCAACAGCCGAATACAAGGCCTCCCAAGCGAGATATCGGAACTTATTCGTCAGATAGACGAACTCCGCGGACAGTGGGTCGAAGGTGCCGACTTGGATCGGCAGGTGCTTATGCGCCTACGCAAGTCAGTGCTCGTCACATCGACAGGCGCTTCAACGCGCATAGAAGGGTCTGAGCTCTCGGACGAGGATGTGGAGAAACTGATGCGCGGACTGTCGCTTAAACGATTCAAGAGTCGTGACACACAAGAAGTACAGGGATACTACGAACTGCTCATAAATGTCTTCGATTCATACCAGTCAATTCCATTCTCTGAAGGGACAGTCAAATTCTTTCACCGAGAATTACTGAAACACGCGACCAAAGACGACCTGCATCGCGGTGAATATAAGAAGAAAGAAAATCGTGTCGAGATGGTAAACGCGGCGGGAGATTCTGTTGGAGTACTATTTGAAACTACTCCTGCGTACCTCACTGGGAAAGAAATGTTGGAGCTTGTGGAATGGACCCAGCAAGCAATCATCGAACGCAAGATTCATCCTCTGGTCATCATCGGCAATTTCATTGTCGAATTTCTCGCCATCCATCCGTTTGAAGACGGTAACGGACGACTTTCGCGCATCCTCACCAACCTGCTCCTCCTCCAGCAGGGCTATGCCTATATGCCGTACATCTCGCACGAGAAAATAATCGAGGACAATAAAGCCGAGTATTATCTCGCGCTCCGTCAGAGCCAGAGAACGTTTCGTCTGCAAAACAACGATATGGCACCGTGGATGCGATTCTTCTTGAATGTGCTTTTCAACCAATCAAAACAGGCGCTCGACTTGCTCGCGCACGCTCAGACCGAACAGCTTCTCTCGCCTCAGCAAGAATTGGTCTGGAAGAACATTCCGCAAACCGGCACCGCGACTCCAAGCGAAATCGCTTTCGCGGCTGGCGTACCGCGCCCAACGGTGAATCAAGCGTTTCAGAAGCTCTTGCGACTCAAGATGATTGAACGTGTCGGTAGTGGCCGTTCGACGCGATATAAGAGAAAGTAAATTACATCCGATACTCCAGCAATTTCTCTGCGGGAGATAAACCATCCAAGATTTTGTGTGGGAAGTAATTCCATGCTTCATTGACGGTCTCCAATACATCCTGTAACTCAATCGCGCCTTGTCCGGTGTCGAACAACATGATGATGTCCGTGAGATCGTCTGTTCCATCCTCTTCAAAAATAATCTGCTTGATGTATTCCACATCAAAATCGCTTTTTACTTCTTCCAGTTTATTTTCGAGTTCATTTTCAATCTCCTTTCTTTTCATGAACACCTCAAGTGGAATCGGGCGTGACTGTTCAACAGCCAAGCGGTATGAAGGAGAGCCAGTGAGTCGATCCCAGAATAACTGCAAACTTTTATGTACTGACGGCTTCATGTCGTCGATATATTCCGCATCCTCATCAACATCATCTTGTTCGTCAATCAGTGACTCAAGTTCTACAGCCAAATCAATATACTGTTTCCGCGCGATAATCTGTTCATTCTTCTGCTTTTCAGTGAGCGGGGTATCCTCTGGATATACATGAGGCTCGGTGCGGGCAGAGAGCGATATGAAGAGCCAATCACCGGTCTTTCGTGCCGCCTCACGCACGCGCCCATCAGGATGCTGAAGATTCTTAACGATGAATTTCTTCAGTTCATCGAAATGCTCATCAGCCAACGCGAGATAAAAAAGACTCATTCCAGAAATTACGGCCGCCTTGTGTTCGGCGTCTGGGATGGAATCAAAATCAGCTATAATTTTGAACACGAAACCGACAGCATGTTTAAAAAGCGGATGGTCGGCACGTCCGATCTTCTCAATCTGCTTTTTAGCTTCTTTTATTTCATCCTTGGTGCCAGTCGCCAGCATCTTAAAGAGGTCTTCGAATTTCTTCAGGTCTTCAGACATGGGCACAGGATACCAGAAATGTTCTATTCTCACTTCTTTCGAGTTAAAGAAAGAAAATAGTTGCTGATTTTGATACTGTACAGCGTATATACAAGCTAAAACCTCAAAAAGATTCATGCGCGTTAAAAAAACGGGCGGCATTGCCCCCATTGTCAGTCGTTAGATAC
>Ga0210057_1008953_pt1 | contig 11721 bp, 10 predicted proteins | sample CryGeyCG2114_010_2_FD_183968 | JGI IMG/M metagenome (GOLD analysis project Ga0210057, IMG submission 183968) | Groundwater microbial communities from aquifer - Crystal Geyser CG10_big_fil_rev_8/21/14_0.10 (SPAdes) (version 2) | ecosystem: Environmental > Aquatic > Deep subsurface > Groundwater ...
TCTGGATCAAGAGGCGCTAGATTTTATTAACCAAAATCAAACATCAAATATCAAAAATCAAAAATTAATTTTAGCTCAGGGTAATTTTAAAGACATAGCAAGAATTGCACATTTAAATGGATTTAATAAGGTAGACGGAATTATCTATGATCTTGGTGTCTCTTCGCATCAAATTGATTCCGGAGAGCGGGGGTTTAGTTATTTAAAAGATGGTCCGCTTGACATGAGAATGGACAAGACAAGTCCGGTAAAGGCAAGCGACCTGGTAAATATTTTAACGAAAGGAGAATTGTATGAATTATTTTCTAAATTGGGTCAAGAACGTCGTGCTAGGGCCATTTCTGATCGTATTACTAGGGCCCGTAGAATAAAGGCGATTCAAACAACTGGGGAGTTGTTAGAGATAATCAGGGAAGCATACGGTTTGAGGAGTAAAACACTTTCGCCTTTTGTAAAGGCGGCAATAAGTAAAAGAGTGTTTCAGGCTTTAAGAATGGCGGTAAATACTGAACTTGAAAATTTAAAAGAATCTTTGCCTCAGGCAATTGATCTTTTAGAAAAAGGAGGAAGAATCGTAACGATAACGTTTCATTCTCTGGAGGATAGGATAGTCAAGCATAGTTTTTTAGAATTTGAGAAGAATCAGTTAGGAAGAGTAATTACAAAAAAACCAATGGTTCCTAAGGACGAAGAGATTAGAGGTAACAGAAGAAGTGCAAGCGCAAAATTAAGGGTATTTGAAAAATTAATATGAAAAAACCATTTGCAATAATCGGATTTTTAATTTTTGTAACCTTTCTATTGTCGATTACAAGAACGGTTGTTTTAAACAGTATGGCAACAGCAGGTCCGCTTCTTGCAAAAGTAACAAATGATCTGAGCCATTACGAATCAGATAATGCGATACTTGGCGAACAGGTTTACGCAAAATCTTCTTTAAATAATATAGCCTCTAGAGCGGAAAAAATGGGATTTGTTAACCAAAAATCCGGTTTTTCTTTAACGAATGCAATTCCAATTGCAGCTGTACGATGAATTGGAGATTCCGTTTTATCCTCGGTTTAATAACTTTGTTCTTTCTAATTGTCATAGCAAGACTTTTTTATTGGCAGGTTGTTAAAGCTCAAGAGCTTTCGATAATGGGACAGCTTCAATATGGAAAAGTAATTACGACTCTTCCCAGGAGGGGAGAAATTAAAACTTCTGATGGATTTCCGATTGCAGCAAATAAAATAACATATCGGGTTTTTGCAAATCCAAAAGAAGTAAAAGATTTAAAAGAAACGTCGGAATTAATATCAACTACTTTAGGAATTGACATTGCTTCGGTAAGTGCAAGTCTGGTACTTGACAGATTTTGGGTTTCTATTGCAATGGGAGTTGAGACTAAGGTTAAGAATGACTTGGAAAAACTAAATTTGCCTGGAGTGGGATTTGAAGAACAATATACAAGATTTTATCCGGAAGCGTCTATGGCGGCACATTTAGTCGGATTTGTTGGAATGGACGATTTGGGTAGGCCTAAGGGTTATTTTGGTCTTGAAGGGTACTATAATCTTCTTCTTAAAGGCAGGGAAGGAAAGGCGATACAAATTCACGATGCTTTTGGACGTCCAATCATTGCAAAACTTGGAGAGGTAGAAAGGCAAATTGACGGCAGCAATCTGCTTTTAAGCTTAGATCGCTCCGCCCAGTTTTTAGTTGAGGGAAGACTTAAAGAAGGTGTGGAAAAATTTGGCGCCCAATCCGGTATGGCTGCGGTAATAAATCCTAAAACAGGAGAAATCTTGGCAATGGCAAGTTTCCCAAATTTTGACCCGACAAATTATGCAAATTCTCCGGATAGTGTTTACAAAAATCCCTTTATTTCCGATATGTACGAACCGGGATCGACTTTTAAACCGTTAGTTATGTCTTCGGCTCTTGATTTAAAGCTTGTAACTCCGCAAACAAAATGTTCGGCGTGCGCCGGTCCGGTTTCCGTAAGCGGCTATGATATTCATACTTGGAATGACAAATATTACAAAGATATAAACATGACTGATGTAATCATGCATTCGGATAACACAGGTATGGTTTTTGTGGCTCAGAAACTGGGAGTTAACGGGATGATTAAATATCTTCAGCGTTTTGGAATAGGTGACTTAACAGGAGTTGACCTTCAGGGAGAAATTTCCCCAAAAATAAAACCGGAAAATTTGTGGTACGCTGTAGATCTGGCAACTACAGGATTTGGACAGGGAATTTCAATTACCCCTATAGAGCTTTTAAGCGCAACTTCGGCAATAGCAAACAACGGGCAAAGAATGCAGCCTCATGTTGTTAACGGAATCGAAAATCCCGACGGATCAACCGTAAAAATTAAGCCTAAGTCCTTAGGAAACCCAATTTCCCCGGAAACGGCTAAGGTTATGACAGAAATAATGGTTAATGCTGTTAACAAAGGAGAGGCATCCTGGGCCCGTCTGAAGGGGTATAGAATAGCCGGGAAGACCGGAACTGCGTCTATCCCAATTGCAGGGCATTACGATCCTACAAAAACAATAGCGTCGTTTATTGGCTTTGCTCCGGCAAGTAATCCGAAATTTGCCATGTTTGTAATCTTAAACCGTCCCACATCTTCAATTTACGGTGCAGAAACCGCTGCTCCGATATTTTTTGATATCGCAAAAGATTTACTAATTTATTACGGAATACCACCCGGTGAGTAATTTAAGCTATAATATATGGCTATATGAGTAAAGTTTTTGGAAAGATTGTTTTTTGGATATTAAAGCTCTCGGCAAAAATACAGCTTAAAAAAATAAACCCCATAATTGTTGGAATTGGAGGGAGCAGCGGAAAGACTTCTCTATCAAATATTGTTGGAATTATGCTTTCGGAAAAACATACCGTGAGAAATAGTTCCGGTAAAAATAGTCATACAGGAATACCTTTAACGATTTTGGGGATTGATCCGGGTAATTACGGTTTTTTTGATTGGCTAAGAGTTTTAATTGAATGCAAAATAAAATTATTAACAAGTTGGCAAAAATTTGATTTTTATATTGCCGAAATGGGAATTGATGGACCAAAGGAGCCAAATAATATGAGTTACTTGTTAAAAATTGTTACTCCGACAGTTGGAGTTTTAACAAATATCTCATATGAGCATAGTGTTTATTTTGAAAACTATGCAAAGGGGTCGGAGAAAAAAATTCTTGAATTAACTGCTAAAGAAGAAAATTTTTTGCTTTCATCAATTCCGCAAAAAGGATATGCAGTGGTTAATATAGATGATCCTCTTATTAAAAACAACATAAATAAAATTAAGGCAAATATTGTTTCTGTTTCAAAAGAGGATAAAACCTCAAACATCTTTATTAAAAAAATAGACTCGGATCTGGAAACTTTTAATGTTTTATTATCTATTGATGGTAAAGAATATCGGATAAATCTTAAGAATCCATTGCCGGAGCATTTCGCATATTCATTTGCGCTTGCGCTTGGAGTTGCAAAATCCGTAGGAATTGAGATAAGGGAAGCGATATTGGGTTTGGAAAAGAATTTTTCTCTTCCTCCGGGGAGAATGAGCATTTTTAAGGGAATTAAGCAAACGTCAATAATTGACTCCTCATATAATAATGCGACTCTTCAGCCGATTCTTGATCTTTTGGATTTTCTAAAAGAAAAATCAGGGTCAAGAAGAAAAATAGCAATAGTTGGTGACATGCGGGAATTAGGAATCTTAAGCGAAGAAATGCACCAAACCGTTGCCCGAAAGATTTTAGAAACAGTGGATTTTGCAATTCTAATTGGTCCAATGATGACAAAATTTGCCAAACCTATTCTTAGAAAAAGTAAGTTTAATTTTGTTTCCTTTGAAAATTTTTCTTTTGCAAAACAATCTATTTTAGATAATATCAAAAAAGGAGATATGATTTTAGTGAAAAGTTCCCAAAACACTCTTTTTTTAGAGCGAGTTGTAGAGATGCTTTTGGAAGACAAAAAAGACGTAGTAAAGCTTTGCAGGAGAGGAAGTTTTTGGGATATTCAGAGATCTAAATCTAATTAAAATATGTGGCAAAAAACAAAAAATAAATACCATTTGTTAAAAGCAATATTTTCTAATTTTTGGTTTGGCTTTCCTTCAAGGAATTTAACAATAATCGGAGTAACAGGAACGGATGGTAAAACAACAACCACAAATATTATCTATCACATCTTAAAAATCAACGGTTTAAACCCTTCAATGGTTTCATCAGTCGGTGCGGTAGTAGACGGAAAACAGTATGATCTAGAGCTTCATAGAACAACCCCTGCGGCATGGGGAATTCAAAGATTTATAAAAATGGCAAAAGATGCAAATTCAAAATACTTGATTTTAGAAATTACGTCGCATGCCCTAGATCAATACAGGGCTTGGGGGATAAAGTTTAAAATCGGAGTAATAACAAACATAACCCAGGAGCATTTGGATTATCATAAAACTTACGAAAATTATGTTAAGACTAAGGTAAAGCTTTTAAAAAAATCTAAGAAATTAGTAATTAACAAAGACGATAAATCCTACAAAATATTAAAAAATCTTAATCTTTCAAACGTTACGACTTATGGTTTTGGTAAGGATTGTGATATGAATTTAGAAAATATAGGTTTTGATATTAAAATTCCGGGAGAATTTAATAAATACAATACCTTAGCAGCAATTGCAGTTTGTAAGAATTTAGGATTAACAGAGACTCAAATAAAGAACGGGCTTGAAAGTTTTGTGCTGCCGATCGGAAGAATGGAAGAAATTTACAAGGCTACTTTTAGGATAATGATCGATTTTGCTCATACTCCGAATTCTTTTGAACAGATATTAAGTTCCATGAAAACAGATGTAAAAGGCAGGATTATCCATGTATTTGGAGCTGCGGGAAAAAGAGATTTTTCTAAACGTCCATTAATGGGAAAAAATTCATCTAAGTACGCAGATGTTATTGTCTTAACAGCGGAAGATCCAAGAGGCGAATCTGTCGTTAAAATATCTCAGGAAATCTCAACAGGTTTTATTAAGGGATTTGCTTTAATTAATTACAAAGACTATCAGGATAATGATGCTAATAAAAATATATATTTTATTATTCCCGATAGAAAGGATGCGATCAAATTTGCAGTTTCAATTGCAAAAAAGGGAGATTTAGTTTTATGTACTGGAAAAAGCCATGAAAAATCAATTAATTACGGAAACGGGGAAGATCCGTGGGACGAATTCGCTGTTGCAAGGGAAGCTCTCAGGGAAAGAAATACGATATGAATAAATTTTTAAGCTATAAATTATTTGACTCAGATCACGTAAAAGTTTTTTCTACAACAAGGGCAATTGGATCGGCAAAAACAGGCGGTAAATTAAAATGGAAAAACCTGGAAAAGGCAATGAAATTAAATAATCTTATTCCGTCAGATTTGGTCTTGCCTGAACAAGTTCATGGTAACAAAATTTCAATTGTTAAAAATACTGCTGTTAGATTAATTCCGGGAAAAGACGGTTTAGTAACTAAAAATAAAAATATTTTTTTGGGAGTTGTTACTGCGGATTGCGTTCCTCTTGTATTTTATTCTCCCAAAAATAAAATAATAGGAGTTTTCCATGCCGGGTATAAAGAAATACTTCGGGGAGTTTTAAATGAGGCGATTAATTCTTTTAAAGCAAACGGAGGATCTTTAAAAGGTATAAAAGTTCTGGTAGGTCCTTCAATAGGAATATGCTGTTACGAGGTTGGTAAAAAAATAATTGATGAATTCTCGGCGGTTTTTTCAAATGTTGAAAATTTTTATTTAAAAAAAGGAGATAAGTATTTTTTAGATTTAAAAATTTTGATTAAGGAAATATTACTTAAGGCAGGATTTTCCGAAAAAAATATGGAATTTTCCACTCTTTGCACAAGGGATAATTCCTCTTTTTTGTATTCTGCAAGAAAAAGTAAAAGCAAAAGATACGGTGAATTTGCTACTATTGCAGGAATGATATGAAAATAAAAAATATTCATTTTACCGGAATTAAAGGTGTTGGAATGACGCCTCTTGCGATTATTGCAAAAGAGGCAGGATTTAATGTTACAGGTTCGGATGTCGACAAAGAGTTTATTACCGACGAATCTTTACAAAAAGCAGGAATTACTCCCTTTTTGGGTTTTTCGGAAGAGAATGTAAAAAATTCGGATCTTGTAATTATTACCGGAGCGCATGGGGGCTTTAGTAATATCGAAGCAAAAGCGGCAAAAAATAAAGGTGTGTCTGTTTGGACCCAGGGGGAAGCAGTAGGAAAATTTATGGAAGGGGAGTTGTTAGCAAAAAATTTTTATGGTGTTTCCGTAGCCGGAACTCACGGCAAAACAACAACAACCGGAATGATTGCTACAATTTTAAGGGAAGTTGGTCTTGATCCTACGTTTGTAATAGGTACTTCTTCCTTACCGTCTTTGCCTAATGCGGGTCATTTTGGAAAAGGATTATTTTTTATTGCAGAAGCGGATGAATATGCGACAGAACCAATAGAAGATAGAACTCCCAAGCTTTTATGGCAGCATCCTAAAATGGCAGTTTTTACAAACATAGATTTTGACCATCCGGATATATATTCGTCTATAGATGAAATTAGAGAAGTATTTTTAAAATTTGCAGACAATCTTCCAAAAGGCGGAATTTTAATTGCTTGCGGAGATGATCCTCAGATAAAAATTCTTATAAATAATTATAAAGGAAGTGTAATAACTTACGGTTTTTCGGAGGCAAATGATTACAGGATAAAAAAAATAAATTTTTCAAATTCTCAATCTTTCTTTTGGGTGGAAAGTAACGGGGCAGATTTGGGAGAATTTACGCTTAATGTATTAGGTGAGCACAATGTGTTTAATGCTTTGGCAGCAATAATAACAAGTTTAGAGTTGGGTGTTTCGATAGATAAGATAAAAAAAGAAATTACAAAATTTAAAGGCAGCAAACGAAGGGCAGAATATATCGGTGCTTTAGACTCGGGAGCACTTCTTTTTGACGATTACGCTCATCATCCAGCAGAGATTAAAAAAACATTAAGAGCTTTTAAAGAAGGATTTCCAAAATCAAGAATCGTATGTTTTTTTCAACCTCATACTTATTCCAGGACAAAGAAATTATTTGATCAGTTTTTATATGCATTTTCAGATGCAGATGAGGTAATTATCTCAAATATATTTTCGTCAGAAAGAGAAATCATTGACTCTTCTATCTCCTCGCAATCTTTGGTTCAGTCAATGGCAAAAATACACCCTAATGTTAGATTCATGCCCGGTTTGGAGGATGTGATAGAATATATCGGGCAAAAAAATTATGGGGGAAATTCTGTAATAATAACAATGGGCGCGGGAGATATTTATAAAGTAAATAATAAGTTAAAATTCAATAATGAAGCTTGATTTAGAAAAATTAATTATTAAGGGACAAAAAAAATTATCAGGAACGGTTTCTGTCTCCGGATCTAAAAATGTGGCTTTAAAAGCATTGGTCGCTGCTTGTTTAACGAAAGAAGAAGTAATTATTGATAACATTCCAATAATTTCCGATTTTAAAATTATGGCAGAAATTATAGAAGAGTTGGGTGGAAAAGTTAAGCTTAACGACCACTCTGTCTCTATAAAAATGGACAAATTCAAAACAACAAAAATTACGCTTGAAAAAGCAGCAGAAATTAGAGCATCCTATATGTTCTTAGCGCCTCTTCTTGCCAGAACAGGTAAAGCAATTATTCCCAATCCGGGTGGCTGTAGAATTGGAGCAAGACCAATAGACAGAATTATAGACGGACTGGTAAAAATGGGAGCAAGTGTAGATTATGAAAGTGAAGACGGTTATTTTCATGCAAGCGCAAATTCCGGATTAAAAGGAACTCATTATGTTTTTTCTAAAAATACACACACCGGAACAGAAACAATGATTCTCGCATCTGTTTTGGCAGAAGGAATAACAGTTTTAAGAAACGCTGCCCGGGAACCGGAAATAGATGAATTAATTTTGCTTTTAAATAAAATGGGAGCAGATGTAAAAAGAACAGAAACAAGAGCAATTGTGATTAAAGGAGTAAAAAAGCTTAAGGGAACAAAGTTTACAATTAGTCCGGATAGAAATGAAATAGTAACATTTGCTGTTGCAGGGATTTTAACAGAAGGAGATATTTTTATAAAAGGGATAAATAGAACCGGTATTACAGAATTTTTAAAACAACTCGAAGAAGCAAATGGAGGTTTTGAGGAAAAGGCAGATGGAATAAGATTTTTTTACAAAGGAAGTTTAAGTCCTACGATAATTGCGACGAATTTTTATCCCGGTTTTATGACAGACTGGCAGGGACCATGGGCAGTGCTTATGACAAAAGCAAAAGGAGTGTCTCAAATTCACGAAACAGTTTACGAAAATAGATTTACTTACGCGGAGGAATTAGAGAAAATGGGAGCAAGGGTTAAATTGTTTAATCCTAAAGTTAATGATCCCGAAGAATTTTATAATTTTAACATCGGGGACGACAATGATTATTCTCATGCAGCAAAAATTTCCGGTCCGACTAGGCTTCACAACGGGGTTGTAACAGTATCCGATTTAAGAGCGGGTGCTACCTTGGTTTTAGGAGCACTGGCGGCAAAAGGAGAAAGCGTAATTTTCGGTTTAGAACATTTAGATCGCGGGTATGAGAATTTTGATCAGAGATTGAGAAACTTAGGAGCAGATATTGAGAGGATTGTAGAATGAGCGTTTTAAAAGAAAAACATAAAAACCTGGGAGCTATTGTCCTGGCTGCAGGAAAAGGTAAGAGAATGAACTCCAAAAGAATTAACAAAGTAGCTCTTCATTTGGCAGATAAGCCAATGATTCTGCATACCATTAGTCTTCTCAGAGAAATTGAAGTGGATTTTTTAGTTGTCGTAGTCGGTTTTGCGAAACAATCTGTCATGAAGCTTTTGGACGGGGGAATTATATATGCGGAACAGAAGAAAAGATTGGGGACAGCTCACGCGGTAACGTGTGCGTTAAAAAAAATGCCTACAGCAGTAAGAGATGTTCTGGTGCTTAACGGGGATGACTCTGCGTTTTACGACAGAAAAACGATTAAAAATCTTGTTCGAGCACATTTTATCTCCAATGCATCTTTTACCCTATTAACTATTAAAAAACAAGATCCATTTGGTCTTGGCAGGATTATAAGAGATAAAAACGGTAAGGTTAAGGCAATAATTGAAGAAAAAGATGCAACCTTAAATCAAAGAAAGATAAAAGAAATTAATCCCGGATGCTACGTTTTTAAAATTGATTTTTTAAAAAAATATTTAAAACAGGTTGTAAAAAGTTCTGTTACGGGAGAATATTACTTAACAAGTTTACTTGACATCGGTATTAAACATAAAGAGAATATAGAAACTTTAAAAATTAATTTATTGCCATGGAGAGGTGTTAACACAAAGGACGAGTTGCTAGAGGCAGAAAATCTTTTCTTAGCCGTTAAAAAATAGACAGTCTTCCAGGAGTTTAATTGCTAATAAACTCCGTTCGTATTATAATTATAGCTTATGGCGCAGCTTTTAGGATTTACGATACTATCTTTTTTTATTACAGGAATTTTACTTATCCCATTTATAGATTTTCTTTATAAAATTAAGTTTAGACGTCAAAACCAAGTAACAACGGATTTCTTAAACAACAGAGCGCATATTTTTGATAAATTTAATGCATGGAAAGTTGGCACACCGTTTGGCGGAGGAGTGCTAATTATCTTCGTTGTAACAATCTTGACTATCTGGGCATACGGGATGTTTAGCATAGAAATCGGAGGTTGGGATTTTTTTGTAATCTTTTTTACTTTTCTAGGCTTTGGGCTTTTAGGACTTTATGACGACATAAAAAAACTTGTTAATCTTAAAAAAACGGCTTTTTTTGGCTTAAGGCTTAGGCATAAATTCGCTATACAAATAGTTCTGGCTTTAATTATTGCGACAGCCTTGTATTTTAAGCTTGGATATTCGTTTGTTTTTATCCGGGGAATTGGTTTAACCAGTATGGGCTTTCTATTTATTCCCTTTGCGGCGTTTGTAATTGTTTCTTTTGCAAACGCTTTTAATATTACGGATGGATTAGACGGATTAGCGCCGGGGTTATTTCTAATTTGTCTGCTTGCATTTTTGTCAATTTCAACAACAGCGGTTGATCCGGCACTGGGAATTTTTATTGCATTTTTGGCTGGAAGCGTAGCAGCTTTTCTGTATTTTAATATTTACAAAGCAAGAATTTGGCTGGGAGATGTCGGCTCGTTATCCTTAGGAGCTTCGCTAGCGGTAATTGGTCTTTTAAACGGAAGAATAATTGCACTTGCCGTAATAGGAGGAGTGTTTATTCTTGAAGTCGGATCCTCTCTAATTCAGCTTTTAGGTAAAAGATTTTTGGGGCGAAAGATTTTTCCGGTTGCCCCTTTTCATTTATACCTTTTAAAACGGGGATGGAACGAACCAAAAATTGTTATGAGGGCTTGGCTATTGGGTTTTATGTTTGCAATTTTAGGGTTATATATAGCCTTCATTAGATAATGAAAAAAATAGACATACCTCTGCTCATTGCTACTATTTTTTTAACATTCTTTGGTCTCTTCATGATTTATGACGCATCCACATTCGTTGCCTTTAGGGATTTTGCCGATAAATACCATTACCTTAAAGTTCAATCATTTTGGATAATTGTCGGTTTTATATTTCTTGGCCTTTTTTCTTTTTTTGATTATCGTAAATTTTATAACTTAGCGCTACCCATACTAATTGTTTCTATTGTTCTTCTAATTATGGTTTTTATTCCCGGATTGGGAATTAGCCTTTTAGGCGCAAGACGCTGGATTGATTTTAAACTTTTTTCATTTCAGCCGTCCGAATTTGCAAAACTTGCTTTGGCGATCTATTTTTCTGCTTGGTTTTCAACCAAAGAAAAGGGAAGGTTTTGGGCATTTTTAATGTTAACGGGATTAATATTATTTTTAATATTGCTCCAACCGGATATGGGGACTGCAATAATTATTTTAGCTGAATCTTTAGTAATTTATTTCCTTTCCGGAGGAAGTGTCTTGTATCTTATTTCTCTTGCGCCGGTTATAGGGCTTCTTACATTTATACTAATTAAAATTGCTCCCTATAGAGCAAATAGGCTTACGACCTTTCTAAATTTTAATAATTCTCCGGATAGTTTTTCTTACCATGTTAAACAAATATTAATTGCATTCGGATCAGGAGGGTTAACAGGTGTGGGTATCGGCAATTCACTGCAAAAATATGCATATCTTCCGGAAAATACAACAGACTCAATCTTTGCAATTATTGGGGAAGAACTGGGATTTTTAGGAGCAACTCTAATTATCCTTGTATTTATAATAATTATTTGGAGAGGTTTTTATATTGCCGTAAGAGCAAAGGATATTTTCGGCAAACTCTTAGCAGGAGGGATAACATCTTTTCTAGCGTTTCAGATATTAATTAACCTGGCGGCTCAAACTGCTTTGCTGCCTTTAACGGGAGTTCCTTTGCCGTTTATTTCTTACGGAGGATCCGCGCTTATAATGAATTTGGGAGCAATAGGAATTCTTTTAAACATTTCAAAACAAGGACACGCAAACTCATGAAAGTAGTATTAACCGGAGGGCATTTATCGCCGGCATTATCGTTAATTGAAGAGCTAAAATCTGATGAGATATTT
>Ga0210057_1008956_pt1 | contig 11718 bp, 16 predicted proteins | sample CryGeyCG2114_010_2_FD_183968 | JGI IMG/M metagenome (GOLD analysis project Ga0210057, IMG submission 183968) | Groundwater microbial communities from aquifer - Crystal Geyser CG10_big_fil_rev_8/21/14_0.10 (SPAdes) (version 2) | ecosystem: Environmental > Aquatic > Deep subsurface > Groundwater ...
CTTGACAGTCTTCACAGCAAAGCGCGAAGAGAAGCACTGGCATTGGAGTGTGCAGGTGATCTTGAAGGTAATACAGGATTTTGGAAGTTTGCCGATGAACTGTTTGCAAGAACACCGTCAAATAATGAACTTGCCGATGCTGAACTCTTTTCCATTGCAAAAGATACGGGAGTAAACGTCGCAGCATTTACAGACTGTCTCGATTCCAAAAAGTTTGCTGGCAATGTACAGGAGGATCTTGACGATGGGCAAAAAGCAGGTCTTCGTGGAACACCATACTCAGTGCTTCTGGTTGGAGATCAAAAAATTGTTATTAGCGGTGCGCAACCACTTTCTCAGGTTGAACAGATTATTCAGTCGGTAATAAAGTAATAGTTGTATGAAGAAAAAAAAGATCTTTCTTTGGTTATCCGGTTCAATCGTTGCTTTTGTTGCTCTTGTCATGATAACAAATGCAACGGGAAAAGAACGGTTTATCCCAACAGTATCTGCAAAATCAATGACAATCTATAAATCACCAACCTGTGGTTGTTGTGCAAACTATGTCTTGTATATGAAGCGAGCTGGGTATGACGTGCGTGTAGTGGATACAGAAAATATGGCAAAGATAAAAAATGAATACGGTATTCCTCCAAATATGGAAAGTTGTCATACCACCGTCATAGAAGATGGCTATGTTGTCGAAGGACATATCCCAACTGAGGGTATAGAGGCTCTTCTTGCCGATGATTCTGATGTTCATACCATTGCATTACCAGATATGCCTGTAGGATCTCCTGGTATGCCAGGAAAAAAGCGAGAAGCTTTTTCTATCTATGCTATAGATGCACAGGGGAGTATTGCTGATTATATGCAATTGTAAACGAGCGCCTATGAAAAAAATATATGGAATTATTGCACTCTTCACGCTGATCCCCACCGCAGCAAAAGCGCATTGTCCCCTCTGTACTGTGGGGGCAGGTGCACTTGCTGTGGGAGCTGCTTACATTGGGGTGAGTACATATGTAGTAGGTATTTTCTTGGGTGCATTTGCGTTGGCTCTGGGTATATGGATGTCGAGAATAATCAAAAAAGAATATATACCATATCAAAAACAAATTGTGATAGTGGTGATTTTTTTGAGCACTCTTCTTCCACTCATCCCATTACTTCAGGAGTACACATCAATAAATATCTATTGGTTTGGTACATATGGAACACTGTTCAATAAGACATATCTGATACACAAATTTCTCATTGGGAGCACTATTGGTGCTGGGTTGATGCTCATATCTCCTGCCATAAGTCTGCGTGTATCGAAGATAAAACAAAAAAGGTTGTTCCCGTATCAAGGTATCGTGATTACCTTTGTCTTATTGATTCTTGCCTCACTGATTATGCAGTTTGCTCTATGAATGCGGTAATGGTTGTACTCGCCATGCTGTGTGGCTTCTTTGTTCTCCTCCTCGTGATAAAAAAATATACTGCTTGGCAATTTTGTGTGCTTTGTGCAAGTGTGAGTCTTACGTGGATTGTGTTGTTGGTATTGTATTGGCTCGCATTGTTTGCAGATCCTGTACTTATCGCGGTACTTATGGGACAGAGCGTCGTAGGTATATATTATCTACTTGAAAAAAAGGTTCCCGAGTCGCTGTTGCTGTTTCGGTTTCCCTTTTTCTTGACAGCTACCGCATTGGTATTTGCCATCCTAGGGTATATATCTAGCATGATGTGGCCTGTTCTCTTCTTGTTATTGTTGTGGAGCATAACATTTGTTCTGTATGCATATACCAGCAATCCAAAAGTGAAACGAATTGTTTCAGAGCTGATGGCATGTTGTAAAAATTGGTAACATATTGAAATATAAGATATGAAAAAAAAATCAAACAATACTCTTATTATCAGTGTTGGTATTGTCATTCTTGTCGTCGTGGTCTTCCTTGTGTTACAAAGTTCGCAGTCTGAAATACCGGGTGTTGAAAAAATTGCTACCATGGGAAATAGGCATATTGATACGATTGATGCAGAACATGAACCATACAATTCCAGTCCTCCTACGTCTGGACCTCATGTTGGAAGTATTGCACCGTGGGGAGTGAGTAACGAAATTATTCCAGATGAACAACAAATACACAATCTAGAAGATGGTGGTGTTGTTGTCCAATATAATCCGGATTTGTTACCAAAAACAGAATGGAATGTGCTAGAAGACGTAGCTATGAGCGCAGGGAGAACACATGTCATCGTTGCCCCAAGATATAATATGGAATACGTAATAGTACTGACGGCATGGAATAAATTGCTCCCTCTTGATATAGTAGATAGTGAAAAAATACAGCAATTTATTCGGGCGTATGAAGGCATTGATCATCATCTATAAATAGTTTTTTATGAAAAAAGAACAATACCCTATTGTCGGCATGCACTGTGCATCCTGCAAACAACTGATAGAAAAAATGGTGAAGAAACTTCCTGGCATTGACATGGTCAATGTCAATTATGCTAGTGAGGTCATGACCGTATCGTATGATGAAAAAACAGTATCACTTGATGATATTGCAAAGGCTGTCCAAAGTGCAGGAGGATACGAACTTGTCGCCACAGAAAGTGGTGCAACGCTCGCATCCCCACCAGAAGCAGAAAAGATGCATGGCATGAAGGGGATGAATATGGATCATAAGAGTCATGCATCAGCATTGAAAAAAGAAGAATATCAAAAACTGAAAAAGACGGTCACCTGGGTGGGTATTGGAGCGATCCCTTTTTTGGCACTTATGATATTTATGTTGGTTAATGCTGCGGGTGGTTCTGAGATGATGAGTGTGCCACTCGGAGATATCTCATTTAGTGGATCATCCTATAGCATCCATGTGTTGTATATCCTGCAATTCCTCTTGGCAACGCCAATCCTATTTATCGGGGGAAAGCAATTTTTTGTGAGTGCCTGGCGTGCACTGAAGGTCCGAAGTTCCAACATGGATACGCTGATTGCGCTCGGCACCACCACGGCATGGATATTTTCTACGCTCGTGACCTTTGCACCAAGGTTGTTTGGTGATGTTGCCAGTGATGTCTTTTTTGAAGCTGCAGTCTTCATTGTCTTCTTTATTCTCCTCGGCAGACTTTTTGAAGCGCGAGCAAAAGCAAAGACGAGCGATGCCGTAAAAGCATTGTTCGAACTGCAGGCAAAAGAAGCCGTGGTGATCAGGGATGGTGAAGAAGTAAAGATCCCCGTCAGTGATGTGAAAAAGGGCGACACGATTGTGGTGCGTCCAGGAGAAAAAATACCCGTCGACGGCGTGATCAGCACAGGCGCAAGTACGATCGATGAAGCTATGGTCACCGGTGAATCAATCCCTGCAGAAAAAAAGGTAGGAGATGCAGTCATCGGCGCAACGATCAATAAGACAAGTACCTTCCAATTCACTGCCGAACGTGTCGGTGGTGACACGATGCTCTCGCAAATAATTCAGATGGTAGAACAGGCGCAGGGGACGACGGCACCAATTCAAAAACTTGCAGACAAAGTATCCAGTATTTTTGTGCCACTCGTGATTAGTATTGCGATTGTTGCTGCTGTGTTTTGGTATTTCATTGCGCCCGGGCTTGGACTGGTCTCAGCAGATACGAGCGTCTTACAACTTGCTGTCTATATTGCCACAACTATTCTGATTATCGCGTGTCCGTGTGCACTCGGGCTTGCGACACCGACTGCTGTCATGGTAGGAACAGGAAAAGCAGCAAGTAAGGGGATACTCATAAAAGATGCCGAAGCACTCGAAAAAGCACATAGTATTCATACCATTGTATTTGACAAAACAGGCACGCTCACAAAAGGAACACCCGAAGTTACCGATGTGTTGTTTGCTGATGGACAGAGCGAAGAAGATGTCTTGTCCTATGCACATGCCGTGGAACATCTCTCAGAACACCCACTCTCTGATGCGATTGCAAATTTTGCAAAAGAAAAAATCGGAAAACAAGCGAAGCTGTCTGTAGAAGATTTCAAAGCAAGAGAAGGGCGCGGTGTGTCTGGAAGTATCGATAAAAAAGTTGTCTTCCTCGGCAATAAACGACTTATGGATGAGGAAAACATCTCACTCGATAGTGTACTTCTTACAAAAGCAAATGGACTGATCTCAGAAGGGAAGACGACCATTTTTATGACTATTGGTAGTGTGCATGTGGCTGTGTTTGCCCTCGCAGATACGATCAAAGACGAGGCAAAAAAAGCTATTGATACATTGCACAGCATGGGAATACGAGTAGCGATGCTGACAGGAGACAATCAGCGAACCGCCGAAGCTATTGGAGAACAGCTCGGCATAGACATGGTCATCGCAGAGGTATTGCCAGCAGAAAAAGCACAAAAGATTCAAACATTGCAGGCAGAACAAACCGGAAGAATCATTGCCATGGTAGGGGATGGTATCAATGATGCTCCGGCATTAGCACAGGCAGACATCGGTATTGCGATGGGAACAGGAACAGATGTTGCCATAGAAGCCGGGGACATCGTATTGGTACAAGGCACGCTCGACAAAGTCATAGAAACGGTTCAGGTATCAAAGATGACACTTCGTGTGGTCAAACAAAATTTGTTTTGGGCATTTGGGTATAATATCGTTGCGATTCCTCTTGCGGCTGGACTGTTGTATCCTGCATTTGGTCTCTTGTTGTCACCGATTGTTGCAAGTGCGGCCATGGCGTTTAGTTCTGTCTCTGTCGTGGTGAATAGTCTCCGATTAAAAATGATAAAGAAATAATGTATGCAAGAAAAAATATATTATATCGCAGGCATGCACTGCGCATCGTGTGAACTCTTGATAGAAAAAAGAGTATTGAGAGAAAAAGGCGTACACGCAGTTGATGCGTCACTTGGTAATGGCACACTTCGTATTGAGTCTAATGGTCGCATCCCACGAACAAATGAATTGAATACGTGGTTTCAGTCTGATGGATATACCTTTTCAGAAACAAAACAGTCTGAAAAAAAAGAACCGTGGCTGTATGTGGTGGAAGGCAAAGGAATTCAAATGGATATGGGTATTCTCAAGAAAAAAAGTAAAATACTTCTGCAAATTGTAGGTGTGTTTGTTGTGCTTTTTTTGATAGAACGAACCGGTATTTCGCAGTATGTCACGCTGAGTGAACAGTCATCGCTTGGGGTGTTCTTTCTCTTTGGGCTTGTGGCGGGTGTGTCGAGTTGTGCCGCACTTGTGGGTGGTATTCTGCTTTCGCTCACAAAAAATTGGAATGATCGATATGAATATGAGGCAGGTGTCTCTACAAAAATGATTCCGCATGTATATTTTCATGCAGGGCGACTGTTTGCGTATACGCTGCTTGGTGGATTGCTCGGGGCGCTTGGAAAAGCGGTGGGGCTGGGGAACGTGACGATCTATGCAACGATTACTATTTTGGTATCTTTTGTCATGTTGTTGATCGGACTTCAGATGGCAGGCGTCAGGTGGGCAGAAAAATTTCAGTTGCGCATGCCAAAGTTTGTGACGCGTCGTGTCGCAGGAACTGGACAGGGGAAAGGCAATCAACTTCCATTTGCGATTGGAGCGGGTACTATCTTTTTGCCATGTGGATTTACGCTTGTTGCGCAGGGAGTTGCGCTCACGTCGGGCAGTGCGGTACAAGGAGCGTTGATGCTCGGTATGTTTGTGTTTGGAACCATGTTGCCATTGCTGTTCATAGGTTTTGCAAGTATCAAAGGATCGAGCAATCCAAAACGCGGGAGAATGTTTTCATTTTATGCAGGGATTGTTCTTATTATCTTTGCGTTCTATAATGTGAATGGTCAGCTCAATGTGCTCGGTATGCCAAGCGTCAGTGATGTCTTTGCAAAAGCACCACAAACATCATCGACTGCGCCAAAGAATGTGCTCAATGAACAAGGAAAACAGATCGTGACTATGACGGCAAAGGGATTTCAATATACCCTAACAAGTGCGGCTACGATAAAGGCTGGTGTGCCTACGACATTGATTGTGGATGATCAAGGTATTCAGGGATGTGGTATATTCCTTGCATCTCGCGGTTTGATTGATAGTTTTGTGGAATTAAAATTGGGAAAAAACACGATTGACCTTGGCACGCCAAAAGCAGGGACGTACAAAATTACGTGTTCCATGGGAATGGTCGCTCCTGTGACACTTCATATTCAGTAATAACAAGACATATATGACGACACTTACTGTAGAAGGAATGCACTGCGATGCATGCAAAAAACTTATTATGATGGAACTAGAAGATGCTGGGCTTGATACCTATGTAGAGAATGTTACTGTGGCATCTACAGAAAAGAAAGGTATATTTCAACTCAACGAGGCTATAGACGAAGACTCGCTCGAAAAAATGAAATCAATAATAAACGCGATGGATGGCTATTCTGTTGAGTAGTCTCTGATTTCTCTTTTTTGAGTGTTCAAGACATTCTCTCTAACAAAACATACGTCTTGCGTGTGTTTTGTTATGTGATATTATATGAACATATATAAAACATATGGATAAAAAACTTGTCATGCTTGGAATGATTGTTGGAAGTTATATTGGGGCTTATGTCCCAATATGGTTTGGTGCGAGTTCTTTTTCATTCGCTTCAGTTGTAGGAACTTTTGTAGGTGGCATGTGTGGAATCTTGATTGTCGTTCGATTCTATACATAAAAAACAGGGGAGTCTTAACTATTTTTTTTATGTAGGTGCTGTTTTTTCACAAGTTCACTTAGAGTTTTGGGTCCTTCAAAAAGGACTTCCATAATGCGATATTTAGGTGTACTTTCTACACCTTTACAAATTTTTCAATAGCTGTGCAGAGATCAGATGTACTGATGTAGATCTGATCTTAATATATTGGCATATACTTATATAAGACAACTGTACTTTCAGTTGTGCAATCGCCATGGACATATAATCTACTTTTCTATACACTTGGTTAGTGCAGATGTTGTTTATTATGTGAAATAAATATTTTTTACGTGTATGCGTTGGTATACAAAAATGAGTATAAGTATTGTTGGTGCGTTGTTTATTATGACGTGCAATCTTATTTTTCCAAGCATGCTCAATAATGGGGTTCCTTTTTATGCAGAGCCTGGGAGAGGTATTATTGATGGTGCGTTGATTCGAGATATTGTAAGTTATCATCAAGAACAACCTGTCTTTGCATTACGAATATTTACCACGTTACCCGTGGTACTTCTTGCAAACACAGGTTTGGTTTCAAGCGGAGGAGCATTTATTCTTGTTCAAGTACTATTTATTGCGTTGAGTATCTATATGTTGTTGTCCATTGGTGCATATCTGTATCCGAGCAAGACGAAATATCAAATAGCAAGTGTTGTCTTTTTTATCCTTTCATTTACTATTCTTTTTGCATTTTGTACTCCTATCTATACGTATGATGACTTTATACAATATGTTTTCTTGTGGGAAGCTCTCTTGTTTGGATTGCAAAAAAAATATATGTGGACAACTCTTTTTTTATCCATTTCTCTTTTCGTCCGAGAATCATCTCTATTGCTATTTCCGTCGTTTGCGATACTATTTTTTTCAGATATTGTAGTACACCCCAAGAAATTTTTTTATAATAAAACGAACGTATTTCGATGTATCGCTTTGTTTTCTTTCCCTTTGCTCGTGTATTATATTTACCTTGCCATATTGCACGGATGGTATAGTGATGCGATTACTGAAAATATTCAGTATTTGTATACACAGCGTTTTAGTCATTTTTCTTACAATGTTCAAAACACAGCTTTTGCTGCTGCTACTCTTTTTGGCATTATTCATGTTTTTTTACTTCCCATGTATATTCTTACTCGTAGCAAATTCCGCCGTGATATGTCACAGGCAAGAGTAGTCTATACGGCATTCATTCTGGCTGTTGCAGTAAATACACCTATTACGCTCTTTGCAACGCGAGCACAAGAAGCACGTATTTTTGCATTGCCACTCATTGTCCTCTGGCCGTATATTGGTTTTTATGCGTATCAGCTTATTCAAGCATTGCCAGAACAATGGAAAACGTATGTACAGAGTTGGAAAAATCCTCGAATAGTGCCAGTGATCCTTACAGATGTATTACTCACTAGTATTCTCATATTCATTGGGGTGATCTCTCTTTTTTATCTGTATACTCCATTTTTTCTCGATGCAGGCGTGAGAATGTACCAAATCTATACAGCGATTGTAATGATAATTATTGGGTTACAGTATATGATTTCCAAAAGTTCATATTATATCAATGAACCGTCTCGATTGAATGAATCTTTGTAATTTTGCCTTTGGCTAGTGGTATGTAAAGAATACTCACTCACTGTCCACCTCTTGTAATCTCTACAGAAGGGCATATACTACAATGTGTAATATAGTATATTTTTAACCTATTTTTTATGTGGAATACATTTTCGCACGGTACGTCTATGATGGATGGATTTGGATTGAGTGGCATTGGACAGGGATTTTGGGGGTTCTTTACCGTTGTAATGCTTTGGTCCCTTCTGTGGAAAGCTTTTGCTCTGTGGAAGGCAGCACGACGTGGTGATACTATTTGGTTTATTGCGCTTCTTATTCTCAATACGGTCGGTATCGTAGAACTCTTGTATTTGTTTGTCTTTTCAGAACCAAAGGGACTCTTGAAAGATACAAAAAATACTGTTGTTGGCGGAGAAAAAAAAGAAACACCTGATGTCTCTACCTCCAATAACGTATAGTTTTTAAAGATGCACACAAAAAAATTCTCTCAAGCGAGAGAATTTTTTTTCAGTAATACTCTTACATTTTATGGAATATGGATTTACCACAACACGAGAAGGTTCGTTTGAAGAGGTTCTCGCTCTTACAAAAGAATCTTTGTCTGCACATGGATTTGGTGTACTCACAGAAATTGATGTGAAAGCTACGATGAAGAAAAAGCTTGATGTTGAGTTTGATAAGTATATTATTCTCGGCGCATGCAATCCACCCTTTGCCTACAAGGCCTTGCAAGCAGAAAAGCAGATTGGGTTATTATTGCCGTGTAATGTGATCCTCTATGAGCAGGATGGTCTGGTGACTGTGTCTGCCATCAATCCAGGTGTTGCGATGAATATGGTAGAAAATGATGCATTAGCAAGTATCGCTACAGAAGTAGGAGAAAAACTCCATGCTGTTATTGATAGTCTGTCTGTCTCTTAAAAACTGTATATGCAACATACTCATAGCCACGAAGAACCGTATGCACCTGTTGCACACACACATGGACAGCATAGACGCTATGCGTTCATTTCGCGTCTTTTATTTGGTCACATACAGTCTCGTATAGCACGAAATATTGCTTCAACCCATCCAAGTATAGTGCTTGATGTAGGATGCGGTCCGGGATTCCTCCTCAAAAAATTGCATGTGTACAAAGAAATTTCAACCCTCTATGGTATTGATCCGGATCCTGGTATGGTTCGCTATGCTCAGTCTGTATTACAGAACATTTCGTCGACTATTTTTTGTGCCAATGCTGTATTATTACCTTTAGAAACTGCATCTTGTGATGCTGTTGTAACCTCACTTGTATTTCATCATTTGAGTTCAGAACAAAAAGTACGAGCTACCAAGGAAATTGTACGAGTGTTGCGACCAGGGAAACGATTTTGGATATTTGATTTTGTTTCACCAACAAATTTCCTTGGGAGACTTTTGGTACCTCTTTCACCTGAGCACCGTATGCTTCAAGATAACATGTCGGGCAAAGTCAAAAAAATACTTACTGATGGGGGATTGTTCTATGAAAAGACACATTGGAACGTATTTGGTGGTATTGCATTAGAATCGTACAGAAGAGCGTGAGACACTAAGTAATACCAATAATGGTATACGCAGTGGTTTTTTTTGCTACCGTAAGATCTACACTCTCACCGATTTTTTTGCCAAGAAGCTCTTGTCCAAGAGGGGATGTATAGGAAATAATGCCTTTGGTCGGATCTGTTTCGGTAGAGCCGAGAATCGTATACGTTTTTTGCGCATTGTTTCCCTCGATGATCACTGTACTTCCTATCTGAACGGTATCACTACCTGTAGGCTCTATAATATGTGCGTCAGCAAGCTGGCGTTCTCGTTTCATGATCCCATAATTAATACCTCTCAAACGTCCCTTTGCTAGCTGATATTCTACGTTTTCAGAAAAATCACCAAGTTCAGCAAGTCGTGCTACTTCTGAGGCGGCATGCGGACGTTTTTTTTGCAGACTTTCCAATTCTTGCTTTAGTTCTGCAAATTTATGACCTGTCATGAGAGGGTCATTGGGAAGATTGGTATATTTGCCTGGTTTTCGTTTTGGAAGTTGCATATAGTGTATTCTATGTTATTGTTCTGAATGCGTCTCTATGATACAATAGTCCAGCACATTTTCATATATATCATACACCTATGCAAGACCTACAAGAAATTTTCAATCGAGTTCAGGAGAACAAGAAAAAACTGAAAGATCTCAAAGATGCATATCGGGAAGCTTTGAAAGGAAGTGAATCCTATATAGAAGCTGAAGAGTCATTGAAGACGCTCCGTGAGAAGAAAAAAAGCATAGAAACAGAATTGAAATCACAATTTTCTGGTGAATTTGTGCAGATGGATGATATCAAAATTGATATTGCGAGTGATCAAGAAATGATCAATGATATTGCCATGACGATGGTCATGAAAGGGGAGACTGTGAGTGTGAATGATAAATATGAAAATGAATACGAACCACTGTTTACCGTCAAGTTTAAGAAAGTAAGCTAATATGGCAGGTGAAGTAGTCTTTGATATTGAGACCTACGGAGATATCCGTGATAGAGCAAATATAAAAGTGACGGTCGTATCTGTGTATGAATACGAAACTGACACCTATCGTTCATTTGACGAGCATCAGTTGTCAGAGTTGTGGCCAATATTAGAGCGCGCCGAACGCATCATTGGATACAATAGTAAAGGATTTGATGCACCGATTCTCGATAAATATTATCCAGGAGATATCAATGTCATTCCTCATCTTGATCTTCTTGAAAAAATAAAGGATTCTGCTGGCAAACGTTTTAAGCTTGATGATATAGCAAAAGCAACACTCGAAATCAGTAAAAGTGCAAATGGTTTGGCCGCTATCAAATGGTACGAAGAAGGAAAGATTGATGAAATAAAAAAATATTGTGAGCAAGATGTAAAAGTTACAAAAGAAATTTACGAATTTGGAAAGAAAAATAAAATGTTGTATACAGCAACACTTACAGGTGAATTGATGCCAATAGCTGTAAATTTTGACCCAGAGCCCAAAATTGAAGGACAAGCAAGTGCTGGAAGTGGTATCAATATGACATTGCCTCTATAATGAACATTGATTAACATGTAATGAAGGAGGTATGAAGTTACTTGATGAACCACTCGTTGAACGAGCCGATCAATTGGCTCACGCAGTGTATGATACTCTTCCATCATTTCCAGATGAAGAAAAGTTTGCTCTTGTTTCTCAGATTCGTCGTGCAGTTATATCTATTCCTTCAAATATCATTGAGGGATATGCCAGAATAAAAAGTGGTACTTTTGTGTACCATCTTGAAGTTGCCTACGGATCTCTTATGGAATTGAAATATCAGACTTAATGGACAAAACGGGAGGCTAAAAAGTGGAAAATATGGCATAGTGTAGATAAAAAACAAGTAAAAACTATGAACAATCATAAAAAAGTGTCCGTTTTGTAAGGAGCAAGCGGTAAAAAAGAA
>Ga0210057_1008957_pt1 | contig 11716 bp, 13 predicted proteins | sample CryGeyCG2114_010_2_FD_183968 | JGI IMG/M metagenome (GOLD analysis project Ga0210057, IMG submission 183968) | Groundwater microbial communities from aquifer - Crystal Geyser CG10_big_fil_rev_8/21/14_0.10 (SPAdes) (version 2) | ecosystem: Environmental > Aquatic > Deep subsurface > Groundwater ...
AGAATTCCTGATTTTAACAAGGAATATTTTTTAGAGAAAGCATCAGATAAAGAGGGTTATCTTTTTCCTGATACATATAAATTTTTACCTAATGTTAAACCAGAACAGATTATTAGAGAGATGGAAAATAATTTTAAAGAAAAGACATTTTCTCTAAAAGAAGAAGCAGATGCTTCTGGGAGAAGTTTCGAAGATATTATTATTATGGCTTCAATTTTAGAGGAAGAAACCAAAGAGAAAGAAGATAGAGAAATTGTCTCGGGCTTACTTTGGGAGAGAATTAATATAGGAATGCCGCTTCAAGTTGATGCCGTTTTTATTTACTACAATGGCAAGAATTCTTACCAACTTACACTTGATGACTTGAGAGAAGATCATCCCTATAATACCTACACTAACTTAGGTCTTCCTCCAACCCCCATTAGTAATCCAGGTTTAGAGTCTATTACAGCAGCTCTCAGACCAACTAAATCAAATTATTTGTTCTATCTTTCGGACAGGTCTGGGAAGATATACTACGCAGTTGATTTTGCTGGGCATCAGAGGAATAGAGCTTTATATTTGAATTCATACTAGCTTAAGGTAGAATTATATAAATTAATCTAATTGATTTAATTTCTAAGAAACATTTAAGTAATCAGGTTTTCTCAAAAACATCTTTAGATCAATTAGAATAATTAGAATTTAGAAATTTAGATATTATTATGGTAATAACAACGCATGGTATTGAAGCAGTTAAAGTACAGTTTGGAGATACTGTCCTAGTTTTTAACCCGCCCTCTAAAAGCTCAAAATCAGGTAAACCCCTTAGGTTTGGAGCAAATGTTGCCCTGGTCTCTCTCAATCACCCAGATATGAATGGTTCTGATAGTATTGGTGACAAAAAAGACGTGGACTTGTTTGTTATTAATGGGCCCGGAGAATATGAGGTTGGAGGAGTTTTTGTTGAAGGCTTTTCCTCTAAGAGTTTTTATGGAGGTGAAAAAATAAATACTATATATAAAGTTTTATTAGAAAACATGAACGTTGTTTATCTTGGTGGGTTAGGCAAAAATGACTTGTCTAGCGGTATTATGGAGTCCATAGATTCACCAGACATTCTCTTTGTTCCTATTGGTGGAGATGGAGTTTTTTCACCATCTGAAGCAGCAAAATTTGCAGTCAAATTGTCTCCAAGTCTTGTCGTGCCCATACATTTTGATGGGGTAGGTGAAAAGGACTCGCTAAAAAAGTTTCTTAAAGAGTGGGGGGAAGATAAGCCATCAAAACAAGACAAACTCACTATAAAGAAATCCGATCTTTTAAATAAAGAGGGAGAAGTATTTGTTATTGAAAGTACTTAATGTTTTCATTAATTTCTAAATTACAAAAAGAGCCAGAATACAAAAGAAGGAGGGTCGCTTTTCTCTTGGCCTTTTTTATAACAATTATAATTGCATTTTTTTGGGTTTTTTCATTTTCTTCAAAAACAATAATAGATGAAGTGAAAATAGATGAACCAAATGGACCTCTCAGTTCTTTTATTAATATCGTTAAATCCAGTTTTGAGAACTTGAAAGAAGGGTTTAGTAAACAATTTTAAATATACACACAATCTTTTTTAGTGGCTTTATTAAGCCACTTTTCCCCTTAATTTTGTTAGGAAAAAGTCTCTTAAAATGTTATAATTAAAGGATAATAAGTATTAAAAATAATAGCTACAAATCGGTAAAATATGGCGAAAAAAGGAGGAAAAGACGACCCAAAAAAAGCTTCAAAAGACAAAGAAAATAACTCTAAAGTAGGTAATGAGGAAGGTTTAGTAGTTTCCAATGTGACACCTAGAAGTATCACCGATGAGATGAAAGATTCTTATCTTGATTACGCTATGTCAGTTATTGTAGCTAGAGCTCTACCAGATGTTAGAGATGGTTTAAAGCCAGTTCACCGAAGAGTTTTGTATGCTATGCACCGAATGGGTTTGAATGCGGGTTCCAAATTTAGAAAATCAGCGGCTGTTGTTGGTGAAGTTCTTGGTAAATATCACCCTCATGGAGATGCCGCTGTCTACGATTCAATGGTGAAAATTGCTCAACCTTTTTCACACCGTTATCCTTTAGTTCTTGGTCAAGGAAACTTCGGTTCGATTGATGGAGACCCTCCTGCTGCTATGCGATATACGGAAGCAAAGATGAGTAAGATTTCTGCAGAATTGATTAGAGATTTGGATAAAGAAACTGTTGACTGGCGGCCAAACTACGATGGTACAGAAAAAGAACCAACAGTCTTTCCTTCTGCGGTACCAAACCTACTATTGAATGGAACTTTAGGAATTGCTGTTGGTATGGCTTCAAATATTCCTCCACACAATTTAACTGAAATTGTTAATGCTACAGTTAGATTGATTGATAATCCGGATTCTACCACAGAAGATTTACTAGAAGATATCCAAGGGCCAGATTTTCCTACAGGAGCAATCGCCTTCAACCAAAAAGATATAACTCATGCTTATGCAAATGGTAGAGGGGGAGTTGTAGTTCGGGGTCATACAGAAATTGTCGAGGATAAAAAAGGTAATTACCAAATAATTATCACCTCTCTTCCTTATCGAGTAAATAAAGCGGATTTAATCGTAAAGATTGCCGATTTAGTTAAGGATAAAAAACTCGAAGGAGTCAGAGATATGCGTGATGAATCGACAGACGATGTTCGTGTTGTTATTGATCTAAAATCTGGAGCTCAACCTCAAAAAGTCTTAAATTATATTTATAAACACACACAATTAGAAGACACTTTTCACTATAATGTTGTTGGCCTTGTAGATGGAGTTCCTCAGACTCTAGCTTTGAAAACCATTTTAGAGGAATTTATTAAACACAGACAAGAAGTTGTTATAAGGAGAAGCGAGTTTGATTTGAAGAAAGCCGAGTCCAGAGAACACATTCTTCTTGGTTTGAAGAAGGCATTAGATCATATTGATGAAATTATTAAAATAATTAAAGGATCTAGAGACACGGGGGATGCCAGAAATAATCTGATGAAGAAGTTCAAGTTTAGCGAAGCACAAGCAGACGCCATTCTTGAAATGAAACTTCAAAGATTAGCTGGTCTCGAAAGACAGAAAATCGAAGATGAATTAAAAGAAGTACAAAAATTTATCGCCTTCTTAAAAGATCTACTAAAGAGCCCTAAGAAGATTCTGGCTGTTATTAAGGATGAATTAGTTGAGATTAGAGATAAGTATGGAGATGAAAGAAGAACTAAGATTATAAAAGGAGGAGTAAAAAACATAAATGATGAAGATCTTATTCCTGACGAAGAAAGTATTTTAGTTCTTACTCATGGTGGGTATGTAAAGAGAACAAATCCAAATGAGTATAAAAAACAGAAGAGGGGCGGGGTGGGCGTTGTTGATTTAAACACCAAAGAAGAAGATTTCGTTACTATTTTCTTGAGTACCACAACTCACAACGAGCTTTTATTTTTCTCAGATAGAGGGAAAGTATACAAAATAAAAATGTACGAGATTCTTGAGGGAAAGAGAGCAACCAAAGGTAAGTCTATTATGAATTACTTGTCTCTAGATGCGGGAGAAAACATTACCTCTGTTTTGCCGATGCCAAAAGAAATAAAAAAGGGTGATGTATCTTTGTTTATGGCTACTAAAAACGGTATTGCTAAAAGAGTAGACGCACAGAGTTTCCATGATGTCAGAAGAAGTGGAATTATTGCTATAAATCTTAAGGGTGACGATGAGCTGATTTCTGCTAATTTTGTTGATGATAAAGATGAGATTATTGTAGCTTCCTCTAATGGTCAATCGATCAGATTCAAAGGTAAAGATATAAGGGAAATGGGCAGAACTGCTTCTGGTGTAAGAGCTATTAATTTGAAGAAAGGAGATATAGTCGTTGGAGCAAGTGTTGTTAGAAGTGATTACGAAAATCCTGAACTTCTCGTGATTTCTTCGAATGGTTTTGGAAAAAAGACTCCTCTCAAAGAATATAAGGTTCAAAACAGAGGCGGATCTGGAATTAAAACAATAAACGTCACAAGTAAAACTGGTAAATTAATCTCAGCTAAAGTTGTTGGTGGCGGTGAAGATGAGATAATTGCGATGTCAAAAAATGGGCAAGTCATAAGAACCGAATTGTCTCAAATTGCAAGTTCTGGTAGAGCTACACAAGGGGTGAGGATTATGAAAATGAGAGAGGGTGATTCAGTAGCATCGGTCGTTTTGATTTAGTTTTACTATATTAATGCTTTTTTATTTTACTTTTTGACTCTATACTAAACTCATATGAGTACAGATTTTTTAGAACCCAGAAGTATATTAAATCAACTTGGTTTATCTCATGGTATGCATGTGGCTGACTTTGGTTCTGGATCTGGTTTTTATACACTCGAAGCCGCCCGCATGGTTGGTAGTGATGGAAGAGTTTATGCGATTGATGTTCAAAAAAGTATGCTCTCACATACAAGCGAAGAGGCGAGGAGAGAAGGTTTGCACAACATAGAATTTGTCTGGGGTGATATAGAAAAAGAAGGTGGCTCTAAGGTGCTACCTAATTCCATGGATGTTGTTATATTGGCAAATACTTTGTTTCAGATTGAGAATAAGAATGTTTTAGCTCAAGAAGTCAAAAGAGTTTTGAAGCCTGGGGGGAGGCTCCTTGTTGTTGATTGGACAGATTCTTTTGCAGGGTTAGGACCACATCCAGATCATATTTTCCCAAAAAGAGAGGCTGGGGTTCTTTTTGAGGAATCTGGTTTTGAATTTATCGAAAGCTCTTTAGCTGGTCCACATCATTATTCATTAGTGTTTAGGAAACGATGAAATCTTTTCAAACTATAGTTTTAATTATTTTTATTCTTTTAATAGTTTTAGCTGTCTTTATTTTTGCCACCTCTGGAAATAGTAATACTAGTGATGCAAATATAAACATGGTTGTTTGGGGAACTTTGGACGGGATTGTCATGAATGACTTTTTTAGAGCCCAAAAAATATTAAATAATGATTTTCCTAATGTTGATTATGTAGAGAAGGATCCCGTTCTATATGAAGATGAGATTATAAATGCTACCGCCAGAGGACAGTCCCCAGATCTTTTTTTAGTTACTAATGAAAATTTGTTAGACTTGCAAGATTTAATTTTCCCAATTCCTTTTTCTTCTTATTCAGAGAGATCCTTTAAAGATAATTTTATTGAAGGAGCAGAAATATTTATCAAATCAGGAAATATTTATGCATTTCCACTCGCAGTTGATCCTATGGTTATGTATTGGAATAGAAGCCTTTTTCAATCTTACGGGTTATCACAACCACCAAAATATTGGGATGAATTTTTAACTATTGCGCCGAGAATAACAGAAAAAGACGATGCTTTAAATATTAAAAAAAGTGCCGTTTCTTTAGGAGAATACGATAATATTAATCACGCCAAAGAGATAATATCGAGTATTATGTTTATGTCTGATAACAGTATTGTGGCAGGCGTTCAAACGGGAGAATTACGCTCTGTTTTTGCTGAGAGAGAGGGTCAAGCATCTCCTTCCGAATCAGCTTTAAGATTTTATACAGATTTTGCTAACCCTACGAAGACCACTTATTCTTGGAATAGGTCATTACCGGAAGCCAAAGAATATTTTTTGTCTGGTAATTTAGCTGTATATTTTGGTTTTTCTGGTGAGCTTGAGGAAATAAGAAATAAAAATCCGAACTTAAACTTTGATGTTGCTTTAATGCCACAGATTCGAGATTTTAATAACAGAGCTGTTTTTGGAAATATTTACGGATTGGCAGTTGCTAAGACTTCTAAAAATATTTCCCCAGCATTAAGGTTATTGGGTAGTGTTACTAGTCAAAGTTCTGCGATAGAAATTAATGAAGGTTTATTTTTACCACCAGTTCGTCGAGATTTATTAGCCCAAAAACAAGACAGCGCGGCTAATGATATTTTTTGGAATTCTGCAATTATTTCTAAATCATTTTTAGTTCCAGATAAGGTGGCGACAGAGGATCTTTTTGAAGAGATGATTGAATCAATAATATCAGGTAGGTCTAGGTTAGGTGAGGCTATATCAAGATTTGATACATCTTTAAATAAATTACTTGTGGATAAAAAATAACTTTTGGGTTTCTAGGCTTTATAATATAAAAAGATGAAAATTAATGTACCGAAGACAATATATATATCAGTAATTATATTATTTTTGGTACTTATACCATCTATTTTGTTTGCACAAGATGCTGGTGGGCTAGTTCCTTGTGACGGGCCAGATTGTGATTTTGAGGATTTTACAACAGGAATCAATAAGTTAATAAATTGGTTTATCTTGGTTGGTGGCTCAGCTTCAGCAATAGGTTTTGCTTGGGTGGGTTGGATATATATGACGGAAGGAGCGAGTCCCGGCAAGAGAGAAGCCGCAAATGAGATTTTTAGGAAGATTGCCATAGGCTTCTTTTTCTTACTAGCCTCATGGCTGATTGTAAAATTAATATTATTGGGTCTTGGCGCGGATGATGTTTTTAATCTTTATTTAAGTTAAATATATGAAGAGTAAGTATATTAAAATAGTTGGACTCATCCTTGTTTTAATAGTTTTATTTTTGCCGGTTTTAGTTTTTGCCCAAGTAGCTGGACCACCAGGAGAAGAGGGCGTCGGCATAACAAACCCAATCAGCTCAAACACTATTCAAGAATTTATAACAAAAATATTAGATATTGTTGTTCAAGTTGGTATTCCTATATCTATATTTTTCATAATTTATTCAGGATTTCTTTTTGTTACAGCACAAGGTAACGACTCCAAGCTCCAAACTGCCAAAGACACCTTTCTCTACACTGTTATTGGTGTGGCCATCCTTTTAGGGGCTCAAGCAATTTCTAAAATTGTCGAAAGTACGGTGAATGAGGTCACTGGAGATGCAACCCACCTAATACAAAATTATGAAGAAATTTCTTAAAAACTTACTCATCACAGTTTCAGTCATAGTTTTTCCTAATATTGTTTTTGCTGCACCGGCAAATTTTAGAGAGTTGGTGGGGGTTATTATTGGCTTAATTTCTCAGCTCACATACTTAGGTATGGCCGTTGGTTTCTTGGCATTTATCTGGGGAGTTGTGCAGTTTATAATGAAAGCAGAATCCGCCACTATGGAGGACGCCAAAAATAAAATGTTTTGGGGCCTTGTAGGTCTTTTTGTGATGCTTTCAATATGGGGTATTATTAGAATAATTGCTATAACATTCGGTATAGCTTTATAAAATTACATTATAAATATGAATAGATATCTTAAATTTTTGTTAGTTGGATTAATAATTTTTATTCCTAGTTTTGTATTAGCTCAAAGTGGAGGATTCCAAAGTATTATAAGAATTTTGATGGATATGGTTAGACAACTCTCGATTCTTGCAATGGGGGTTGCGACATTAGTATTTTTCTGGGGGTTAGTTAAATTTATTCTCAACACTGGTAGTGGCTCAGAAGCAGAACAGGCAAAAGGTATTATGTTTTGGGGAATTATTGCTTTATTCGTAATGTTCTCTGTTTGGGGTCTTGTTAGATTAATTCAGAATACATTTCAGATAAGGCAAGGAGGGGCACTCCCTTTCCCAGAGTTACCGACAAACAATACTGGTGGTACTAATCTATAAGTTTTAAAAATCCACACAGTTGATTGAGTAAATAAGAGATATAAACTAGTATTAAGTCAAGACTTAATAAGGTCAAAATTATTAAAATTAATTAGAAAATAAATGAAGAAATATATCGCTTCAGCAACACTATACGCCTTGCCATTTATGGCGGCTGCTCAGAATGTAGATAGCCTTATAACCAAGGTTCAGGGTTGGGTTAATTCCTTAACTCCACTTATCGTAGCCCTTGCTCTGTTAGCATTCTTTTGGGGACTTGCTAAGTTTATCTTTAGTGGAGCCGCAGAAGATCAAACACAAGGGAAAAACATTATGATTTGGGGAATTATTGCTCTATTTGTAATGGTTTCTGTTTGGGGGATTGTCCGAGCTATTGGTGATACATTAGACATTGAACAAGGTGGAGGTATTGAAGTACCAATCGTTCCTGGTAATAATTAATCTTCCAATCTGTATTAAATGACGACTGTAAATGATTTTATTCAAAAGTTTTCCGATGCTATTGCAGAGCCACTCATTCTTTTAATGTTTGCGGTTGCAACATTATATTTTGTGTGGGGAGTTGTTAAGTTTATCGCAAATGCAGAAGATAGTAGTGCTCGTTCCGAAGGAATGAAAAGTATGACCTGGGGAGCAATTGGGATGTTTATAATGTTTGCTGCTTGGGGAATATTAAACATCATTACCTCTACTTTTGGTATTTAATCTATATCTATAACAGTCTTCTAAAATAAAAAAGAAAAGCCTCGGCGCGTATTGCGCCGAGGCCTTTTCGTTGACGGCCTAAACAGTCAACGACGGTTTTTCACTTCTTCCTCCATACTATATTTACCGGCACCGTTGTATTCGGCACCAGCGAACGGTAGGACATTTGTTTTGTTCCTTGAGGACAGCGCCTAATCTCCTTATTTTCTGGGACAACGTCAATAGTGTCCCCTGATGGGAGACACTTTACCTCGACTTCTCCAGTTGAGTAGGACAAGAAGTCCCACTCACGGCATACATCAACGATTGCAGGAGTTGTCCTACCAGCATAGATTACATCTTGCCGGTTGTAACAACTCGCCGCGCTCGACGGAGAGGTAACGTCCTCGTTGCTACCCAAGTTTGGAAAAGTCTTTTGTCTTAATTCTTGCTCCTTCTTCCAGTCTTGCCATCTAAGTGCCTCAGCTGGAATGAGAGCAACCCCGGGTAGGCCAGTATGTGGTGAAACTCCAGGATTGGTACCGTCGCAACGGTACACAAAGTTCATCCACAAGTCCGCCCCATCCGTCTTTTGTCCAGAGAATTCCTGTGGCCTACACCAGCGTGCGATCCTATCTCTCGTGAAGAGAGAATCATCGCTCGCAGTGAGTGCCTCATCGGCGCTCCCCAGGATTTCTTCGATACCAATCCGCGCCTTGTGCAAGCTCTCAGCTGGATTTGGGAATTGCTCCTCAAGAACCATACTGAGAATAGAAAGGACGAGAATTGTCGTCGCCACGCTGTTTAAGGTGAGGCTACGAACCTGCTTTGACGCAGGAACAGCATCCTTGTTTGAAAGACGCCAGTAGACACCGTTCACAAGGATGACAAGAGCTCCACCAATTGCAAGAGGCGTGAGGAATGGATGCTCATCAAGGTTTACTACCATAATGAGAATCCTCGTTGCGATTCCAATTACCGCCAGTGAGGCGATAACTGAGAAATACTTGCGTCGAGCAGGGGAGAACCCCGCCAAGCGAAGCGCAACGAATCCGACAGGAGAGAGAGCGAGAAGGAGTATGGTCCAGAAGACCACTCCCGCAATAAGCTCACTCATTCCACTTTCGGCCACCATCGGCCCCACCGCAAGCTTGTAGGCTGCGAAGGGGATGATGATTGCCATGATGAAGGCAGTCAAGACCAAAAAGAGAAAGCTCATTACCACGAGCCGGTTCAGGGCTCGGGCAATAGTTTCCTTCCTTTTTTCTTTCCGAGTTCTTACCCCTCTCCCATGGGTATGGGTGTCGACGGTCCCAGTCTTCGTGCGCGTGATTGCGCAGACGAGGTTACCAAACCACTTTTCAGGTGATTTGGTTGAGGAGAGGACCTTCGAAATTCGACGAAGCATTCTCTGGAGAGGGTTCGCTTGGATGAGCATTGCACAGAAGTGCTCTGCTGTTTCCTGAGTTCTTCCTCCTTGCTCAAGAGCTTCGATGAAAATCACGCCAGGGTCCCATCCTCTCTTTTGGACAGGCTTCTCCGTAACAGTTACTGAAGAGGTAGGCTTACCGCCCTTAGTTGTTGGGGGGACCGTGGTGGTGTTCGTTGTTTTCACCACCATCGCGGGGAAGATGCCGTTCTTGATCTGCTTGAGCATCTCCCCGATACCGACCTCGACGGCGTCCCTCTCGTCATCCGATAGGTTTGCCATCGCGGACAGGATGTTCCTCTTGGCTTTGGCCGAAACCTTGGCCCAGAACACCCCGATTCCCTCCAAGGTCTCCCTCTTCTCCTCTTCCATCTTCTGGAAGGGCGAATAAGGAGCCCCTGTGGAGGAACTCCCTTCTGTCGTGGTTCCGCGGACTTTCCCGAAGAACCACTTGAACACGTCCCACCCCGCTTCGTCGAAGGGGATGAGGTGGATGAGTTTGTCAACCCAGCTGGACATGTTTCCTTCTCCTCCGTTGTTTTAAAACGGTTTTTTGAAGTGAAGTTAACAAGGTTCGAAACTGTTTATAAGAATAGCATATTATAATAGAAAAGTCAAGCTAAGATAGATGAAAATATGGCTCTACAAAGCCAAGTTAAACAGCTCGTAGGAGGAGTCTTTTATTAGTAAAGTAAATAGTAAATTTTTATCATATTAATTTTTTTAATTTTTCCAATCGTTCTCGATACTACAGTATATTATAGTATAATATACTGTAGTAGAGATTTGGATTAACTGGGTTAAGCCCAATAAATTTTTAGTAGATTTATTTAAACTAGCAGGTTGAAATAAATAGTTTTTATATTTTTAATCAAAATTAAAAAACCACACCACCATAATATGTTGTAGCGGTGCGAATTTGATTTTTGGTCTAATTGTCTTTAGTTGTCTTTATTTAACTTTAATTTAGAACCGAGGTACAGTGAGGACATTTTGTTGCCTCAATATTAATCTTGCTTTTGCAGTAAGAACACTCTTTTTCTATTGGACCGGATTCTTTTTTTGGTTCTTCTTTTTTTATTCTATTCATCATTTTTATAACCATAAAAATTGCAAAGGCTATGATAGTGAAATCAATAATACTGTTTATAAACACTCCATAATTTAAAGTGACAGCCGCTGATGTTTCCGTAGCCTCCTTAAGAACAACTGAAAGGCTAGAAAAATTAACTCCACCGACAAGGATGCCTATTGGAGGCATTATTACATCTGTAACAAGAGAGCTTACAATTTTTCCAAAAGCACCACCAATTATGATACCTACAGCCATATCTACAACATTTCCACGCATCGCAAATTCTTTGAATTCTTCTGTAAATTTTTTCATGATATTTTATTAACCACAAAATTATAAATTATGGCCTCATTATACTTGATTAGGTATAATAAGTCATATATTCTAGTTTCTGCTGGCACGATGGCGAAGTGGTAACGCAGCGGTCTGCAAAACCGCGATGCGCGGGTTCAATTCCCGCTCGTGCCTCCACGCCCGGGTGGCGGAATTGGTATACGCGCACGACTTAAAATCGTGTGTCGAAAGGCATGCGGGTTCGACCCCCGCCCCGGGCACCACAGAATACTTCAAAGTTCGTCAAAATAATGTTATAAATATTTAGTTGCCACCCTAGCTGTTTTAGCAGATCTTTAAGACTTGTATAATATATCCGCCCATAGCTGTTTTGGCAGATCTTTAAGACTTGTATAATATATCCGCCCATAGCTGTTTTGGCAGATCTTTAAGACTTGTATAATATATCCGCCCATAGCTGTTTTGGCAGATCTTTAAGACTTGTATAATATATCCGCCCATAGCTGTTTTGGCAGATCTTTAAGACTTGTATAATATATCCGCCCATAGCTGTTTTAGCAGATCTTTAAGACTTGTATAATATATCCGCCCATAGCT
>Ga0210057_1008958_pt1 | contig 11716 bp, 13 predicted proteins | sample CryGeyCG2114_010_2_FD_183968 | JGI IMG/M metagenome (GOLD analysis project Ga0210057, IMG submission 183968) | Groundwater microbial communities from aquifer - Crystal Geyser CG10_big_fil_rev_8/21/14_0.10 (SPAdes) (version 2) | ecosystem: Environmental > Aquatic > Deep subsurface > Groundwater ...
ATATCATGTTCGACCTTAAAGTTATAAATTCGGTCCTTGACCAACTAGAAGAAGAAAGGGGTATAGCAAAAGAAAAAGTCATAGAAGCCATAGAGATGGCTTTAGCTACTGCTTATAAAAAAGAATACGGAAAACGTGGACAAATAGTCCGCGCTAATTTTGATTTGAAAAGTGGCGATGTAGAAATGAATCAAGTTAAAATAGTAGTAGATGATACAAAGGTATTTATGGATAAAGAGTCTCTAGAGAATGCCCTAGAAGAAGCGGAAAAAAATGACGACGAAAGGGTCCTTTTCAATCCAGAACATCATATTTTACTTCCAGATGCTCAAAAAATAAAAAAAGGTGCTGTGGTCGGAGATGAAATAATTTTCCACCTTGAATCAAAAGGAGATTATGGACGTATCGCCAGTCAAACAGCCAAACAAGTCATTATGCAAAAAATCAGAGAAGCTGAAAGGTCTTCGGTCTTGAAAGAATTTGGCGAGAGAGAAGATGATATTATATCTGGAACTGTTCAAAGAATTGAAAGAGGTAACATTTTTGTTGATGTTGGTAGAGCTGTCGGCATCTTATCTTACGAAGAACAAATTCCGGGCGAAAGATTCAATCAAGGAGAAAGGGTGCGAGCTTACTTATACAAAGTGGAAGATGGCCCCAAAGGAGTGGCCCTTCGTCTTTCTCGTTCTCATCCAAAATTTTTGGTTAAACTTTTTGAAAATGAAGCTCCTGAATTAAAAAACGGCACCATAGAGATAAAATCCGTAGCCAGAGAAGCTGGTTCACGTTCTAAAATAGCTGTTGCTTCAAATGACAATTATATTGACCCCGTTGGATCTTTAGTTGGCCAAAGAGGAGTTAGAGTAGCTACCGTCACTTCCGAACTTGGTGGAGAAAAAATAGATATCATAGAATGGTCTGAAGACCCATCCGAATTTATAGAAGACGCTCTCTCTCCAGCTAAAATAATTTCCGTTGAAATAAATGAAAAAAATAAAGAAGCCACTGTTATAGTTTCTGAAGACCAGCAATCTCTAACAATAGGTAAAGGTGGTCAAAATGTTCGTCTAGCCGCAAAATTAACCGGCTGGCGTATTGACATCAAATCAACTAAAGGAGAAGAATTAGAAGTAGCCGAATAAGTTTTCAACTTTCTAAAATAGATTTGTTTGAAGAATACTATATAATAGGAGTGTTTAATGTGGGTCATTTATAAATTAATTATAAAATATGAAAAGTAAATTATTATTCTTAATCATAATTTGTTTAATATCTTTACCAAACCTATCATTAGCAGAATCAGATTCTATTGATTCCAATGTAGGTGGTGAATCAGAACAAATAAGAAAAACTACTGAAGAAAATGTCAGAGACATAAAAAGAGAAGTGGAGCAAAAAAGAGAAGAAATAAAAAATAGAGTGGGAGAAGAAAAAGAAGTTTTAAAGAATAGAATTGAAGAAAGAAGAGAAGAATTAAAACAAAACCTAGAACAAAAAAGAGAAGAAATAAAAAATAGAGTAGAAGAAAGAAGACAAAATGCTACCGACCAAATCACAGAAAGAGTAAACAAATTTATAAGTAAAATAATAGAAAGATTTAGCACTGCAGTCAATCGTTTAGATATCTTGGTTATTAGGATAGAATCAAGAATTGAAAAAATAGAAGCTAGAGATATTGATGTAACAGAAGCCAATGATCTTTTGGTTATTGCTAAAAATAAAATAGAAACAGCTAAAACAAGTATCTCTCTTATAGCTCTTCCAGAAATTATTGACCCAGCTGCTTCAACTACGGCAAGCGCCATAAAAGAAGCTTTTGAAACAACTAAAACTCAAATAGAACAAGCTAAAAAAGACCTCAAAGCAGCTCACACCGCTCTAGTAGAAGTAATAAAAAGTCTAAAACCGGGAGACAACAAACTTAGAGAAGCGCAAGAGAGTGACAACAATTAATTAAAAAAATTATAAATTAACTTAAATAAAAATGGATACTTTTAATCCAAATCAAATGCCTCCAATGCAAGAGCAGTCAGAAAAAAAATCTATCGGACCGCTTATTGCTGTTATTATTATTTTGGCTCTTATTATCGTAGGCGGTTTATATTTTCTAAAGACACGTTCATCTCAACCTGTTTATGAAGCACCCACAGAAGGAGTTGATACCATTAGTGAATCTTTAAATCAACAAAGCGATTCCGATGAATTAAATTCAATAGAGGCAGATCTAAATGCCACTGACCTAGACAATCTAGACCAAGGAGCCGCTGTGATAGAGGCCGAATTGCAATAGAAACCTCACCCCCTACCCCCTCTCCTTAGCTAAGGAGAGGGACAAAAGCTGACAACTCCTTATTTTTAGGAATTTTTTGGTGTCTTGCTTGACTTTACATGCAATTTTTCTTTTTAAGAAAAAAATTTTATCTTTTCTACAACTCTATCTATATCCTTCTCAATCTCATCATTTTTAAACCTCAAAATTTTAAAATTTAATTCTCTGAAATATTTATCTCTGACTTTATCATTTTCCTTTGCTTCGTTTTTCATATGAATTCCCCCATCAATTTCAACGAGAAGTCTTTTTTCTTTGCAATAAAAATCTAAAATATAACCACCGATACTATGTTGTCTTCTAAATTTACTCCCGATTTTTCTATTTCTTAATTTTTCCCATAGCAAATTTTCTTGAGTAGTTGATCTTTTACGCAACCTCCTTCTCCTTTCCTTCAATTTTACTAAGCTATAAATTCTTGTCATACCACCTCACCCCCTACCCCCTCTCCTTAGCTAAGGAGAGGGGCCGATAATGTCAATATTATACCAATATTTAGATGGGGTGAGGTTTGCTTCAAAAAAGATTTTAATATAAACTAGCAAAATGGCATACGAAGTTAAAATAAAAAAACTGCCAAAGTCAGAAATAGAGCTAGAAATATCTCTTCCAGCTGATTTTTTGGATTTAGGGAGAAAGAAAGCCATAAAACTATTTAGTGATTCTTTAGATATTTCTGGTTTTAGAAAAGGCCATATTCCAGAAAAAATAGTAATAGAAAAAATAGGCGAAGATAAAATTTTAGAAGAAGCTACTGATATTATATTAAAAGAACATTTTTCTAAAATTATAGAGCAGGAAAAGTTGGATATAATAGGCAGACCAAATGTCTCCATTACTAAATTAGCTCTAGGAAATCCAATTGAAATTAAAGCCACTTTTGCCATAATTCCCTCTTTTGAATTGCCTGATTATAAGAAAATAGCAGTAAGTAGCCAGCAACAAGTAGTCAGCAAAGAAAAAAAAGAAGAAACAGAAGTTACCGATAAAGAAGTGGAAGATGTGTTGTTGCAAATAAGAAAAAATAAAGCTCATTTTGATTATCATAAAAATAATCCAGAAGATAAAGAACATCATCATCCCGAAATAAAAGACACGGATTTGCCAGAACTTAATGATGAGTTTGCTAAAGATGCTGGAAACTTCAAAAACTTAGACGAACTTAAAGAAAAAGTAAAACAAAATATTAAAGATGAGAAAAAAATACGAGATATAGAAAAAAAGAGGGCATCTATCATAGAAGAACTTGTTAAAAATACAAGTATTGAGTTGCCTGATATTTTAATAGAAAGTGAGATTAATAAATCTCTAGTTCAAATGAAAGATGATGTAGAAAGAGCTGGTCATAAATTTGATGAATATTTAATTCAAGTTAAAAAAACAGAAGACGATTTAAAAAAAGATCTAAAAGAAAGTTCAGAGAAAAAAGCTAAAGTCCAACTTATCTTCAACAAAATCGCTGAAGTAGAAAAACTCTCTCCAAACAAAGATATACTAGAAAACGAAGTTAAAGAAATAATGAAACACTACCCCGAAGCCACCGAGCAAAACGCTCGCATATACGTTTCCACCATTTTGCTCAATCAAGAGGTTTTGAAGTTGTTGGAAAACAAATCCTAAAAAACATCTAAAATGTTTTTCCAAAAATCTTAATATAAACCCGATGTAGAAAAAGCATTTCAAAGGATTTTCATTATTTTTGATTTTTCGTATAATATGTTATTATAAAAATCTATGAAAAATTCAATATTAGTTCCAACAGTTATAGAAAAAACTCATAACGGCGAGCGAGCTTATGACATTTATTCCCGTCTTCTAAAAGACCGCATCATCTTTTTGGGTGGTCAGATTGAAGACATAATGGCCAATTTGATTATTGCCCAACTTCTTTTCTTGCAGTCTGAAGATTCAAAAAAGGATATTTCTCTTTATATAAACTCCCCTGGTGGCTCAGTTACCTCTACCCTAGCCATCGTGGATACTATGAAATTTATAAAACCAGATGTCGCAACTTATTGTGTTGGTATTGCTGCTTCTGGCGCCGCTATGGTACTTTCTTCAGGAACAAAAGGTAAAAGATTTATATTAAAAAATGCCGAAGTGATGATTCACCAGCCAATCGGTGGCGCTGAGGGTCAAGCAACTGACATAGCTATCACCGCCAAACATATTCTTAAAACTAGAGAAAACTTAAATAAAATGTTGGCTGAAAACACTGGACAAACTCTTGCTAAAATAGATACCGATGTTGAGCGTGATTTCTTTATGACTGCCGAGGAAGCCAAAAAATACGGCATAGTTGATAAAATTCTATAATTTTGTATAATACTTTCATTAGTATTTAAACAAAAGTAATTTAGTCTGAATTTCAGATAAGAAAACGAGAATTTTAAACTAAAATGTCCTTAATTTGCAACAAAAACAAAGGAAAGACTCTCATTTCAAGCTATGGCCAGCTTGATCTAAAATAGGATCTAAATTACAGCAAAATATATGTCATTAAAATTAGCAATGCTTCTGGCAGGTCTGGCAGCATTTGTTGGTGTCGGATTTGGTTACTTTTTAAGATGGATTATCTCCTTAGGTCAACGTGGCTCGGTAGAAATTCATGTAAAACAGATGGAGCTTCACGCTAGAGAAGAAGCTAAAAGAATCACCGAAGAAGCTGAAAAAAAGGCCGAAGAAACTTTAAAAGAAGCCAGAATAGAGTTTAAAGAAAAAGACAACAAAATTAAAAAGATGGAGGACCGTCTTATCAAAAAAGAGGAATTTTTGGATAAACGGCAAGTTGATATAGACAAAGAAGTTGAACAAGTCAAAAATAAAGTCTCTGAAGTAAAGACAATCAAAGAAAAAATAGAAACCTTAGAAAAACAAAAGTTTGAAGAACTTCAAAAAATTTCCAACCTATCAGAAGACGAAGCCAAAGAAGTATTGTTGAAAGAGATAGAAAAGAAACATGAAGAAGATATTTTAGTTAGAATGCAAAAACTAGAAAATACTGGCGGTGAAAAAATAGAAGCTAAAGCCAAACAAATATTAACTTCTTCTATCCAAAGACTCGCCAATTCAGTTTCTTCTGAAATTTTTTCTACCACCGTCACTATCCCCTCTGATGAAATAAAAGGCAAAATCATAGGCAAAGAAGGTAGAAATATCAAAGCTTTTGAAAGGGCTTCCGGAGTAGAAGTTATTGTTGATGATACTCCTGGTCTTATCACCATTTCTTCTTACGACTCTGTTAGAAGACAAGTGGCAAGGGTAGCACTAGAGAACTTAATTTCTGACGGCAGAATCCAACCAGCCAAAATTGAAGAAATGATAGAAAAAGCCAAACAGGATATAAACAAAATAATTAAAGAAAAGGGTGACGCTGCCGCTTATGAGTGTGGCGTTTTCAATCTTGACCCAAGGATCACAGGTATTCTCGGTAGATTACACTTCAGAACTTCTTATGGTCAAAATGTATTGCAACACTCTATAGAAATGTCTCACATCTCTGGAATGTTAGCTACTGAAATCGGAGCCAATATTGCTGTAGCCAAAGCTGGAGCCCTGCTTCACGATATTGGCAAAGCTGTGGACCACGAAATTACCGGTACTCACGTTGAAATTGGAAGAAGAATCTTACAAAAATTTGGAGCTGACGAAAAAATAATCCGAGCTATGGAAGCTCACCACGGCGAATATCCATATTCCACTTTAGAATCATACATAGTCCAATCAGCTGATGCTATATCTGGCGCTAGACCGGGAGCTAGACGTGACAGTGTTGAAAATTATTTAAAGAGATTGAGTGAACTAGAAGGTATCGCCACCTCGTTTACAGGAGTAGAAAAAGCTTACGCCCTACAAGCTGGTAGAGAAATAAGGATTTTTGTTACCCCTTCAGAAGTAAATGACCTAGAAGCTAAAGAGACCGCTCGTCAAATAGCTATCCGTATTGAAAACGAACTCAAATACCCCGGTGAAATCCGTGTTGTAGTCATCCGCGAATCCCGCACTATTGAATACGCGAGATAATATTATTTTATCGTGATAATCGAGATCCCCAAATCTCGGCAAATTTTTCGAGCAAGAAAATTATTTATTTCTGAATGTCTTGGTACAGAAGAAGTTTTTTCATTTTTTATATTATAAAAAATAGAATGTTTGTTTTCTTCTCTAATCAAAATACAATTATGTGAATTTAAATAAGAAATAAATTTCAACCTTTTCATATCAGGCTGGAATTTTTATGGATATAGATTCTCTTTTAGCATTAGAAATTTTACCAAACATAAGATTTTTGTTTGTTTCAAGTATTAAAGAGAGTGCTTCTTTTAAATTTTCTTTGGCTTCTTTTAAAGTCTTACCTTGAGTATTTACTCCGGGTATTTCTTCTACCCAAGCTAAAAACCACTTACCACTTTTTTTATATATAGCCGTAAATTCCCTTTTCATAAAATTAATATAACATATTTTTATTTTAATTCATACCCCTTCCCTTCTTCTGGATAAATTGCTTCTATATCAAGATAGTCGCGAATGCGTTGAGTAAGGAAAAGAGAAGCTTTTGGCTCGCCCATAATTACAAAAACTTTTTTTAGGGGTGAGGTTATTTTCTCGACAAACTCCAACAGATGCTCCGAATCTTTGTGTGATGAGTAACCGGTGATATTTTTTATAGTAGCTCTGACTTTTACTTTTTCTTTACCATTTTTTTTATTACCATCAGTATTTATAAAAACCTGTTTTTTACCATCCAAAATAGCTCTACCTAAAGAGCCAACAGACTGATAACCTACCATTATGATAGTAGCTTTTGGATCAGGCAAATAATGAGCTTCGTGATTTACAATTCTCCCCCCTTCCGACATACCAGAGCCGGCTAAAATTATTTTAGCTCCTTTTATTTTCTCTATCTCTCTAGATTCTTCTGCCGTTCTAATCATAGTAAAATTTGGAAAATCAAAAATATCATCTCCTGCTTTTATTTCTTCTTTTACTGATTTTTTAAAATCATCCATATATTTTTTGTAGATATCAGTTACTTTCAAAGCCAAAGGGGAATCCAAAAATACTGGCACCGCTTTTATTTCTTTGCCTTCAATCATATTATTTATTTCATAGAGCAAGACTTGAGTCCTCTCTATAGAAAAAGCAGGGATCACAATAGCGCCATCTTTTTTAATTCCTTCTAAGATAGCTTGTTTTAATTTTTCTCTCCTTTCTTTTTTGTCTTCATGATTTCTGTCTCCATAAACACTTTCCATTACCATATAATCCACATCTTTTGGAACTTGTGTATCAGGCAAGAGAGGTGAGGGAGAATTACCCAAATCCCCAGTAAAAGCAATTTTTTTATCACCACAAGAAATATTCAAAATAGCCGAACCCAAAATATGCCCCGCATTTTGCATTTCCAAAAAACATCCCGAAAAAAGTTCAATCTTTTCTCCATATTTTTTACCCTGCCAAAGAGAAAAAGTTTTTTCTATATCCCCTTCCTCAAAAAGTATTTTATTTGGATGTTTTGCCTTTAATACCCTTAAAGCATCTTGAAGCATTGGATGTGCTAGCTCCAAAGTTTGTTCGGTAGAAATTATCTTTCCTTTAAATCCATCTCTGACCAACTTTGGTATCTTTCCTATATGGTCCATATGAGCATGAGTAACAAGGAGCAAATCTACACTGACTGGATTATATTTAAAAGGTGTAAAATTTTTTTCTTCAGCAAACTTTGCCCCCTGCAAAAGTCCACAGTCTACCAAAATTCTTGTCCCTCCAGCTTGCCTCGCCGAAGCATCTTGCGAAGGCTGGGAGCTTTTAGCAGAAGAGGATTCATTCCTGCACTCAATCATTATGTTGGCACCAGTGGTAGTGCCAACTCCGCCATAAAATATTAATTTTATTTTATTCATCCCGTTAGAAATTTAGCTTCTAAAAGTTTAGTATTTAATTTTAAGTATAATAAATATATCATGGTATTTCTAACGGGATTCATTGATTTTATTTATTTTATTTTTTTCTTCCCAAATAAAAGCATAGAAAGATGAAGTAATCGCACCCAAAAGGTCCATTATCAAATCCATCATAGTATCATAAGGATATTCCGCTTTTAGTAATACATCTTCTCCAAGAAAAAGTTCAAATATTTCCCAAGAAATTCCTATAAAAATTGTTCCGGTAATAGCTATTATTAAAAAATGTTTTAAACTCCTATCTTGAGAATTAAAAAAACTAGAAAAAAAATACAACCATAAAAAAAAGGCAGCCGAAGTAGCCCCTCCAAGAAAATGAACTACGCTATCAAACTCATAAAGAGACCAATATAAATGATTAACATTGGCAATATAATTAAGCACCCCCACTATTGCAAGTAAAACAAACATTTCCCAAAATAAGGGTTTTTTAAACATAAAAATATAATAACATATTGGCACATAAAACCCCGCTTAGCGGGGCAATATGTAGGACCACCTAGAATAATTCCCTAATTGTAAAATATTAGGTGGGTGGCCTCAACTATAAAAATCAGAACACCGAAGCACTCATCATATCATAGAGATATTGGCCTCCCTGAATATGTTCAACTTAGAAAATATCCAAGCGGTCCTATCTGTATTATACTACTATTCAAGGAGTCCATCCAAATTTACATCGTATAAAATCTGTTCGGTAATTAAACGATAATCTATAAGTTCATTATCCTTAAACCAATGTTTTATTTCTTTTTCAGCATCTTCAATTGTTCCAGATGCATGTACCAAATTTCTAACTGCTCTACCATCCGCATCTGACATTTGATAAGAATCTAAAACAAAATCACCCCGAATACTACCGGCATCAGTGCTAAGGGGTTCCGTGCCCCCGGTAATTTTTCTTACAATTTTAACAGCATGAGCCCCCTGCCAAACCATAGCAATAACTGGTCCACTAGTCATATATTTTGCATTATTAGCTAAAATAATAGCTGTAATTTCTAAAGGATCTTCTGATGGAGGAGTAAGTCCTTTATCTTTATATCCTTTAATTGTTTTTTCGCCTGTTATTCTCCTCCATTCAGGATCAATAGTATAATGCTTTTCAATAAAATCTTCGGTAGGAACAATCATTTTTACTCCAACAAGTTTTAGACCTATCTTTTCATAACGCTTCAAAATTTCACCGATCAAGGAACGTTGGATCCCATCTGGCTTGATGACTACTAAAGTTCTTTCTGTTTTTGGATGTGACATGCTATTTTCTAAATTACTTATTAATAACTTACTGATTGTAAACCAAAAACCACAAAAAACAAAACTCTCCCACATAAGCAGGAGAGAAATGAAGAGATTTGCGAGCCGAAGGGCTGGGTTGTTGTCGTACCAGTCGTTCTCAAGCCAGTTCCAGTTCAGCACAACCTCGTCACCGTTCTCGTAGAGGTACGGGACGTACAGGTTGCCGTCGCGATGTCGGACGAAATGTATAGTGTGCCATCTGTGTCACCACCCTTTGAAATTCTTATAGAATGATCTCGGGATTGAATATTATTTAGCATCGTAATGCTCCAGCACACTACACCAAGTATCTTCATTTTTTAGAGTTTACACACACCACCCTATTTGAAACCTTGATCGCAAATATTCTCGATGTATGGATACTGGATTCGGCCGCCGGAAGCCTTAACCGCCAGCAAGATTCGCCTACTACCATTTTTATTATAACAGAAACCCCGCCCTGCATACACAGGACGGGGCAAAAAAGTTCAAAGGACCAAAGATCAAAGGACTAGATCTAAGTGTCCAAGAAACTAAGGGCTAACTTGCGAGCCGAAGGGCTGGGTCGGAGTCGTACCAGTCGCCCCCAAGCCAGTACCAGTCCAGCACAACCTCGCCACCGTCCTCGCAGAGGCACGGGACGTACAGGTGACCGTCGCGACGTCGGACGACCGACTTCCAGCCAAAGATAGCTTTCCCTTTGTGGTGTTGGCGGAAGAAGTTGATGCCCTTGGCTTGGATAGCCAAGAGATCCGCAAGAGAGAGACAAGAATTGAGCATCTGGTTGTCTTTGAGATACTCATATATTACCTGACCCTTTACCCATTTATCCCTCTTCTGGCCATCATGGAGCCACTGCTCCACCTGCGAGATATTGTACCTTGCAGGTCCGGTGAGTTCTAACTCAGGATGAAGAAGCTCCTCCTTCCAGTCGGGGTAGACTGGAGAGGTGGTCCGGTTGGGGCGGATGATCATTTTCTGTTCAGAGGAATCCGGACGAACAAATCCCCGTCCGTCATTTACAGCCTGAAGACCATTGAGAGCTCGCTGATAATCCAGCCCACCATCTTCAATCTTCTTGATAATTCCATTTAGCTTGCGCTGAAGTGCGCCAAGCTGTTCATTTTGTAGTTTAGCCATGATATTTACCGTCTCAGACAGTCTAAGCCGTCTCTTGTTGACAGTTCCTATCCTTTCTCAAATTTCCCTTGTGGGATTACTTCTTTTTTTATTATACACCCAAATTATATTTTAGTCAATATTTCAATCTTACTATCATACCCTACTACTACCGTATGTTCAAAATGAGCAGAAAGTGATTTATCTCGTGTAATAAAAGTATAACCATCAGAGAGTTTTTTTATATCTCTACTACCCAAAGAAAACATCGGTTCAATAGCGATAACTAGCCCCTCTTTAAGCTCTGGTCCTTCACCGCGATTGGCTTTATTTGGCACATATGGCTCTTCATGCACACTGTAACCTACCCCATGACCTGACAGTCCTTCAACAACCCCAAAACCATATTTAATAGCCACTTGCATCACTGCTTCTCCTATGTCTCCAATATGTCCATGAAGACGCATAGCATTAATACCTTTGTCTAAAGCTTCTTTGGTAGCTCTCATCAAGCCTTCCGCCTCTTTACTTATCTTACCAACAGATACTGTAATGGCCGCATCAGTGATGAGACCTTTATAAGTCAATCCCAAATCCAAAGTCACAATATCTCCTTCAAACAAAATACGACCATCTCCCTCATTTGGAATACCGTGCACTATCTCCTCGTTGATAGAAACACAAAGAGATGCTGGGTATGGCTTTTTAGCATCATAAGGTTGGTAGCCCAAAAAGGAAGCAGTGCCTCCAGCTTCATCAATAAGTTTTTCAGCATAAGTATTGAGAGTATCAGTTCTTACCCCCGGTTTAACTTTTTTAGCCACTTCTTTCAAAATCCTTGCATGAATTTTGCCCCCCTCTCTCATTATATCTATATCTTTTTCTGTTTTGTATTTAATTCCCACATCCTAACTATAACCTTTTTGAGCATTTCAAAATACTTGACTTTTTATAAAAATATATTATACGGGTGTTCGGATTCAAAGGTAAATTTACTGAAACCCCCTAGTTGAGCGATCGCTCAACT
>Ga0210057_1008961_pt1 | contig 11715 bp, 17 predicted proteins | sample CryGeyCG2114_010_2_FD_183968 | JGI IMG/M metagenome (GOLD analysis project Ga0210057, IMG submission 183968) | Groundwater microbial communities from aquifer - Crystal Geyser CG10_big_fil_rev_8/21/14_0.10 (SPAdes) (version 2) | ecosystem: Environmental > Aquatic > Deep subsurface > Groundwater ...
GTTCTTGCAAGAGCATCATTCGAAACACCAATAAGACACATTATTAATGCGGCACTTGTTGGCGAAGTTGATAATCTTAACAGCGTTATAGAAAACGTAATGTTAAATCAACCTGTTCCTGTAGGAACAGGATTGCCTGGATTGATTGTTAAAGCAAAAATGAAAAGCAAGTAATAAAAAAATAAACAAAAAAATATTAAATGTTAACAAAAGGTGAATATGGATGGAAGAAATAAGAAAATTGCTTGGTTCAGAAAAACTTATACTTGGTAAAGAAAGAACTTTGAAAGAATTAAGAAAAGGAAATTTACAAAAAGTATTTATAGCTTCGAACCTTGATGAACAAACAAAGAAAGATCTTGAATACTATCAAGAAATAAATAATTTTGAATTAGTTAATTCAAACATGACTAATGAAGAACTTGGTACTCTTTGTAGAAAGCCATTTTCCATAGCGGTTATGGGATTATTGAAATAATTTTTTTGGGGAAAAGATTTCATGAAAGCAAAGTATGATGTTGAACTTTTGAAGTTAATGTCTTTGTTTGAAAAAATAACGAGGGCGGATTTAAAAGATTGTTTCGTTAACAGAGAACGTGTTGTTTTCATTGTTCAACAAGGAGAGATGGGTAAAGCTCTAGGGAAACAAAAGTTTAATCTTCAAAAAATAGAAGAAGCAATAAACAGAAAGATTAAAATAGTGGAATTCAATCCTGACGTATTGGAATTCATCAAAAATTTGATGTATCCTTTAAAAATCCTTGAGATAAAGCAGGATGATTTGGTTGTGATAATCAAGGGTCCTGACACGAAAACCAAAGGATTAATGATTGGAGCAAGGGCTCAAAACTTAAGAAATTATGAAGAATTAGTAAAAAAATATTTCGATAATGTTACTGAAATAAAAGTAGTATAAAAATATCAAAAAACATGAGTGGATATTATGAGTAAAAAAGCATCAGGTTTAAACGCTGGAAACAAATTACAAGCAAGAAGAGCGGATCAAAGAAAGAAATACAAGTGGTATGCAAAAAAAACACTTGGTTTAAAGTCAAAGTATGATCCTCTTGAAGGTTCAAGTCAGGCTTCAGGTATTGTTCTTGAAAAAGTTCAAAGAGAAGCTAAGCAGCCAAACTCTGCAATGAGAAAATGTGTTAGAGTTCAGCTTGTAAAGAATGGAAAGCAAATTACAGCATTCTTACCAGGAGACGGTGCCCAGAAAATGGTTGATGAACACGATGAAGTTGTCATTGAATGTATGGGTGGCGGTATGGGTAGAGCTAAGGGAGACCTTCCTGGCGTTAGATGGCAAGTTATCAAAGTAAACGATCAGTCACTTGATGCTCTCTTAAAGAAGAGAATCGAGAAAGCTAGAAAGTAAATTCTTAATTTTAAATTCTTATTATTTTATTTTATGATCTTTATACTTTTTCTATAAATTACTTTTTTAATTGATTTTCGTATAAGCTTCTTATATTAATACAGAAAATTACAGAAATTTATTCTAGTTTCTTTATTTTTGCAACAAAGAATCCTTCAGAATCATTGTCTTGAGGATAAATTCTAAGACATTTAGAAACTCTAGGATCATATTTTTGTCTATCAAATTCCATTATTGCGGGAGATCTTTTTATATCTAAATTTATATCAAGAATGTCTGCATCAGGATTATTTTCTAAAAGTCTGCTTACGACTTTTTCATCTTCTTCTGGTTCAAGTGTGCAGGTGCTGTAAACAAGTTCTCCGCCCTGCTTTAACGCATTGAATGCATTTGAAAGAAGTTTGTATTGTATTCCAGATAGTTTACTAACAAGATGCGGACTCCACATTTCTATTATTTTGTAGTTTCTTCTTATTGTTCCAGTACCTGAACAGGGTGCATCAACAAGTATTTTGTCGAACATTTCCTTTTGACTAAGTCTTTCTCCATCCATCTTTGTTATCAGAATATTTCTTACTCCACATCTCTGAGTATTAAGACCTAATGCGCTTAATCTTTTTCCTTGCGAATCGTTAGCAATCAGTAATCCTTCATTATTCATATATTGTGCAAGTTGTGTTGTTTTACTTCCTGGCGCAGCGCACAAATCAAGAACTATTTCTCCAGGTTTTGGTGCTAATACTACTGGTGGAATCATTGATGCTGCATCTTGAACATAAAAATATCCGAGTTGATGTTCTGGAACATTTCCTATATCAAATCTTTCACCGTGTCGGTATTTTATCCAGAATCCTTCTTTGCACCATGGAACTTGTTCTAATATCCAGTCTGTTTCTAATCTCCTTTTAATTTCATCAACCGTAGTTTTTAATGTGTTCACTCTTATTGTTTTTTTTATATACTTTGAACTGAATTCTTTAAAACAAGCAAAGTTTTCTTCTCCAATAAGTTTTGTATATCTATCAATAAAAGCTGGTTTTAAATCCTCTAATGTGAATTTTTTATCAACATGTAATTGTTCTTGAAGATCGGATTCAGGATTATTAGTAATTTCTTCTTCAGAATCAACGTCAATAATTGAAGTTTCTTTATTCATTTTATCATGATTTTTTCTTTTTTTATCTTTCATTGATTTTAGATACTTGCTGTTTGTTTATATTTTTGTTGAATATTGCTCGCTGACCTCTTATTTTTAGCCGAAATATTTATAAAAGAAAGACCTTTCTTATAGAGTATTCTTCTCGTTGGCATTTAACTCGAGCCAATTAGGAGAGTGGTAAGACTTCGAATTGTAAAAAGTCAAATTGAAAATTGTGAAAACATATTAATAATTGAAAGAAAAGGTAACTAAAATGAGCATACAAAAAGGAGATTTTATAGAGCTTGATTACACCGGAAAAATTGTTGAAGATGATATGATTTTTGATACAACAATTCCTGCAGATGCAAAAAAAGCAGGACTTATTCACGAACATGCGGATGGAGAAGAACATCATCACCATCATCACCTTCACGAAGAAGATTTTAAACCAGTTGTTGTTTGTGTTGGGCAAAATCATGTTCTTCCAGGTCTTGATAAAAAACTCGAAGGACTTTCTATGGGTAAACATGAAATAAATTTAACTGAAGAAGAAGCTTTTGGAAAAAAGAATAGTAAATTGTTAAAATTAATTCCCTTGACTGCGTTCAAAGAACAAAAGATAAATCCTCAAGTTGGTCTTGTTCTTAATATCGATGATGCTAAAGGAATAGTAAGAAGTGTTAGTGGTGGCAGAGTTATTGTAGATTTCAATCATCCTCTTGCAGGAAAAGAAGTTCTTTATACTGTTAATATAAATAAAAAAGTAGATGATGCTGAACAAAAAATAAAAGCTGTGTTAACTATGGCTAGACTTCCATATTCTGATCTTAAAGTTGAAGGAACTAAAGCATCTGCTAAACTTGCGTTCGAAATTCCAAAAGAATTAGTTGAGCCATACTTAGAAGATGTTAAGAAAATTACTGGTGTTGAGCTTAAATTTGTAATGCCTGAAACTAAAAAAGCTGCTCCTGAAAAAACTCAGAAAAAAGAGCAGAAAGAAGAAAATTCAGAAAAGAACAACAAAGTTTAAATAAAAGGAAAAAGAGAACAATCAGTACATCAAAATTTTAAATTTATTGAGGGATCAGAACAAAATTTTGTAATGTCTTTATATCTTTTGGAGGGGTAGGGAATGGTTGATGACATAAGAAGCGTGAAAATGGCAAATATTGTCAGGAAATCTAATGAACTTGACGCAGAACTAGAGGAATTATTATCAAAGCAAAAAGCTAAGATAAAAGTTTTCGGTTGCGGTGGCGGTGGAAATAATACTATTAATAGAATAACCGAAATAGGTATTGCGGGTGCTGAAACAATTGCAATAAATACTGACGCTCAGGATTTACTTTATACTTCAGCTGATAAAAAAATATTAATTGGAAAAGATTTAACAAAAGGATTAGGTGCAGGCAGTATTCCAAAAATAGGAGAAGACGCTGCACGTGAGTCTGAACACGATATTAAATCTGCAATGGTTGGAGCAGATATGGTTTTCATAACCTGCGGTCTAGGGGGAGGAACAGGCACTGGTTCAGCACCGGTTGTTGCAGATCTTGCAAAAAGATCAGGACCTCTTACTGTTGCAGTTGTTACAATTCCGTTCAAAATGGAAGGTCAGAGAAGATACGAAAACGCAATGATGGGACTTGACGCTTTAAGAAAAAATGTAGATACACTAATTGTAATTCCTAACGACAAATTATTGGAATTAGCACCGGATCTTCCGCTTCATACTGCATTTAAAATTGCAGATGAGATACTTACAAATGCTGTAAAAGGGGTTGCAGAACTTGTAACTAAAGCAGGACTTGTTAATCTAGATTTTGCAGATATTCGTGCAGTTATGGGTGACGGAGGCGTTGCACTAATCGGTGTTGGAGAATCTGATTCAAGCAATAGAGCAATAGAAGCAGTTGAGAAAGCAATAAATAATCCTTTGCTTGACGTTGATATTACTGGAGCAAGTGGGGCTTTGATTAATGTTTCTGGCGGAGCAGATATGACTTTAGAAGAAGCTAGAAAAGTTGTTGAAAAAATATCTGAACGATTAGACCCTGACGCAAGGATGATTTGGGGAGCTCAAATTGCAGAAGATCTTCAAGGAACAATAAGAGTTATGCTTGTTGTTACAGGAGTAAAATCCTCTCAGATAATGGGAAGTTATGGAACTTCTCACAAAAACAAAAAAAGAGAAACAGAATCTGAGTTAGGAATAACTTTTGTTGATTAAATTCAAAGAACAAGGAAAATAAGGATGGGAATAATATGAATGTAAAAGAAAGATTTGTAAATTTTGTTGGAGAATGTGCAAGAGTTTTAAGAGTTACAAAAAAACCAACAAAAGAGGAATATTGGACTATAACAAAAGTATCAGCAATCGGTATTTTAATAATCGGATTGATAGGTTTTTTACTACATCTAATTAATGCACTTGCATCTTTAATAGTTGTATCAGTGGTGGTTATTGTGTTAGTTGCAGTGTTGCTTTTTATGAAAAAAGATAATTAGATTAAGAATGTAAAAATAGAATGTAAAAATATGAAGTGGTAAGTATGGAAGAAGAAAATATACTCAAACAAAATAAAATTGGTGAAGATGAATTACAGAGAATGAGAGAAATCGAAGAAGAGGAATCTCAAAAATCAAAGGAGTCTAAAGAAAAGGCTGTAACAAAAATTGATACGCACATTTATGCTCTAAGAGTTACTGCAAACAGAGAGGATCAAGTTATGACTTTTGTTTCCAGTAATGTTGCAAGAAAAAAAATTGCAGCTTATTCAGTAATTAGACCTCACGGTATGAGAGGATACATATTTATTGAAGCAGAATCAAGAAGTGATGCAGAACAAGCAGCATTTGGAGTTCCATATGCAAGAGGAGTTCTTCCAAACGAAATTGGATATCATGAAATTGAACACATGCTTGAACAAGCTAAGAAAGATGTTGATATCAGGAAGAATGATATTGCTGAAATCATTTCTGGTCCTTTCAAAAGAGAGAAATGTAAGATTTCTAGGGTTGATAAGGCTAAAGAAGAAGTTGTTGTGGAGCTACTAGAAGCAGCAGTTCCTATTCCAATAACTCTAAAAATGGATGCAGTTAAGGTTATTAGAAGAGATGAGGAGTAATTTTCCTCTTATTTTCTCTTTAATCTAAGAAAGCTTTATAAATCAATATGGATTCCAAAATACAACGGAAAATACATTTAAATTTAGAATAAAACCAATATAAACAAAATATATAGAGGATAATTATGGCAACAAGTTCAGTAGATGTTTTAATTGAAGGCGGAAAAGCTACAGCAGCACCACCATTAGGGCCTGCTTTAGGACCATTAGGAGTTAACATAGGGTTAGTTGTGGCAGATATTAACAAGAAAACTGTCGATTTCAAAGGAATGCAAGTTCCAGTAAAAGTTACAGTAGATAGTGAGACAAAACAACACACAATAACAATTGGAACACCTCCAGCATCTGCTCTTATTAAAAAAGAAGCAAAATTAGACAAAGGATCAGGAAAACCTCAAGTTGATTTTGTTGCAGATCTTAAAATAGAACAAATAATCAAAATTGCAAAGATGAAAGAAGATTCTTTAACCGGTAAAACTCTTAAAGAAAGAGTAAAAGAAATTGTCGGAACCTGTAGAGCTATGGGTGTTAAAGTTGAAGAAGTTGAATCAGCTGAAGCAATCAAATTAATTAATGAAGGAAAATTCGACAAGGAAATTGCTGAAGAAAAAACGGAAATTTCTGCAGAAGAATCAAAACAAATTGAACAGGAAAGAGTTAGAATGCAGAAGGATCTTGAAGATAAGAGAGCACAATATGAAACTTCAGCTAAAAACATAATTAAAGAAAATGAAGGAAAGACTTCAGAACAAATTAGAAAAGCGTTGGAAACTGCAAAGATTCCTGAAGAAATTATTAACAAACTTGCTCCAAAAGCTGATGCCAAAAAAGGTGGCGCACCAGCAGGTGGTAAGGGTGGAGCTAAAAAATAATTGATGGTGTAAAATGGCAAGAATAGGCGGACCAAGAAGAAAAAAAGTATCAAGATTTACAAAGAGCACTAGAACTAAAGGAAAAATTAGTCTAAGAAGATATCTTTCAGAGTTTGAAGATGGGGATAGAGTTTCATTAACAGTTGAACCTTCAATTCACAAAGGTATGTATCATCCAAGATTTATTGGAAAGTCAGGAATAATTGTTTCAAGAAAAGGTTCTTGCTACGAAGTAAAAATACATGATTTTAGTAAAGAGAAAATTTTGATTGTACATCCTATACACATGAGAAAGTTATAAATTTAAAGGTGAGTAAAAAATGTCTAAAGTTGAAGTCCTAGAAAAAATACCAGTGTCTCTGCCAGAATTGAAGTCTGAATTAACTGCAATTGAGAAAAGAGATAGTGAACTAGGATTCAGAGCAGGCAAGACAAAAGAATATGTTAATGCCTTTGCAGACCTTTCAAAAACCGCATTTTCAGATCTAAAGAAACAATTAGACGCTTTACAGATCCCAAGACTTAAAGAAGATCACATCGTTAAAATTTTAGATGTTAGACCTAAGTCAGTGGATGAATTAAATGTTGTTCTTCAAGGATATACTCTTACAGTAAGTAAAGAGAACATGAAAAGCATCATTGATGTTCTAAATAAATAATTATTGCGACGTCTTAGCGCAAAATATATAAATCTGCTAAGATAATGACATAACTAATGAGATTAAGTCGGGGGGAAGAAGATGAATCAATCAAGAAAAGAAGAAGCAGCGCTAGTACTCGATTTCTTGTTAAACGGATATGCATCGGATCGGACTCCCATTCATCTAAAGACATCTATTGCTCAGGCACTGGGTACAAGTAATTTTACAATTCTAGAGTTAGTTCCAAAGAAAGGAATATATTTACAACCTCTTGAAAAAGTGTATATTGGTGAAGCTAAAAGAGATAAGGTTCATCATATTAATGGAAGAATTCCTTTTGAAAAATTGTCAAGTACTGCTAAGGCTGAATTGGAACACGCAGTCAAAGAAATATTAATTGATCAAGAAGAAAGATTTGTAGAGTTCTTTAACAAAGCACAACCTCTTAATACAAGAATGCACATTTTGGAGTTGTTACCAGGTCTTGGAAAAAAACATATGAAAGAGATAGTTGAGCAAAGAGTTGAAGCACCTTTCAAGAGTTTTGCAGACATAAAAGAGCGAGTAAAACTTATGCCTGATCCAGAAAAAGTTGTTATAAAAAGAATTGTTCAGGAATTGCAAGGTCAAGAAAAGCACTTCTTATTTGTAAACAGACAATAGTTTTTTTCTATTTTTTGTTTCTTAATTATTAATTAATTTATGTTTGTTCAAATTTGAACAGTAGAAACAAGTTGCACTTTTGCAGGTTTATTAAATCCTATGCCTGAATCAGTCTTATAATATTTGAATTCAAGATCTAGTTTGATTTTTTCTCCATCTCTAGGATTTACGTTTTCGCTATTTCCTGTGCAGGTTATATCAATCAGATCGTCTGTCTGTATGTTATTGTAAGATGCGATGGTGCAATTTGCGTATGCTTCTTGTTTAGTAATTCTTAACGAAGTGTCTGATACTATGTTTATAGTTGCGCCCAATGTATTTCGTAGTCTAATTTTTTGTGAGTCCATATTTAATTGATAATTCTCACATAAGAATCCTGGAGGAGCCATACATCTATCTGCAACACTTGTTTGAGGATTTAGTACTCCGAAGTATGCTAGTGCACCAATCATTACAAGAATGACAAGGAATGCCCAACCGTATGTGGTCAAGAATTCCATAGCTGCTTGAGCTCTTTTTGACATAACTATTATTTCCTAGAGATAGTATTTAAAGGTTTTGAAAATAAAACTTAAAATGTTAAGAACATTAAAAGAAAAATATTAATTTAAAAAAAAATCTATCCTGTTTAGGATAGTGTGTTTGCAAAGATTTCTCCGTTTGTAACTTGTGTGTATCCGGATCCATCTGTTTGACTGTAGAATATTTTAAATTGTATTCTCTTCTTCTTTCCTTCAGTCAATCTTGTTGCAGTTGTGTTAATTGTACAATTGATGTCAGAAACTCCGCCGTCAATTTTAACAACTTGTGGTAAAACTGATAGTGTGGAACATGCATAATATGTGCTGTCTGAATCTGATTTTACAGTTATATTAGTAATATTCAACTCAGTATTAAGTCCGTTTCTTATTCTTAATTGAACTTCAGGCGCAGTTGCTTTAACTACGTAATTCTGTCCATCGCACGAGAATGGTGCTGATACCTGACATCTCTGTGAGATAAATTGAGATGGATCTAGTACTCCGAAGTATGCTAGTGCTCCAATCATTACTAGAATAATTAGAAATGCCCAACCATATGTGGTCAAGAACTCCAATGCTGCTTGTCCTTTTTTATTGTATTTCATTCGTAAACACCTCATCTATTTACTTGTAAATTTTATAATATCCTATTCTTGAGTTGGCAGTATATAAATATTTCGTTTTTTTGTAGATGATTTTAGTCTAAAAAAACAGCATATATAAAAAGGATTAAAAAATACCCTGTCGTCTATGCAACAAAACAATGATAAAAAACAAGATTTTTCTTATGAAGAAGGGATAATAAAACGTGAATTTCAAGACGTGCTTGGCCAAGATGATGTAAAAAAACAGCTTAGATCTGCAATTCTTATGAGAAGACACGTGATAATAGTGGGACCTCCTGGAATAGGAAAAACTACTTTAGCAAAAAATATAGCAAAGATTCTTCCTCAAAAAAAGATTATTGATGAGAAAACGGGAAAAGAGACAGAAGTGGATTCTGTTTTTGTTAGGGTTCAGGGAAGTCCTGACTTGACTGCAGAAGATTTGATTGGGGATATTGATCCAATAAAGGCTATGAAATTTGGGCCATTGTCTCATGAAGCTTTTACTCCTGGAAAAATTTTCAAAGCAGATGGAGGAATTCTTTTTTTTGATGAAGTTAACAGATGTTCAGAAAAACTTCAGAATGCATTACTTCAAGCGCTTGAAGAAAGAAAAGTAACAATTGGCAGTTATGACGTTGATCTTGATGCTAATTTTATTTTTATTGGCACAATGAATCCAGAAGAATCTTCAACGGAACCTTTAAGTGATGTTTTTCTTGACAGATTTGATTTGATTTATATGAGTCCTCCTGAGAAACAAGATGTTGAAGAAAAAATTGTTTTATTAAAAGGAAAATCGTTGGTTGAATTTCCAAAAGATTTGTTTTCAAATATGATTTATTTTGTAAGAGCTTTGAGAAATAATTCAGATCTAGAAAAAAAACCTTCAGTAAGAGCGTCAATAGGAATATACGAGCGTGCACAGAGTAACGCATTTATTTCAGAAAGAAATAAAGTAGATGTTCGAGATGTTCAAGACGCTATGATTTCTGTTCTTGCACATAGAATAAGATTAAAGCCTTCGATTAAATATTTGAAATCTGCTGTTGATTATTTAAAAGAACAATTTTCGGAACAATTTGAAAACGAAAAAACTACTTCGGGAGATTGTCCCTAGCAAACTAGAAGATTCAGATTATGAAGAAGATAAGTTGACTACTGTTTCACAGAAACCAAAAAAAGAAGAAGCTGAAGAATTATCTGGAAAGTTGAGAAAAGATAATCGTAATGATAAACTTCTTCATTCTAAAATTGAGGTTGATAAAGAAAAGGTTGATCGCGCTAAAGCACTTACTGACGCAATTAACAACAATATTAGTAGTTTTTCTCCCGATGCTGCGTTTGATCAACTTGTTAATAATTACAAATCTGCAAAACAATTGATGGGTGAAACGCTTATACGAGAGCTTACTGGATATGAGCCTGGATTTGTTGAAAAGAATATAAAGGTTCCAGAATTCAAAAAGGAGTTAAAAGAAAGAATTAAACAAAATCTTGATAATCTTGAAAAGGATGGATTGCTTAACAAAGCAGGAGACATAACTGAAGAAGGTTATACTTTTGCTTCTTTGTCTTTATTATCTGAAGAATTAGATGAACTTAAGGGAAAAGGTTTACTTGGAGAGAATGAAGGAAAAGAAATTTCTATTTACGGAGAAAGAATGGATAATAGGGCTTATCGTCAGGGAGATAGATATAAAGATGTTGATTTGAAGAAGACTATTAAAAAAAGTATAAGGCGAGCGCACACTGAATTAATAAAACAAGATTTGGTTGTTTCAGAAAGACAAAACAAGGGAAAAATAGATGTTGTTTATGCAATTGATACTTCTGGAAGTATGAAAGGAGAAAAAATTAGGATGGCCAAGAAAGCAGGTGTTGCTTTAATGTATAAAGCCATAGGAAATAAAGACAGAGTAGGAATTGTGGTGTTCGGATCAAAGATTCATAATTTAATTAAACCTGCAGACGATTTCTATGGTTTATTAAAAGAGTTAACAAAAATAAAAACAACTGGAGAGACAGATCTTTCTTTGGCAATTGATGCTTCGTTAAAGTTATTTGATTCAAGTAAAAATAATAAGCATCTTGTTCTTTTAACTGATGCGTTGCAGACACTTGGAAAAAAACCTGAGAGTGATGTTTTAGAAAAAGTATCTGTTGCACACAGCGCAGGAATTTCTTTAACAATTATTGGAATAAATCTTAATAAGCAAGGAGAAGATTTTGCGAAAAAAATAGCGGATGTGAGTTCAGGAAGTCTTTACAAAGTTAGCGATTTAAAAGATATAGATCAAATAATAATTGAAGATTATTATAACTCAAAGAGATAAGTAAGAGTAAGTTTATTCAAATATTATTACACGATGATCTCTTTTTTTCTTTGTATGAAGAGTTTCTAGTGATTCTTCTAACATTTGTTCAGTAACATCTAATATTCCTTTTCCAGGATCAAGTATGGTAAAATTATGTTCTGAAGGCATTTTGTAAAATACTAAATATTTGGATGTGCTTTTTGCATCTCTAAATATGCCTGCATTAACTCTTAGAAGTAATATGTGCCCTGCTTTTAAAGCATCTTTTATCTCTTCAAGAGTTATGTCTCTCTCCTCGATTTGAATGTTGTTTTTCTCTGCTTCTCTTGCATGAATTTTTGAAAGATATTTTGCATCATCTATTTCTCTTTTGGTATATCCTTTAAATCTATAATCTGGATAATCATATTCTTTTTCTTCTAAAATTAACTTCATATTAAGTCCT
>Ga0210057_1008963_pt1 | contig 11715 bp, 12 predicted proteins | sample CryGeyCG2114_010_2_FD_183968 | JGI IMG/M metagenome (GOLD analysis project Ga0210057, IMG submission 183968) | Groundwater microbial communities from aquifer - Crystal Geyser CG10_big_fil_rev_8/21/14_0.10 (SPAdes) (version 2) | ecosystem: Environmental > Aquatic > Deep subsurface > Groundwater ...
TTGGCGAGCGGGTCAGACAGTCTCTCGCCAGAATCCAGACTTCTTGACATCTTTGTTAATAGATATGTCGAAGCTCTCCCCTCAACTCTGGTTTATAGTGATTAGGAATTGACAATCACCGAGATTCACGGCATGAATCCACGTAAGTAAGTAGATAAAAGCCCTTGATAAGAAAACAAAAACAGCGCGTTTTTGTTTTCTTAACCAAGCTTTTTAACAGAGGTAAAACGTAGTATAGTAAAATACCATCATGATCTCCACTTTTCACAAATTCCCCCTCCGCACCGAATTTGTCCGCTTCCGCACCCGCGCTAAGCAAATTACCACCTCTCACCTGCGTATCTTGTTTCACTCCAGGAGTGTTAACAACATCACACTCCTGGAGTGTGATTCTCGCCTCTCCGTCATTGTCCCCATTAAGGTCAGTAAGCGCGCGACCACCCGCAACTGGCTCAAACGCCTAACCTATGACACTCTCTGGCCATTGATCGAAGACAAAAATATCGATGTCGTCGTGCTTTTCAAGCCACTCGCCTTACTCAAAGGCAAACAATCTCAGGATATAATTCTTTCTGAGCTTCAAGGTTTAAAATTTGAGAATTAAAAATTAAATGAAAATTGTAAATTGGATTTTGAAAATTAGTAAAGCCATCGCTCAAAACCTCGGGCTTTCCCATGGGCGCTGTCGCTACTCTCCCACCTGTTCTCTCTATGTCAAACAAGCCTTCTCTAAACACGGTTTACTCACGGGTGCTTGGTTATCTGCTCAAAGACTGTTAAAATGTCACCCGTGGTCAAAGGGTGGCTACGACCCAGTGTCACATTAGACCAATTAATAAATATCAATTAACAATTTTCATTGAATTCTCAATGGTCATTGATCAATTGACAACTCATTGAAAAATGAAAACTAAACACTAAATACCATGTATCATCAGTATATTTACCAACCTATCCTAAATTCACTGCTTTGGCTATACCAAGTTACTGGTCATAATTTGGGCTTTGCCATCATTCTCTTGACTCTCATCATTCGTGGAATTTTAATTCCATTTACTCTCCCGCAACTCAAATCAGCCAAAAAAATGGCTCTTCTTAAGCCAGAACTCGACGCTCTTAAAAAGAAACACGGTCACGACGCCAAGCTCTTTCAACAAAAACAGCTGGAGTTTTACAAAACTCGCGGGATCAACCCCGCCGCCGGATGCCTCCCCTTCATCGCTCAGTTTATTGTCCTCATCGCGCTTTATCAGGTTTTTATGAGTACTCTCAATGGGAACGGCATGGGTGAGATCAACGCCACCTTTTTACTTTGGGATCTCAAATCCAAAGACACCACCTATATTTTGCCCGTCCTAGCGGGCCTTCTCCAGTTTGTCATGTCTTTAACCATTCTTCCTGCCGTGGAGAATCAACCGGAAAAAAGACCCGGTACTCCAGAGCAAAAACAAGACGTGGCCGAGATGGCCACCTCCATGCAACAGCAAATGGTTTTCATGATGCCCATCATGACCGTGATTTTCTCGATTCAGTTCCCCTCAGGACTCGCTCTTTATTGGGTTATCACGACCACCTTCTCCCTAGCTCAACAGCTCATGGTTTCAGGTCCTGGTGCCCTCCTCACTTATGCTTATAAATTTCGAATACTAAAAAAATAAAAATATATGAAGTCTTCCTGAGTAATCAGATACACAAAACGGCCGAATAGGCAGTCTGTGTGTCATCTGAGACGACGGAGGGAGTGAAGGGGAAATAGATAGTATGAAACCGGAAGACACAATTAAAATTCAAGAGCTCCTCCAACTTTTTGATATTAATCCTTCACAAATTACCATTATTGACACCGAAGAATTAGTCACTATCACAGTTGAGATGGACGAGCTAGAGGCTGGCCGCTTAATTGGACGTTTTGCCCAGACCCTAGATTCTCTTCAGCTAATTATTTCTCTGATGATCAACCAGGGAGAAGTTCACCGCCATGTTCTCTTGGATGTTGCTGGCTACCGTGCTCGTCGCCTAACTACCCTAGAAAGCATGGTCGAAAACGCCAAAAACCAAGTCCAACAAACCGGCGCTCCCTGTGTCCTTCCTCCCCTCTCACCAACCGAGCGGCGCCAAGTTCATCTCATGCTAGAAAAAGATGCAGAATTCACCAGTTATTCAGAAGGGTATGGGCAAGATAGAAGGCTTTTCATTTCTTCTCGTTAGCCTGATCATCTTTTTCTCCGCCACTCAACTAGGTCTCCATTTTTGGCCACTCTCCGCTCTCGTCTATGGCGTCCGCATCGACTACCTCTCCCCTACCATCTATTTTTTGGATTTATTAATTATTCTTTACCTTGCGATTAAAAGGTTAGACCTTGTAGATTGCAAGTTAAATCAAAAACCTACGAGGTCTAACCTTGAAGGTGCGATTATTCCAGTATTATTAGTTAATTTGTTATTTTCCGCCAACCCCCTCTCCACCCTCTCCTGGTCTCTCCACTTTTTATTGTACTTCTTATTTTTGAGGACAGTCCTCGACAGGAGACCCGAGCAAAGCTCGAGTCGGGACGCCGAAGGCGGGAGGACTGTCCTCTATGGAACCCTGCGCCTCGCCCTCGTCCTCGCCCTCCTCTTTCAAACCATCATCGCCCTCGCCCAAGTCTCTCTCGGTCACTCTGTGGGAGGACCCATGTACTACTTAGGCGAGAGAAGTGTAGCTGTGGGCTCTCCTGCTATCGCTCTTGGCACTTTTATTGATCATGTTGTACTACGTGCCTACGGAACTTTTTCTCACCCCAATGTTCTTGCCGGCTGGCTGGCCGTAACTTTATTGATTATCCTCCAACTTCGCAAACAACGAGCCGTCAGAATATCTGACCTGCTCCGGAAATCCTGGCCAGCGGCCAAGATGTTTAATCGAACCTCAACAACAAGCAGTGAGACCGGGTCAGACCTTATTGGAATTATCTCCCTCGTTTCTATCACCGCTTTTGGTGTTCTCCTTACCCAGTCTCGTTCTGCAGCCTTTTCACTCTTTGGTTTCATCATCCCCATATATTTATTAAAATCATTCAAATCAAGAATTATTTACTTTGTGATTATTCTCTCTACCATCTATTATCTACCATCTACCATTATTCCAATTCGCTCCGACCTCTCCTCGACACAGCGCCTCGACCTACAAGGACTCTCCTTGAAGGTGATTTCTCACTTTCCGGTTTTTGGCACCGGTGCTCAAGCGAGTATTTCCACCTATCCTGCTTTACTCCAACCGAAACCTCGAGGCTTGGGGGGGCTCCAGCCAGATCATAATTCCTTTACTCTTCTTCTGTCCTGGTTTGGTTTCTTTGGCGTCATTGCCTTAGGATCCGACCTATTAAGAAGACGAGCACAGCGAGTGTTTAGTCGAACCCCAAAAACAAACAGCGAGACTAGGTCGAACCCTCAAAGCGTTTTTATGACTTTACTCCCCCTCTTCCCTCTTTTCCTCCTCGACCACTACTTCCTCACCTCTCCCCAAGGACTCTTTATCCTGCTCCTTTATCTTACTATTGCGCTAAACTAGATCCCATGTTCAAAAAAATCGCGAGCAACACTTTCGCCCAATTAACAGCCAAATTTTTTGGTGCAGGTCTCACCCTCATTACCACCTATTACACCATTCGCCTGGCAGGTCTCGATCTCTATGGAGATCTCACCAAAATTCTCGTTTTAGTAGCGGTCGGGTTTACCGCCATTGATTTTGGTTTAAATGCCGAAGGGATTCGTTCATCTGAATCTGAGGCTAATATGCGCCAGAGTACTCAAAACATCATGTTAACTCGCTCTCTTCTATCTTTTTTGGCCGTCCTATTTCTAAACTTAGTTATCTTTTCATTATCCGGCAATTATTCTAGCCAAGTCAAATCTATTTTTTGGCTTGGCAGTCTCTCTATCATTTTTCAAGGTATCTATACCTCAGGAAATGCTTGGTTCCAGTATAAGTTGGCCTATTGGCGTCCCACCTTCTCGGCTGTGGTTGGCTCCCTGGTTGGTACCATTTTTACTCTTTATTTTCTTAGATCTTCCCCCACTCTCTCAAATTTGATCTTTGCCAACACTCTGGGCTACCTCTCCATGGCTATTTGTACTCTGCTGTTCCTCCCCCCAGAGATCTTTAAAATATTCGCCAGGCTAAAGCCACAACTTAGTTTGATAGCCGGGCTCCTTCACCGCTCTCTAATCCTAGGGCTAATTTTAACCTTTTCTGTAATCGCCTCCAAAATTGACACCATTATTCTCGGTATCTTTCGCACCTCTGGAGAAGTTGGAGAATATGGGTTTGCCTACCGTATTTTTGATGTCATTCTCGTTTTGCCCGTTTTTGTCATGAACATTATCTATCCCCTCTCGATCCAAGAAAATCGTCTCAATTCAAAATTAAAGCTTATTAAAAACACCACCAATACTCTTGCGGTTATAGGTATATTTACAGCCATTTTGCTCTGGATTTTCGCGCCTAGTATCAATTTTGTTAAACCAGGATTAACCATTGCTATCTCCGTACTCAAGATTTTGGCCTACTCTCTTCCCCTTTTTTATGTTACCGCCCCACTCATGTGGTCGCTGATCGCCCAAAAACGTGACCTAGTCGTGTTATTTATCTATGTGGTAGCCGCCCTTCTCAACTTTGTACTTAATATGTTCCTCATTCCCACTTACGGCGCAATCTCCTCGGCCTGGAATACTGGGATTACTGAACTTTTTATTTACCTAGTTCTCCTCTATTTTTCAAAAACGATTCCCATAACTAAATAAACTTGATAAACTTGACTCACTTATGACAAAACTTCTTCTCCATACCGATGGTGGCTCGCGGGGTAATCCCGGGCCTGCAGCCTATGGTTATGTCATCCAAGACGTATCCTCTGGTGCGGGAATCATTCTGGAAAAATGCGGGAATTATCTTGGCATCACTACTAACAACATCGCAGAATATGAAGGGTTAATTGCTGGGATCAAATGGGTTGTGACCAACCATCCAAAATCAGAGCTTGTAATTAAAATGGATTCGCTTCTTATTGTGAATCAAATAAAAGGGGTTTTCAAAGTTAAAAACTCTGGCTTAATACCTAAATATCGGGAGGTGAGGGGACTACTCGCTCAACTTCCAAAATATTCTATCGAACACACCTATCGTGAAGGTAATAGTCTGGCCGACAGTCTCGTAAACCAAGCTTTAGACGCTGAGCGTTGATAGTATAACAAATTTCCTTATAGGTTAGTTTAAACATGAACAGAATTTTGTAATAACAAGTGCTAAAACAAGACATTGAAAAATGTGGTAGAAAAAGTATAAACAAAAAAAGGGGAAATAACGTAATTACAAGCCAAGATAAGAACACTCAAAAAAAAGTACTAACAAAATAAAAAAAATATAGAGATAATATATAAGCTAGAAAAATTAGTAATGTTGATATAGAGCCAGTCGTGTTACGATTATGATATGGGGCAAAAAAAATACACCGTTGAAACCCGTGAACTGTCTGTAATCCTTTTCGCCGGACCAAATATTCTGGCTTCTAAATTAATTCAATTATTTTTATCAAGTGGCATCTACTCTATTCAAACTGACAACCTGAGCGAGCTAGCAGGAATTAGAAAAAATCACGATCTTGATTATTTAGTAATTTTTGAAGACCACCTCACACCAGGCCAAGAAGAAATATTACAATCCCTTATTAATTCCGGAGAAACCCAATTAATTTTAATAAAACATCTAGACTCATCTCACAAAATAACCAATCTAAAATCAGTCTCCAAAATTATTATTTATTCTGATTATCTCTGCGAGGACGAATTGGGCTCAGCAACCCTAAGTACATGGCTTGAAGAAATTATCTCTTCTCAAAATATTACTTTACCTGGGGACGGGCTCGCTGAATTGAGCCTCTTGGGAATTGATGATTTAACATCCTTGATCTCTAAAATAATTATTCGTCCAAACGGTCGGGGAGAGAAATATCTAGTGGGAAATCCAGAACCGACCTCTTTACTCAACCTTGCTTATTTAATCAGAACAAATATCCCTTTTAAAATCAACCTAAAATTTGGGAAAAAGCCACAAGGCAACACTCCAACTTTTGAACCAGCTAGTTTTCTCAAAACTCTCAATAATCTCAATTATCAACTTCTGGAGGATACGACAGGCATCCTCATTAAATATCTCAAAACTCACATCTCAAACCCAATTCCAACTAAAAAACTTACTCCACTCAAATCACCCCAACCAATATTTGTCCCTCTTCAACTACACAAAACAAGAAAACTGATAAATTTTAAACTAAAACTATTTAAACACGATCAGGTATTGAACTATAAAAAAACTCCCCATCCTTCGTTAAAAATATCTACAATAATTATCAGGGGCTTGGCAATCGCTATAGCACTATATCTTGGGACTTTAGCCTTCTCAACAACTATTGTTAGTCTTTCTCTAAAAAATGTTTTTAATAAGTTGCAAGTAGGGGAAATCCCACCCTCGAGTAGATTCAATAATTTAGTCCTCACTTACCTCAGAGCCAATTGGTTTGCAGTCACATCTTTTCCTAGTCTTAATTCTAATCAATTCGTAATAGACACCAATCAATTGCTTGATGCATATAATCAATCAATATTTACTTTTAAAATAGCTGAATCGCTTAACAAATCAATAGGGGATTTAACGAGTTATCTCTATGGTAGCGATAATATAGACATTGCTCAAACGATTAGTTTAGCTAGGTTGCAAGCCGAAGAACTCTACCAAAATTTATCATTATTAGATGGTTCTTTACCCCACGATCCACCTTCAATAATCTTGTCTACCCACCGCGATCAGTATGTAGTAATAAAAACAAAACTATCGTCCCTAAAGCATGACCTGGCTACCAAAAGAGCACTTCTTGCCGGCATGCCAGAACTAATTGGCTTGGGAGGTAGGCGAAAGTATGCGTTACTATTTCAAAACAACATGGAGCTTCGTTCTACTGGAGGGTTTATTGGCTCATTTGCCATTATTACCTTAGAAAACGGCAAACTATATGACATGCCAGTCTTTGATGTCTATGAGGTAGATGGTCAGCTCAAGGGTCACGTAGAACCACCCAAACCAATAAAAGATATTTTGGGAGAATCCAACTGGTACTTAAGAGATAGTAATTTTGATCCAGATTTTCCCACTACAGCCTCCAGAGTACAGTGGTTCATCAAGAAATCTATGAATATCGATCTTGACGGCGTCATCGCACTAAACATTAACTCTTTATCTAATATTTTAAAAGCCACCGGCCCAATAGATGTCAGAGATTACAGCGAAAATGTAACCGAGACAAATTTAGTTGAAAGATCCCAATTTCATGCAGAGGGTAATTTCTTTCCAGGTAGTACTCAAAAAAAAGAATTTTTCAGCAGTGTTGCTAGTGCAATATTTTTACGTCTTTCTAGTATGAGTATTGACGAAAGGAATAGCTTTACAAAAGCCCTTGGAAATTCAATAGAAGATAAAAATACGCTCATCTCGCTTACTTCACCATCTTTAGAACGCATCTTCAAAACCTTAGGATGGAATGGTAACTTAACCGATTTGCCCTGTCCCACCGACTCAGCCTGTTATAAAGATTATGTCATGGTAGTCGATAATAATTTTGGAATCAACAAAGTAAATTACTTTATTAAAAGAAGCCTTGAGGAAATCATAACTATTAACAATAATCTCTCTGTTAATCATGTAATCCGCCTTAATTATACAAACACCTCCACTTCTTCATCTTGGCCTTCGGGGATATACAAAAACTATCAAAGGCTCTATTTACCAATTGGCACCACAATCAGTGACATCAAGATTAACGGTAAACAATTAGACTCTAAAGACTATACGATCTCTTTAGAACATGACAAACAAGTTTTGGCTTATCTCGTTTCTGTCCCAGTAGGAGGAAAAGTTCTCGTAGAAGTTTCATACAATACTCAACAACTTCAAAGAGGGGGAGAACTTACGTATAGTTTATATTGGCAAAAACAGTCAGGCACTTCCTCGGCAGACTTGCTAACCATCTATTTAAACTACCCACCATATTTACTTCCTACAATTGTCTCACCCCAGTCAGAAATATCTAGCAATCAACTCAAATTCAATTTAACCAACGACACAGATCATCGTATTACGGTAAAATTTTCTAAATAATCAATCTCTGGTATAATCCAAACATTACTTGTAAAGTCTAAACTAGAATTTGTAAATTAAACAAAGGAGCTCTATGACAACATTCGAATTAAATGCCAACAAACGCACCATCTTTGGACGCAAAACCAAACAACTCAGAAAACAAGGGTTTGTCCCAGCTAATATTTTTGGCAAAAAAATTAAATCTTTAGCCATACAACTAGAAAAATCTAACCTTCTTGATACCATGCGCAAGGCAGGAGAAACTGGTCTAATTCACCTCAAAATTAAGGGAGACGACAAAACTCACCCAGTCCTTGTCTCTGGCTACGCCCAAGACCCAGTGACCAACCAAATGCTTCACGTCGATTTCCACGAAGTCGACCTCAAGCAAAAAGTCACCGCGATGGTACCTGTCAAGGTAGTAGGGGAATCCGAGGCCACCAAAGCAGGGCTCGTGCTCGTTATGCTTAAAAACGAGCTCGAAGTCGAGGCCCTCCCAACCGACCTCCCCGACGTAATCGAAGTTGATGTTACTCAACTCACCGCCGTTGACGATAGTATCCACGCCAAAGATCTCAAACTTGATCGCTCCAAGGTTACCTTGTCAGTCGAAGACGAAGAAATGATTGTTACCATCCAAGAACCCGAATCAGAAGTTGTTCCCGAAACAACCGAAGGCGAGGCCGCCACCGAAGGCGAGATCCCCGCAGAGTCTGGCTCAGACCAGACAAGTTCAGAGCCTGCCGAGGGACAAAAGCCCGAAGATAAAAAAGAGTAATTTACTCGTTGGGATCCAAAATCCTAATCTGCTCCCGCAACTCTATTACTTTCTCAATGTTGCCAACTTGCTCGTAAAGCTGTGCAAGCCCCCTCATAATCTCTCTGTTACCTGGGTTTTCCGCCAACCCGCTCTCCCACTTCTCGATCTCTCTCGCCAATTTTTGCTCTGGATAAACCAGGTCTTCCAGCTTTGATTCTGCCCCCAACACTTTCTGACCACTTCCTCCTGTGAACTGATCACTATACAGTTTCCTTGCTGTCTCATAATCTCCCACCCGCGCCGCTCGCTCAATTACCTCCCGCTCGCCTCTCGCTCCCGCCACACTACTTTTCACGTTTGCCACCGACGCAATTATCACCAAAACTACCAGTCCTATTCCAATCCACTGGTAGGGTAGGGGACTCCTCCTCACCACTTTCCACGTGTAAACTTCCAAACTCCGCCAAAAATTTAACTCACTTTTCATTTCTTGAGTATACATCCCCATGGCATTCCCTGCGATTAGAGGACTTTCCTCGACAGGAGACCTGGCTGAAAGCCAAGTCGGGACACCGAAGGTGGGAGGAGAGTCCTCAGGGGTACTAAACAACCATCTTCCACAATACTTCAAACATCTGTTTCTCTGTCCTTGCGATTTCTTTATTGTGGATCTCTACCCCAAAGTATTCGCGAGGGTTGTGGTAATAGTAGGCAAATACATCGCCATAAATGTACGTATCATGTCTGATCTCGAGTATTTTGGGGTCTATAGCCCTATGTTCATAAACGCTCGTGTAGTCTTCTCCCAAGCGCGTATAACCAAAAGTTTCATCCACCTCATTAAGTATTTCTCTAGATCTCACCTTACTCTCCATCATTTTTGCTCGCAATTTATCTGCAAAAATTCTCCCCACACTCGTATTCCAGTCTTGATATCCCAGCCCCACAAAATCCTCTCCGCTCGCCACTACATTCCACAGCATCTGTTTGAGTCCTTCCACTCCCTGGTAATACTTCACTTCGGACTCGCCACCTCCCCCTTTTTTACTTAGCTCTGCAACCAGAGAGGGGATCATCTTTTTTAGTTTCTCCACCCGCGACTCTTCACTTACGAGATACTGACCCAGTCCATCTGGATTGGCGCAATATTTACTTGATTTGTCACCCATTATCAACTCCACAAGTCCTTTCATCCGCAACTCTTCTAGATATCTATATAACGATGATCTGTTTAGTCGCGTCTCTCTCGCCAAAATTAGTGGGGTCGCATGTGGCTTTGTCATCAGTGCCTCATACACCACCGCATGTTTAGCTGTTAGCCCGATTTGTTTTATTACCCGCACCAATGATCTGTTTATCATTATGAACATCAGTTTAACATACATAGGCCTGTAATGTAAACTTCGAAAGAATATTAGTTTATAGAGACTAACATGCAAAATCTAGAACACACATGGCAAGAACCGCCCAATCTTTCTCTTCTCAATGCGATTTCATCTGCTACGAACGGAATTCAAAAATATTACGACACTCCCGATCATAACGGTTTCGAACCAACCTTGCCCTGGCGTTCCGCCGCTCAACTCGCCACCATAAACTGGATTAGAGAAACCAATCCAGATGCCGAAGATTTTCGGACTGCTCTCGAAACCATCGCCAGCGACGGCAGCATTTTTGGGTGTTCTGCCTTCGAATTTGCGCTTGTTACCCACTACAATGAGAGTCAGTTGATGAACAATCCACTCCACAATCAACTTTTAGTAGCTCAAGAAACTCGCACGACTGATTCGCGAGGTCGTCGCCACTTTGGTGACGCCCTGGTTACGGAACCCTACGAACAATTTGAGAACATTTCTCTCGTTGATCGCGCCATGAGGTTAGCCTGGTCAAATGCTTGTCCTAGGCCAATCTCATATTTGTCTCGAATCCAGAGCGAGGGACTATCCATCCCTTCGATCCCATATCAACCACGAGTCGTTCCAGAACTTAGTCCCCGATTCGAGTCTCTCGATCCCACCCTTCAAGTCTTTGTTTGGGACTATGCCAGGTGCAACAAACTTTGGCTGGCGATGGTAGATATCATCTCCAGAGAAAACGTCTCACTATATCATGAACTCATGCACAGCCGAGAAGAGTTGCCCGACAGCGAAGAAGCGATCAAATCATTGCCATTTAGGGTCAACGGACAGCGCCAGATTCGCTTTATCGCTCTTTCCCAGTCATATCCCGTTATCAGCGCTATTTGGGAAAGATTCGATACTCATTGTAAAGATGGTGATTACCGTTTAGCTGAACTGGAGTTCGATAATGATCTAACCAGGCTCGTTGATCTCATTCCCCAAGTTTCCACTCTTGCTAAGCTCCAGGATTCATTTCTCAGACAATCATCACTGTGATAAAATCGAAACAATTCTAGCAATTATGAAAATATTCATTTTTACCATCCCGTCCACCAACGTTTTTTCTCAAGACCACATCTCGTAATTTAGTACGCTTGGTCAGGTAACTCTGATTGATCAATCCCAACCATTTCAAAAAGTACGAAAACTTTTTCAGGGAGAAGACGAACGCATCATCGCCATCGACCCTGATTTTTGTGGCTGGAAAGTTCCCGATGAGGTGGTTAACACAGTCCCAAATCTACAAGCCATTTGTCTCTGATACCTCCTTGGTATAGTACACCAGTACTATAGAAACATTATTCCTAATCTATATACTATTTATTATTGTTTATGGAATTGGAGGTACCCGTTATGGCAGTTGTAAATAAGCGTAAACACACATC
>Ga0210057_1008964_pt1 | contig 11713 bp, 6 predicted proteins | sample CryGeyCG2114_010_2_FD_183968 | JGI IMG/M metagenome (GOLD analysis project Ga0210057, IMG submission 183968) | Groundwater microbial communities from aquifer - Crystal Geyser CG10_big_fil_rev_8/21/14_0.10 (SPAdes) (version 2) | ecosystem: Environmental > Aquatic > Deep subsurface > Groundwater ...
ATTTAGTAAAAACTCTTGACCTAAACCATCAGGTTGTGATATCTGATAGTGGCGAAGGTTCTTTTTGGATTAGAGCCGCCCAAGAAGGTGATATAGTTGGAACAACAATGTATGAAAAAGTTTGGGTTAGTTTTTCTTGGGAGAAAACAAAAATGCCTTTTTTACCCAAAACTTTAAAAGAATTTGGATTTTATCTTCGCTACCCTTTCCCCTCCACATTTTATTGGCGAAAAGCCCAAATTATCAAAAAATTATTTAATAAAGAAGTAATTTGTATTGAACTTCAGGCTGAACCTTGGTGTCCAACACTTCTTTATGATTGTTCGCTTGAGGAACAGAAAAAAACAATGGACCTAGGTCAGTTCCAAAAAAACATTGAGTTTGCTAAAAAAACCGGTTTGAAAGAGTTTTATCTCTGGGGAGGTGAGTGGTGGTATTGGATGAAAGAGAAACAAAACCAATCTGAAATATGGCAGGAAGCTAAAAAATTATTTCAAAACCATGAATAATGAAACATATTATTTAAAAATTGGACGAGCTTCTGACCTTAAAAATAAAAAAGAGAGACTAACTTATAGATTTTTTGAAGTTTTACCTGGTGCAATTAGTTGGTTGACTTTGTCTTTAGCAATTTTATTTTCTTGGCTAGAGCCAGTCTGGACAGCTTATTTTATTATTGGCTTTGTTATTTATTGGTTGTTTAGAACAATTTATTTTTCTTTTCACCTTCAATCCTGCTATCAACAAATGAAAAAAAATGAAAAAACTGATTGGATGGAAAAACTAAATCAATTAAGTGAAGACTGGCAGGGCATCTATCATTTAATTGTTTTGCCGATGTACAAAGAGCCCTTAGAAGTTATCAGAGAAAGCTTTAATTCTTTATTAAATTCTGATTGGCCAAAAGAGAGAATGATTATTATTTTAACTTGCGAAGAGAAAGGGAATAAAGAAGCAGCAGAGGTTATTAAAAATGAATTTAGCTCCAATTTTTTTAAATTTTTATTAACATTTCACCTTAAAAATTTACCCGGGGAAATTCCAGGCAAAGGCTCAAACGAAACTTGGGGAGCAAGACGAGCCAAAGAAGAAATTATTGACCAATTAAAAATTCCTTATGAAAACATTATTATTTCTTCTTTTGACGTTGATACCTGTGTTTTCCCGAAATATTTTAGTTGTCTGACCTATTATTATTTAACCCAAAAATCTCCAATCCGCTGTAGCTTTCAACCTATCCCTCTTTTTATTAATAACATTTGGCAGGCTTCGCCTATTTCTCGGATTTTTGCTTTTTCAGCTTCTTTCTGGGAAATGATGTGTCAAGAAAGACCAGAAAAATTAATCACTTTTTCTTCTCACTCAATGAGCTTTAAAGCTCTTGTTGATGTTGATTTTCGACAGACAAACGTCGTTTCCGATGATTCGCGAATTTTTTGGCAGTGTTTCTTTAAATATAATGGAGATTATCGGGTAATCCCTCTTTATTGCCCAATTTCAATGGATGCCAATGTTGCCCCCACTTTTTTGGGGACAATAAAAAATGTTTATTTACAACAAAGAAGGTGGGCTTATGGGGTGGGGGATATTCCCTACTTTCTTTTTGGTTTTTTAAGAAACAAAAAAATTCCTTTTTCTAAAAAATTATCTTTAGGCTTTACTCTTTTTGAAACGCACTGGTCTTGGGCAACCACTTCAATTGTTGTTTTCTTTTTGGGCTGGCTACCGATTATTTTGGGCGGAGACGCTTTTCGTCAAACTTTAATTTCTTACAACTTACCGATTTTCACCCGAAATATTTTAACTGTTGCTATGATAGGATTGGTTGGTTCTGCTTATTTCAGTATTCTTTTACTTCCGCCAAAACCTCTTCAATTAGGTCGGAAAAAATATTTAATTTTAATCTTAGAATGGTTTTTGTTGCCTTTAATTATGATATTTTTTACTTCTTTCCCTGCTTTAGAAGCTCAAACCAGATTGATTTTGGGAAAATATCTTGGTTTCTGGCCGACTCCAAAAATACGGAAAAAATATGCTTAGTATAATTATTCCAACCCTTAACGAAGAAAACCATTTGCCTTTTTTATTAGAGTCAATAAAAAAACAGGGTTTAAATAATTATGAAATTATTGTAGCTGATGCTGGTTCAGAGGACAAAACGATTGAAATTGCTAAATCTTTCGGGTGCAAAGTTGTCCCTGGAGGATTTCCGCCAAAAGGAAAAAATAAAGGAGCAAAAGCTGCCCAAAATTCTTTGATTTTATTTTTAGATGCTGATATATTTTTAAGTGATGGTTCTCTTGAAAAATTATTAAAAGAATTTAAAGAAAGAAATTTAGACGTTGCTTCTTTTACTTTGGCTTCTTTTCATAGATTTCATAACCTTTCTTACAGAATATTTTATAATTTTCCTTCTTTAATTACGGAAAGATTTTTACCTCAGGCAATGAATGCTATTTTAATAAAAAACAATCTTCATCAAAAAGTTGGTGGATTTAATGAAAAGATAAAGGTTGGTGAAGAATTAGATTATATTAGAAGAGGAGTTAAATTTGGAAAGTTCGGCGTTTTAAAATCAGCTAAAATTTTTTCTTCACCAAGAAGATTTGAAAATGATGGTTGGTTTACAACTTGGTTTAAATATTTTTTGTGCCAACTTCATATGATTTTTTTTGGCCCCGTGAAGTCAGATATATTAAGATATAGATTTAATCATTATTCAAAAAATAAAAAAAATTTAGTATAAATAATATATGTCAATATACCAACTACCAAAGTTTGAATTCCCCAAATTAAAAGCGCCGAAAATTAAACCATTTTTGCAAAGCAAAGGTTTTTTAATTTTTTTGATAATTTTAATATCTTTTATTTTTGGCGGAATAGGGGGTTTAATTTCCGGCAGCTATTTTTATCTGGAGGCGAGAGATTTTTTGGGAAAACTAAACATTAAAATTCCTGGAAGTCAGATAGTTGAGAATAAAGAAATTTACACCCCTCAGACTTCACAAGAAGAGGCAATAATCAAAGCAGTTAATGAAACCTCTCCGGCTGTAGTGAGTATTATTATTACAAAAGACCTTCCAATAATAGAGGAATATTACATTAATCCTTTTGGTCCCAATTCTCCTTTTGGATTTGAAATTCCCCAATATCGTCAAAAAGGGGTGGAAAAGAAGGAGGTTGGCGGTGGCACAGGTTTTATTATTTCTTCAGACGGAATGATTCTAACAAATAAACACGTTGTTTTAGATAAAGAAGCTGATTATACTGTTTTAACTAATGACGGCAGAAAATTTCAGGCAAGGGTTTTAGCTAGGGATCCTATTCAGGATTTGGCGATAATTAAAATTGAAGGGGATAACTTTCCAATAGTAAAACTTGGCGATTCTTCTAAATTACAAATTGGCCAAACGGTAATTGCTATCGGTAATGCCCTGGGCGAGTTTCGGAATACGGTTTCAGTTGGAGTAATTTCTGGTTTGGGCAGAACAATTACAGCTTCTGGCGGGGGATTAGTAGAGACCATTGAAGATGTAATTCAGACTGATGCTGCAATAAATGCGGGCAATTCAGGTGGACCCCTTTTGAATTTAAAAGGAGAAGTAGTTGGAGTAGATACAGCTACAGTTTTGGAAGCTCAGAATATTGGTTTTGCTATTCCTATTAATAAAGCTAAAAAAGATATTGAACAAGTTAAAACTTTAGGGAAAATTGTCTATCCATTTTTGGGAGTGAGCTATGTTTTGATTACAGAAGAAATTCAAAAAGAAAATAATTTACCAGTAGATTACGGAGCTTGGGTGATTAAAGGAGAGCAAGGAGGGTCGGCTATTTATCCTGGTTCAGCCGCTGAGAAAGTCGGTCTCAAAGAAGGAGATATCCTTTTGGAATTTAATGGAGAAAAAATTACTACCGAAAACCCCTTAGCTAAAATTATAATGGAATATAATCCCGGAGATAAAGTGGTTTTGAAGGTTTTAAGTGAGGGTAAAGAAAAAATTGTTGAGGTTGCTTTAGGTGAAAGAAGCGAGTGACAGGCGAAGAGGACTTTGTCCCCTTCTTTACCTTCGTCCCGCTTGCGGCGGGACTCGGTGTGTAATAAAATAAAGATTTCTTAATTTCCCAAAGAGAGGCGGCTTGACAGACGAGCCGCCTTTTTTACTAAGATTTGACCCCGCACTAAATTCACCAATGAAGCGGCTGGCGGCGCACTCCTCACGAATAGTGAGGTCTGCCTCTGGCGGACTGGGCTATTCGCCCACCGTGCGCCGCAAAGGTTAAACTTGGATAAGTTGGTATTCCTTATAAAGTATTTAAATCGGAACGTGAATTTGGTGCGGGGTTGACAATTGATTTTTTAAAAATTTTATGTTAGAAAGGAAAAGAAAAGTCAAAGAGGACTCCGTCCTCTTTTCCACCTTCGTTTTAATAAATTAAAACTCGGTATATGATTGGAGCTAATTTTACCCACAAAGCCCAAGAGGCGATAATATCTGCACAAAATGTTGCCCAAGAAAGAGGGCAACAACAGATTGATGCATTGCATTTGCTTTATGCCTTGCTTTCTCAGGAAGAAAGCGTGGTTTTGAATTTACTACAAAGGACAGGAATAGACATTGAAAATTTAAAAAGAAAAACAAAAATAGCTTTAGAGAAAATTCCGACAAATGTTACCCCTCAGGCTTTCGGTCAATTCTATTTGACTCAGGATATGACTAAGGTTTTAGAGCGAGCAAGAAATGAAGCGATGAAGATGGGTGACGAATTTATTTCAGTTGAACATTTATTTTTAGCCCTTTTAGACACTGAAACAAAAGCTAAAGAAATTTTTAACCGGGTCACCTTTTTACAGCCAGGAGCTGGCGCCACGACTTTAGAGCTTGGAAAATTGGATTATGATACAGTTTTAAAACAATTGGCTCAAATCCGAGGCGGTCAAAGAATCACTGACCCAGAACCAGAATCGAAATATCAAGTCGTTGAGAAATACGCCAGGAATTTAACCACTCAAGCTAAACAAGGAAAATTAGATCCAGTAATTGGTAGAGAAAATGAGATTCGGAGATTAATGCAGGTTTTAAGCCGAAGGACAAAAAATAATCCAGTTTTAATTGGTGAAGCCGGAGTAGGAAAGACAGCTATTGTTGAAGGCTTGGCTCAAAGAATTGTTTTTGGTCAGGTACCAGAATCATTAAAAGAAAAAGAAATTGTTGCTTTGGATTTGGGGTCAATAATTGCTGGAACAAAATACCGGGGAGAATTTGAAGACAGAGTGAAGGCTTTACTTAGAGAAATTAATCGGGCTCAGGGTCGATATATTTTATTTATTGATGAGCTTCACACTTTGGTTGGAGCAGGAGCTGCTGAAGGCGCGATTGATGCCTCAAATCTTTTGAAACCAGCTTTAGCTAAAGGAGAACTAAGGGCAATTGGAGCAACAACTCTTAAAGAATATCAAAAATATATTGAAAAAGACCCGACTCTTGAGCGTCGCTTTCAACCAATTTATGTTGCCGAGCCTTCAATCGAAGATACAATCACCATTTTAAGGGGAATTAAAGAGAAATACGAGATGCACCACGGAGTAAAGATAACTGACCAGGCCTTAATTGCTTGTGCTCAATTGGCAGCCAGATACATTACTGATAGATTTTTACCCGATAAAGCTGTTGACTTAATGGATGAAGCAATGAGTTCTTTAAGGTTAGAAATTGAGTCAGAACCTATTGAATTAGAAAACCTAAAGAGGGAAATTCAAAAATTGGAAGTTGAAAAACAAATTATTAAAAATAAAACAAAACAAAAAGCCATCTCAAGACAATTAGCTGATTTAAAAGAAAAAACTAAGGGGATTGAAGCTAAATGGAAATCAGAGAGAGAAACAATTGCTAAAATAAGAGACCTTAAAAAAGAAATAGATAATCTAAAATTTGAATTAGAAAAAGCAGAGAGTGAAGCTAATTTGCAAAAAGTAGCTGAATTAAAATACGGAAAGATACCCCAACTTTTGAAAGAATTAAAAACAACTGAAAGAAAATTAATCCAATTTCAAAAGAAACGGCCAATTTTAAAAGAAAAAGTCTCTGAAGAAGAAGTGGCTAAAGTTGTTTCAAAGTGGACAGGAATTCCAGCGACTCAACTTTTAAAAGAAGAAGCTAAAAAATTAGAAAGAATGGAAGAGATAATTTCAAAAAGAGTGATTGGCCAAAAAGAAACAATTTCAGCTATTTCTAATGCTATTAGACGAGCCAGAGTCGGAATTTCAGAAGAGAATCGGCCTTTAGGTTCTTTTATGTTTTTAGGGCCCACTGGGGTAGGAAAATGTGTTGCTCAGGATACCATTTTGTTTACAAAGGAAGGCATGCTTCCAATAGAAAAATTTATTCCCAAAAACCTTAAAGAAGATAAAACCTCATCTTTAAAGTTGGAACTCTATGGAAAAGATGGACCAGAGTTTACCTCTCAATTTTATAATGGGGGAGTAAAACCAACCCTAAAGATTAGAACAGTCTTGGGATATGAAGTCGAAGGAACTTTAATTCATCCTATTCTGACAGTTAATCAGAATGGAGATTTTATATTTAAAAAACTATCAGAACTTAAAAAAGGAGATTATGTTGTGATTCAAAGAAATCAACAATATTTTGGAAATAACAAAAAAATAAAATTCAATTTCGAAAGGGCTAATTGGGATTATTGCTCGCAACCTATAAAAATTCCCAAAATTTTAACTAAAGAATTAGCAAAACTTCTTGGTTATTTAGTGGGAGAAGCCTGCACTGTTTATAGGAAAACAACAAGATTTTCTAATCTGAAAAAATTTATTATCGAAGATGTAAAAAATATTCTTAAGGATAGTTTTGGTTTAAATCTTACCCAATATAAAACTGATAAACCTCAAGATTTTTGGGTTCATAGCGTCTGGCTTCGACAATTTTTAGAAAAAATCGGGGTTAATTATGGAAAATCTGGGTTTAAAGAAATACCAGAAACAATTCTTCAAGCCCAAAAAGAACTTATTGCTGAATATCTCAGGGGTTATTTTGAAGCAGAAGGCAGCCCAATATTATCTGATCCTCAACGAATTGAGGTAACCACTGCTTCAAAGAAAATGGCAAAGCAACTTCATATCCTTCTTTTGAATTTTGGAATAGTTTCTAATCTTAGAGAAATTTTTAATAAAAAAGTTAAGAAATTTTACTATCGCATTGAAATTTTTGGAGAAAATATTGATATCTTTACCAAAGAAATTGGTTTTTTAAGCCAAGAAAAGACAGCCCGACTTAAACTTTTATTAAATAAAAAAAGAAACCCTAACCTTGACACAATCCCTTTCATAAAAGAGAAATTAACACAACTAAAGGAGCGTTATTTCGAGGAAAGGCATAATTATCGCGGTGTTTTCCATACAGATTGCTTACAAAATTGGTATCCTAAGAATATAAGCCATAATACATTAGGATTAGTTCTTGAAGAACATAAAGTTATAGAAACTACTCCTGAGTTTGCTATTCTTAAAAACATATTAGATCAACATTATCTTTATTTGCCAGTAATTAAGATCATTTTTGGAAAATCTCGGGTTTATGATTTTGTTGTTCCTGAGACTCATTCTTTTTTTGGCGACGGATTTATTAATCATAATACCGAGACTGCCAGAGCTTTAGCTGAGTTTTTATTCAATGATGAAAATGCCTTAATCAGATTGGATATGTCAGAATATATGGAAAAGCATACTGTTTCAAAAATGATAGGTTCTCCTCCAGGTTATGTTGGCTATGAAGAAGGCGGACAACTAACTGAGAAAATTAGGAGAAGGCCTTATTCAGTAATTTTACTTGATGAAATTGAAAAGGCTCATCCTGAAGTGTTTAATATTTTACTTCAAATTTTAGAAGACGGTAGATTAACTGATGCTAAAGGCAGGACAGCTTCTTTTAAAAATGCTATTTTGATTATGACTTCAAACGTAGGTTCAGACATTATTGCCAGAGAAGCAGCCCTGGGTTTTGTTGGGGGAGACGAAGAAAAAAGCGCTAAAGAATCTTTAAGAGAAAAGGTAATGGCTGCTTTAAAAGAGAATTTCCGACCAGAATTTTTAAATAGAATTGATGAGATTATAATATTTAATTATTTAGGAAAACCAGAAATAAAGAAAATAGTCGAGCTGGAAATTCAAAAAGTGACTAATCGTTTGGAAAATAAAAAAATTAAGATTAAAGTTACAGAGACAGTGAAAGAATTTTTAGCTGAAAAAGGTTTTGATACAAATTTAGGAGCCAGGCCTTTAAAAAGATTAATCCAAAGACAGGTTTTAGACCCCTTGGCTTTAAAAATTGTTTCTGGTGAAATTAAAGAAGGAGAAAGGGTGATAGTTGATTTAGAGCAAGAAAAAATTATTTTTAGGAGAACCCAAGACTTAATTAAACCTCAACCCCAAGGAGTTAAAGCTGCTATTTAATTTTCAATCTAAATACTGTGTCAAAAAATATTCTTAAAATTGTTGGCATTTTTATTTTGGGTATATTTGGCGGAATTTTTGCTGATCAGATTTTATGGCCTTATTTTATTGAAAGGCCGCTTTTTTATAGATATAGATTAGAGCAGAGCCCAATTTATGTTACAGAAAAAAAAGAAGTTATTATTCAAGAAAATACCGCTCTTAAAAATGCGATTGAGAAGGTGGAAAAGGCGGTGGTGGGAGTAAAAACCGTCACTAAAACTAAAAAAATCTTAGAGGGTTCTGGTTTAATTGTTACTTCGGACGGTCTAATAGTAACTTTGGCTAACTTAGTTCCTCAAGGCTCAATTTCTACTTTCTATATTGATGGTAAGCAAGTCCCCATTAAAATCTTAAAAAGAGATTTAGAAAATAATTTAGCCTTAATACAGGTTGAAGAGAAAAATTTGCCAATAGTTGGTTTCGCCGATTTAGGAAAAATAAAATTAGGAGAAAGAGTTTTTTTGGTCGGGGTGGAGTTTGAAAAACAAAATGTTAAAAAAATAGTCAACGAAGGAATTGTTAAAAGTTTTGATGAAAAATCAATTGGGACAAATATCTCTGAAAGATATACTTTAGATGGCAGCCCCTTATTCAATATTGAAGCCCAAGTTTTAGGGCTTAATACAATTGATGAAAACGGAAAAGTCATTGCCATTCCAATTTCTAAAATCAAACAATTTGTCGGAATGTAGAGTATTTTTCAATATTTTTAAAGCTTTCCAAGTTCTGGCTTTCGGGGCTTGATTTTTTTTACAAAAATGTTATACTTAAAAATCCAGGCATAGAACATTAAGTAATGAATACCGAAAAGGAGGAAATAAATGCCAGAAGGTGCGAAAGTGTTTTTAGTGGAAGATAATGATAAAATAAGAGAATTAGAGAGAAAATTTTTGGAAGCGGCCGGCCACAAGGCTGTTTTAGAGGCAGCTTCCTTGCTTGAGGTGCTAGAGAAGATAGAAGAAGCAAAAAAGATTGGAGTAAATGTGGGGATTATCGATTCTTCCCTTGTTCCTCATGACCCTAACAACAAAGACGGGTTTTTAGTGGCCCAAAAACTAAGAGAAGAAATTCCGGGGATTAAGATTATATCTTTCACCGGTCTTATCGCCGACTGGGGAGATATTAATCTTACGAAACCTACCAGCATAGGTCAGCTGGGAACAACAGTAACTAATATTTAAGGGGAGAAAAGGTGGAGTGGTATAAGATATTATCAGCCTGTTTTTTGGGAATTTTTCTTGCTATCGTTCCTATGTTTATAATGTGTTGTATTTTTTCTGGCGACGACCTTAAGAGAGAATCCGATGAAGAATAAAAAATGCAATAACGAGCATCTGTCAAAAGGACATCTGATTAGATGCCCTTTTTTATTTGCCATACTTTATAAAAACTTCTAAAATAAAAAAATGAAAAAGAAAAAGAAATATTGGCTAAAAATGCCCACTTTAATAAGTTTGATAGGATTTTTAATAATGTTTGGATTAATACCTTTAAACTTAGTTCATGCCCAAGAAGATGAGAATGATATTATTATTGACACAGATACCACATGGGAAGCCGGAGTATATAATTACGATAAAATAACAATTACCGATGGTGCAACTTTAACTCTTAATGGTGCAGTTACTCTTAATTGTGCAAATCTTATTATTGATTTATCTTCCTCTATTTCTGCCAATGGTAGAGGATATCAACCTGAACAAGGACCTGGTGCCGGAATTAGTGGAAGCGGAGCAGGATACGGAGGAAAAGGTGGAGACGATCGCATTGGCTCTCCAGGAGGAGTAACTTATGGTTCTTTATATAATCCTACAGATTTAGGTTCTGGAGGAGGAAATGGAGGCAGCGGTTGGTGCAATTGGATTATGGGCGGAGCTGGTGGAGGATTAATCAAAATTACTATAGCTACTAATTTCATATTGAATGGTGAGCTCTCGGCCAATGGTTGTAATGGCGATGATGGTGTTTATGGGAAATACGGCTGGTATTATATGGAGGCGGCGGGTGGAGGAAGCGGAGGAAGTATCTGGATAAATACTAATACGCTAACTGGTACAGGGTCTATTCAGGCTAATGGAGGAAATGGTGGTCATTATGAGTGGGATACACCTGACAATTATTTTGGTGGAGGAGGTGGAGGTGGAAGGATAGCCATATATTACAATATTTCAACCTTTTCTGGAGATATAGTAGTTAAAGGAGGTCTTGGCGCTCAAAATGGAGAAGATGGTACTATAAATACGACTCCTCAAAAATGGTCCTTCGCCATCATCACCGATTTACATATTGGCTTTGATATTCCAGATTACGATGGCTATAGTTATGATGATGCCTCGGCGGGTCAAGATTATTATCTCTCAAAAAGATTGGAGGTAATAGTTGATAGAATAAATGAATTAAAAAATATTTATAACATCAAATTCGTTCCCGTTCTCGGCGATATTTCTGATACAGCTGAATATTCTGAGTTATTAAAGGCGAGAAATATTTTAAATAAATTAAATGATCCAAACGGCGATGGAAATTTAGCAGATGGTATTCCCTACATTCCTTTAATCGGTAACCACGATGTCTGGCCTTATACCCAAAAAGAAGGAATTGACCCGGACATTAGAGGAGAAGAGAACCACGCCACAATTGCTAATTCTGCGATAGGTGACGAATATTTTGAAGGAATTTTTTGGTGTTCTTTTGATACTTTAGTAGAAACTAAAGACGAATGTTTAGCTAAAAATAAAAATCCCCAAAAAATCAAAGAACTTTTTGGAAAGCTCAGCAGACAAGAAAATAACAAATTTCCTTATCTTCAAAATTATGCATTTAGTTATAAAGAATTAAGCTTCATATTTTTAGATTATATCGAGGTAGCAAGAAAATCTAAACCTGGTTATAAAGAAATCTTACCTCAAAACCTGCCACTTACTACCGGTTGGCTAAATTATAATTTATTGAAATACAAAAATAATCCCATTATTTTATTTTCCCACGACCCTTATTTTATCGATAATTATTCACTAAAACTTTCCGACAAATATTTTCTTTTCGCAGGACACATTCACGATCGTATATGTAATGATAACATCGCTGACGAAAGCAATCCGAAGTGTAAATCAATGGCAAAATTTAGATTTAACGCTATTCCAACAGAAGCTATCTTAGAAGAATACGAAAATATTATTAGAATTGTTCAGGTAAAAAATATAGAAAATC
>Ga0210057_1008969_pt1 | contig 11709 bp, 4 predicted proteins | sample CryGeyCG2114_010_2_FD_183968 | JGI IMG/M metagenome (GOLD analysis project Ga0210057, IMG submission 183968) | Groundwater microbial communities from aquifer - Crystal Geyser CG10_big_fil_rev_8/21/14_0.10 (SPAdes) (version 2) | ecosystem: Environmental > Aquatic > Deep subsurface > Groundwater ...
CATTTCCTGGTTTAGTTGGTACAGGCGACTCCTTGTTCGATGGGAACGCGATGATGATGTCTATGAAGCATTTGTAACTCTTGCCTGTATGATGATTTGTCTTAAGAAGGTTTTGTTATAAGTTCTAGTGTTATTGGCTGCTTTGGGTCAGTTTGGGGAAAAGATAGCCCTGTGATACTTTATCCCGCAACTGGATGACGAATTCCTGCGGAGTGACCCCGGTACGCATCTTGAAGCGGATTTTCAATTCCTCATCCGCCTTCTTGTCGTCCGTAATCTTGTTTATTGCATCTATATCTTCATCCCAAAGATTGGTCATGATAGTGTAATACAAATTGGCCGAGGAAAATTTGAAAAGGTCAGCCAGGAATTTCCCTGCTTCTTCTCCTGATTTTTCTTTTTTCAGTTTGTCTATAAAAGCTTGGTATAAATCATCATTTGCCATGTATTAGACTCCTAAAGCAAATATTTGCCCTAATTTTTGTAATGAGGAGAGGTCTCCATTGGTAGTGCCCGGTATGCCTAGATTACCTCCATTGGCGATGACTTCTTGGGCATTTTTTACGGTTCGAAGTAAAATCTCACCTAATTGTTGTTTCATCGCGGGCGAATAGGCGAGGTTAGCGCCGGGATGCAAATTCTGGTTCTGGTCGCTGGCAAGCTGTAGGGCGTGGGCCATAATTTGGTGTCCGCTCTCAGTAAGACCGTATTGAGTAGCAAGATTTGAGGTGGCGTCGAAAGCTGCCTGGTAATAACTGCCTCCTTCAGTCACTATGCCGTTTGGTAAGATTACAGTAGGTCCAGAGGTTTCTACCGGTAGATGGACAGGTGGAGGTGGAATAGCCTCAGGACGGCCTCCTGTTGCAACAGGGGTTTCAGGATGGGCGAAGGGGTTGGGAGGAATGGCAGAGTCAGGTGGGGTGACTGATGCATCCGGGATAGGTATCAGGTCTGGATCTGTGGGATGAGCGACTACAGCGGGCGGATGTGCAGGCGCGGAATCAGGTGGCTGTCCTCCTGAGACTGCCGGAGCTGCGGGTTCCGGCGTAGCAGTAGAGCCAGGTATATGTGGTGTGGCGCTTGTATCCGGAGTAGGACTTACTGCATGGGTTGGTACAGGAGTATGGGTAGCCGGTGTTGTAGCTGTAGCATCAGGGGTAGGACTGGAGAACGGAGTCGGACTGGCATCAGGAGTGGGTGTATTTGCAGGTGATGGACTAGCGCTTGGTTCCGGAGTGGCACTGGGTGCAACGGTAGCAGTTTCCGTCGGCGTGTGAATGGGAGTAGGTGTGGGTGTATGGGTGGTTAGATGAGTGGGAGTGGCGCTTGGTTCGGGAGTGTGACTGGCAAACGGTGAGGGGATAGCGGAAGGTTCAGAGGTGGGAGCGTTTACAACTGCCGGAGCTGTGGGTTCCGGTGTGGAACTAGGTACTACATGTGGTGTGGCACTTGCATCGGGAGTAGGTGAATGTGTAGGTGATGGAGTAGCGCTTGGCTCTGGAGTAGGACTAGGCATAGCTGTAGCCGTTTCTGTCGGGGTAGCGCTATGTGTAGGTAAAGCGGTGGCTGTTTCGGTGGGAGGCGGTGTATGGGTAAGGGTATGGGTGGGAGTTTCTGTCGGCGCGTGAGTGGGAGTAGGCGTATATGTTTCCGTAGGTGTGGGGGTATGCGTGGGTGTATGGGTAGGAAGTTGAGTGGCGTTTGGTTCGGGAGTAGCAGAGGCAACTGCTGCGGGAACTGCTGCTTCCGGGGTGTTTGTCTGTGTTTGGGCTGCTGCGCCTGTTTGCTGTTCCGCGGGTTGCGGTGTGGCTGTGGTTACATGCTGGGTAAAGGATCTGGCGATAACTGCTTCCCCTATACCTGCCAGCCCTGATCCTATTGCTGCAAAAGTGACGTCTGTTGCCACTCTTTGGGCTGCACGGGCTACCCGTTCCAGCCGGGGATTACTTTCGCGTTGAGCTAGACCTTCTAAGCGAGAAAGATAATGGGAAGCAGCGGGAGCACCGATTATTGCGACTGCGTTTGCGACGTTTACCAGCATTGGGTCAGCACCCAAACCATGCACCAAGGCGACCCGGATGGCTGCGCCAGCAGCTGCTGATCCGACAGATTCTGCTACTCTTAAAGCTGATTTGGTATCAATATGCGGTTTAGGGATGCTAATGTGGATTTCCGGCCGGCGGATTTCAGGCAAGTGAACTTCCAGTTTGTGTATCTTGTCCAGCCCTTCGTGAATGGCATTGCTTACTATACTGGGGATGCTATGGGCAAATTGGCCGGCTGCTTCCCGGGCCTGATTATACAAATCTTCAAAACCTCTCCGTTCAGATGTAGTAGAAGCACCCCAAGGACTTGAGGGTAAAACAGCTGCGTTTGATCTTGAAGTTCCAGCAAAAGGACTAGAGGGCATTGGCTCACTAGCAAATGGGCTTAGTGGGATTGCTTCTTTACCACCTAGTCTTCCTAGAATTTTGGGAATTGAGATAGGCATAGATTTAAAGGATTATTTTCTCCCGTCAAGTTCACCAATACCGGTAATAAATTCAGCGAGAAACGTCCGGAGTTTAGCTTGGGTTTTGATGGCTTTTTCATCAGGTCTTTTTACTCTATATAAATCTTGTATCCCGGTAACTGTAGCATCATAATGCTGCTCCAATATCCTGGCCATAGTGTGTAGAAGTTGCGGTTGGGTCAGGTTCACACCACGTTGTCCTAATGCGTCTATATCGGCAGTTAATCTAGTTGCCAGGAAGTCGGCCACTCTGGTAGGATTGTTCCCTGGGACAGATTTGTCGTAAAGACTATTGTACAATTGGTCCATCAGATTATTTGGTCCAACTAATTGAACTCTTGCGGTCTGATAATCAGCTTCTGAGAGAGCTTTTCCAATTGTATCCACATATCTATCGGTTTGAAAGCTGTCATCATTAATCATTGCTCGAAGTATAGCTTCTGGCGTGGAGGCAGTTAGTATCGGTGTTTCCAGAGAAGCTTTCGGACCAGATACTGCCGGAGCGGCTGGTTCGCTTTTCCCTCTTTCTCTTCTCCTGAATGCTGGAATTGCTGATTGTGGTCTTTCCGGAGCTGTTGTTGCTGTAACTGCTGCCGGTGCGACCCTTTCAGGTGCCGGAGCGGCTGATGCTGCCGGCATTTTTTCTTCAGATATTACTTTCGGTGCGGGATGGACTGTTCTTTCTCCCAAGAGGGTTTGGGCAATTTTATGGTAGACTCTTTCCGGGCCTGTCAGCTGGGTAGCATCTATATCTTGTCCTGAGGCGATCCAGGAGACCATATCTTTGAAAGGTTGGGCCAGAGCATCCATTTGCCTGTCGCTGGTCATAACTTCCACAATCCGGGCTGGGTCTGTAGCCATATTCGCCAAGTCCTGATAGGCGGCAGCTGTGGCTGCCATCATGTCTTCTGCTGTTCTCAGTGCTCGTGCCATAGTAGCCATTTGGTCCGGCGTCATAGCAGTAAGTCCGGCTCTTCTTTTGATTTCTGCAGGGACGTTTACCTGCCAATCGGCTAGATTTGCCGTAAGATTCACTGCGCGCTGGGATCTGCGTTCAAAATTACGCGCTTGACTAGCTGCTCTGGCTGCGGTTTGGACATATTCAGCATCGTAAACATCCAGTAAATTTCCTACTGCGTCTAAAGCTTGGACAGTGGCCAGAAGTTCCCTTTGTTTGGGTAGAAGCTGGCTATCCAAAGCTGCCTGTCTTCTTTTCACTTCCCTTGCCCTGGCGTTTACCTGTTCCATAGCCGGCCTGGCGCCAAATTTCCGTGCTCTGTCCTCGGGAGTATAAGAATCTCCATCTTCGGGGGCGGGAGCGGTGGGGACTACATATGATCCGTCCGGTTTCATCACATATCCGTCAACATCAAGAGTAAAACCATTTTCCTTTAACGTACTTTTTTGAGATTCAGTTAGACGTCTTACATGCACGCGTGCTACCGCCGGATCACCTTCCAAGAACAGGTGGCTTCTGGTTACACGTTCTTCAAGAGTAGTAAGTTGTCGGGCTTGATCTGTCTGTTCGGTAGTCAGTCTGGCGCCATCATGCATGGCGAAAGCTAAGACGTCTCTGGCAGAAATGGTTTGATCTGCGTCTGCAGCTGCCTTTATCCTAGCTTGAAGAGTGGCATATTCTTGGGCTGTTTGGCGGTTATCTATTGTATCCGGATGGCGCTGTTGGAAATTCCTAAGTTCCCTGGCATCCCGATCATATTGTCTTTGTGCCTGGAGCAAAATCCTTCTTTGGGCTCCAACTTCACGGGAAAGATCATCCTGTAAAGCAAGCCTTTTTAGGAATTCTCTGGCTCCCTTGCCCCGAACCTCTTCTTGCTCTCTGGCTAAATTTGCGATTCCTTCTGCCTGTCGAGTAAGTAGAGCTCGCTGTTGATCAATCATAGCCCTGGTTTGGGCTAAAGTCTGTCCGGGTAGAGCATCGGGAGTAGGTAACTCTGCTTCTGGTTCGGGTAGCGTTTCTGCTCTTACGGCTAGGGGTTCTGCTGCTTTGGCTGGAAGTTCTGCTGTAATTGCTGGTGCGGCTGGAAGTTCTGCTGTAATTGTTGGTGCGGCTGGAAGTTCTACTGCTTCGGCTGGAAGTTCTGCTGTAATTGCTGCTTCGGCTGGAAGTTCTGCTGTAATTGTTGGTGCGGCGGTTGGTTTTGCTGCTTCGGCTGGAAGTTCTGCTGCTTCGGCTGGAAGTTCTGCTGTAATTGTTGGTGCGGCTGGAAGTTCTGCTGCTTCGGCTGTTGGTTTTAGAGTTGATTTATCTTTTTTAGCGCGTCTTCTTCCTCCTGCGGCTGGCGCTGCATCTGCTTTTCTAGCGCGTCTTCTTCCTCCTGCGGCTACCCTTGCATCAGGGGTAAGTGTTCCTGTTGGTAACTTTGCTTCTTCGACTGGTGCTCCAGCCCCAGGTAAACCTTCAGGTGGTAGTGTCATAATTTAAAGTTAGATAATTATATAGTATTTGTCAAGGGGATGTTTGTTTTGGCTTGTTAGTTGGCCATAAACCTATGAGTAAATCCGCTTTTTTCCTAAATATAAAACCTATTATCTATTACCATAAAGCCCCGTGTCAGACGCGGGGAGATATTATTATATTTATAATATGAAGCTCCACGGGCTTACGCCCGTGGTATCCTCAAATTCTTCGGCGAGCGAAATCCGCCGAAGCATTACCCTTCGACTCTCCTTCGACAAGCTCAGGATTCGCTCAGGGTATCCGCAATATCGCATTCATCCACGAGTTTACACTCGTGGTTTTCTGCGAAGGCGGATAAAGAATTATTCACCCTTGCAGTGTTTTTGTAAATTTCTCTTACCGAGGATAAAAGTGGGGAGACGGCTTGTCCCTAAGCCGAGGGAGCCCTCTGATTATCCGAGATTAGAGATACTCACGTAACTCAGTTCTGTAACTGATTTACTCAGTATATACCCATCTAAACAGCTTTTTCGCCGCGTCTGACGCGGCTGCAAACCTGAGTAAGATGGGTAGAAATAAGAAAACCTGCATTTGGGTTGCCTTTTCTTTCATGTCCATTTCTTTTGGGCAAGCAAAGAAATGGACAAATTAAGCAAATACGTTGGTGCTTCGTTCAAAATAACCATGCGTAACTCCTTCTTGATATTTTCCCGTTTTTCATTACATAATAAATCTATATACATCATCCCTTGGAAAAGGGAATATTTCATATGCAAGAAACACCACTATCGGTAGCTACCAAATTACCAGGAGATGCCAGACCACCGGAAGTAAGACCCCATGATGAAGTCGTGGGTTCTCTCCGGAGAATGGTAGGTCACTTGAATACGATAAATACCTTTCCGGGCGCTCTGGAAGCCATAACCCAACAACTGAATGCAGAAACACCTGATGAAGCTCCTTTCAGATTTGGGACTGATGAAACCGGACAGGTAGATGGATTTTTTTTTGAGGGCTATGAAGATGAGACAGTTGTTTTTGAAGATATGGTTGCTGCTTTACGTAAGACTGGGGCAATTTCACAGGAATATATGGAATCTCTTACTTATACATACGAAGCAGTAATCCGCGGTCTAAACCCGCTTCAACAAATCCTATCTCAAGGAGGCAGAGTGGATAGAGAACTTTTCAATGCTTACTGTTCAGCCCTTGACTCCATACATACCCTTTTCAGAGCCGGAGGGAATGATGGTCTTCGGGCAATTGCTGACAGCAGGGAGCAGGAGCTGACCAAGCTAAGGTTATCCATCCTGGGAGGCGCTGATCAGGGAAAAACAATAGCAGATTTACAGAGAAAATTGGGAGAGGCGCAACAAGCCAGGGATGAAGCACAGGCAGCTCAGGCCAGAAGTGATCTTGCGGCTACAGCTGGTAAAGAAGCCACTCGCGCTCCTGAAGCCGGGGTACACACGCAATTTCTTGGTTATGTGAATCTGGCTGTTAAGGGTGATTTAACAGTTACACAGATAGCTGAGATGAAAAAAGCAGGCGGTTTTCCGGTTGGTTTTACGGATGTGGATATTGCCGTGATTGAAGATGTTGCTAAGGAGCAGGCTGGGCATCAGCATGACCGTAAGGCAGCAAGCGATTATCTGGGCAATATATTAAATTTATCCAATACATTAAGCGCCTTGGAACAAGCTCTACTTAATCGTGACCCCTCAAAAATACCTGATAGTGATGCTAAATTACGGACACAACTGTCAGAATTAATCGATGGAATTAAACAGCAGGGTATTACTGAGGGGACGAGAGCTACTGAGACGAGAATGGTTGGGGAAATCCAAGAATCTCAATCAGCAAGACAAAGGATGCAAAATCAGATAGACAGATTATCCAGGCAGTTAGAGAAGCGTCCTACAGAGGAACAACTTACTGCAGCGTATGAGATGATGCAGGAATTAAGACAAGAAATAGTACGATTACAGGGAGCACAAGCTGTTCAACCAGCTCCGGAGCAGGTACCTGAACCACCAGCAAGACCAGTTGTATCTAGCGCTGAGGCAATCGGAGTCTTAACTGCTCAGGAGGTGGCTGATTTGAGACAAGAGTATGATAGATTAGTCAGGGAGTGTCTTGGTGAGATACCGCCAAATGCTTTTGAAGATCAGGTACCTAATCGTGATTCTAAGGTAGGTCTTATCGCAAATAGCAGGGTAGATGCTCTGGCCAGTACGGAAAATGACCTTTCTTGGTCTCCGAATAAGCAGTTTGGGATATTTAGACTTCTTGATGCGGAGTTTGGCGGAGTTATGGCTGTTTTCAAAGCAGGTATAAAGACTGTAGGTGAAAGACAACTTCAAGGATACTCAGCTGAGGGTGAATTTACCGGAATGAATTGGGAAGATGACCGTGCCCGTTCGGAAGCAATAGCTGTACTGGCAGAAGACGGACAGACAAGGGATAGATTAAGCACACTATTAAGCCAAAAATGTGTAATGGGATATGAATACCAGGAACCATATTCATACGGGAGTAATTCTAACAAGAGATTTATGTTGTCGGATTTGGCTGATCTGGCAGGAGATGAACATTATGTAGGGAAACACAGAGGTTTGTATGTAGATATCTTGGGTATTAGGCAAAGCGTGACTGATTTAAGAGACGCTGCCAGAAGTTTAAGCAGGAAGCACGGTGATTTTTTTGATAAAAGGGTATCGGCGCTTGATACTTTTTTGGATGGCAAATTCTTAAGGGAAGTTGATGAGTTAAGAGGTCAAGTTGCAGAAGAAATGGAAAAAAAACATTCGGAACAGATTGCACAAAGAATGAGGAGTTCTTATAACGTATCCCGAGATGACGAGATGCCGGGACTTGCAGAAGATATAACTAGCGTCCAAGAATTAATTCGTGCCGATGGTGTATCAGCATATCAAAGCAGTATATTGGATTGTCTGGATGGTACCCTGGAAGCAAGTCATTTATCCGGGAAAGAAGCTGATACTTTGCGAAAAATTCGGGCGCTTGTCAGAGTAAGAATTGCAAAAGGTGAATCATGGTACAAGCACAATCTATTTGGGACAAAAGATGTGGATGGTAAGGTAGTACCAGGATCGGCTGTTGACCGGTTATTTAAATCAGCTACCGCACAAAAGCAGGAATTTGAAAGTTTGGCACAAGCTATGGAAAGCATGGCGTTTGTATATGATATGGCTGAATTTGCCGGAGCCATACCTCCTGATTTCCGTCCGGAAAATATCTTATGGACGCCTGCAAAATCCGGATTTGAATTAAGCAGGGCAATCCACCCTTATGCTCTTCTTCGTATAGTATTGGCAAACGGCAGGCCGTTATCTGACCTGACGGAATCAGAATTGAAGTGGACCCAAATTTATGATCCATCCACCTCTTGGCCCCCACAAGACTATGAAACTCGCAGAAAAGCTGAAAGCAGAGAATATTTGCGTCAGGCATTTGAAATGCAAATGCCTGTGGATATCGGCGTTAGTCAGGAATTACCGTTTGCGGTAGTAGTCGGCAGAAATGGTGCTGGCAAGACCTGGGGTTTGGAGGTTCTTGCCCAGAATACTGGATGTACTGTAACGACCGGACTCAATCTCTTCGCTCATCGGGAGCAGGTGTCAAATACATCTGTAGTAAGGGCGCTTATTAATGCTTCCAGACACAAACAAAATGTCAGTTCCTATCAGGGAGAAATGAAGCTTCTGGCTGCATTATTGAAGGATACGAAGGGTAAACCACCGGGAGAGCTAAGTTTGGCTATTTTTGATGAGGTGGGTAGAGGTACGGACTCCCGGGATGGTCTTGCGTTGACTATTGCGGTCATGGAATACTGTCGCAGGCATAATATGCATTTAGCCGTAGCATCGCATCATGGAAGAAGAATGATGGAGTTGGCCAAAATCTTGAAATTGGATGGTCTTATCCAATTATACACTCCAGACGCTCAAACGCATGAATTATTGAAAGTAAAAGAATCTGTACCTAGTGGAGGAATAGAGGTTATGGCTCAAAGGGCAAAAGAACAGGGATTGTCTGAAGGTATAATTAATCCGATTCTTGAAAACGCCAGGCGGATAAGGAGTGTTCACGATAGCCGGACTGAGGTTAACCTTCTCGGTTATTCAGTTCCAACTTCAGCTGATGGCGCATTTCCATTCGTGACAGACGTAGATCTGAGGGATATCGGTATGTCAGCTACCAGCCGGGATAATTCCGAAATGAATGATCAGGGATTACTTATTGCCAGTAAGATGGTTTGGCAGAGAAGAGAAGGTATCTTTTATTTCCAGGGCAGACGATTACCATCTCTCGGAAGAGAAGATATTAAATATGCAGAAACAAAAGCAGTAAAGGCATGGACTGATGCGTTTGAGACAAGGCTGGTGGATCAGAGTCTTACCTATGATAGAAAAATGCGGAGAAAAACAGATATTGCCCAATTGGTGGCAAAAGCAAAACAGGATAGACAGGTTGCATCGGATGTCCTACATGCAGCAACAGATGCATTTGTGGGTTTCCAGACATTAGCCCCGTTTGATGTAAAAAGTACTGAGTTTGTCAATTTTTCCAGAGATGTAGGAAGTTTACTATCAGAAGAAAGTCCGATCGGAGAATGGTTTTCTATCCCTGATGCTTTTGAAGATCATCTGAGAAGTTTTACTACAATAATGGGAACTAAAGCTGCCAGAACAGGTTATTTCAAGTCAGTTAGGCAATTAGCTGAATATTTTGAAGGTACCGAAAGCGTAGATATGAAGAATATTGCTGTTGGGCTAAGAAGATATGCCCAGAGAGAACAAGAGATGGATGATTTTTTTGCCCAAGCAGATGCAGGTAAAAGTTTGAGTTACCGCAAAGCTATTGGATCTTATGTTATTAAAAAAGTTGATTACCGTCTAATATCATTTTATAGGGATCATAAGGCTGACTTAGATAGAGAGATTGGTCGAGTTTTTTCTTCAGAAGAAGATTTTATGAGGTATCTGACTCAGCAGGTGAAGGAAGGAGATCTTTCAGGTTTGATGGCTGTTAGAGGGGTGTTGGCTAGAATACCGTCTACGAATTATTATGACACTAATACCGATCTTCGTAAATACGTAGACTGCTTTGGGAATATCAGAGGAGTCATTGAAAAAGGTTTGCGAGCTAGAGCGCTTCTTGACAGTGCAAATACCAGATTAAAGGCAGTGGGTAAGACTGGCGGATCAGCAAGCGAAATTGCGGCTATGGTAGAACAAGACATGATAGCAGGTAGTTATGATACTTATGAGGATATGATGGCGGTATTGAGCATGAATACTAAAGATATCGCTTTTTATGATGAACCCGCCCGTGAAATAAATAGATTCAGGCAGATATTGGAGTATCAGAAATGGATTGCTTTTGAAGAAGCCGAGGGTGCTAAGCCCAAGCCTGATTTTCCTACAGGTAAAGATTATTATGGAGTATTAGGGGTGGCGGCTGATGTTGATGCGGCCAGGTTGCAAAGAGCTTACCGCAAATTACAAAAGCAATACCATCCGGATACTTTATATCTGGAAGCTTTGGATGAGGTTTTAGGTATAGCAAGAGACATGGATTCGGGCGCAAGGGCAAGACTGATTCAAGAACTTCAAAAAGACAAAGTAAAATATGCAGCTGCAGAAGTAAGAGCAAAAACACTGAAAGATGCCCGATCGAAAGATGCCGAGGCAAAGACAAAAGAAATTGGAGACGCCTGGGAAGTAATCGGTGATCCCGATAAAAGAAAAATATACGACACAGTGTATGTAGATCATGCTTTAAACCAGGCAGCTTTTTTACTGACTACAGCAAATACAATCGATGCGCTTGATATGGTTCAACCCACCTACAGTGATGACGGTTCATTGGAGATTAAAGATGGTGTCAGTCTGCATCTGGTTGATTCATTGGGGAAAGATAATGTTATTCCCCAATCGCTCAAAATATCGGCTGATACCGCTGCGACAATTATTGGCGGACCGAACGGAGGAGGGAAATCGCATCTACTGTTGACTATAGCAGATATAGTAGAATGGGCAGATTGTACTGGATTTGTGCCTGCCAAATCTGCGGTACTGCCGAAAACCAAATTTGTTTTTTCTGCCGTAAATGCTGGTGAATCTATAATGGGAAAGAGTTCCTTCCAGCGTGAGATTGACAGGTATCTGGATCTTCTGAAGAGGTATACTTCAGCAGGTTGTCCGGAAAATGGGATAATATTTTTGGACGAGCCTTTGGCAAGTACTTCATCGGAAGATCAGACAGGCATACTGGTATCCCTTATTGATTTTTTTAGGAGCCGCAATGTAAAAGTGGTAATCACAAACCATAATCATGCCACGTACGATTTATTGAGAAGAGCAAAACCTGCTGAGGGCAGAGCTATGAAGTTCTCACCAGTGGCTTTTTCAGCAGATAGAACAAGGAAGTTCCGACTGGATTACTATGACGCTGCAAGGACAGATGAGATAAGAAGTCAGGGTTTGGATATAGCATTGGAAATGGGTGTGGAACCTGAAATAGTCAAAATCGCCAGACATGTAAGGACAATAATTGACCGTATGGAAGAGAGAAGAAATGGAAACGGCGTTAAAGTAAGCTAAATTATATAAGGAATTGTAAGTTTTTTATCCGCCTTCGCAGAAAACCACGAGTGTAAACTCGTGGATGAATGCGATATTGCGGATACCCTGAGCGAATCCTGAGCTTGTCGAAGGAGAGTCGAAGGGTAATGCTTCGGCGGATTTCGCTC
>Ga0210057_1008970_pt1 | contig 11705 bp, 6 predicted proteins | sample CryGeyCG2114_010_2_FD_183968 | JGI IMG/M metagenome (GOLD analysis project Ga0210057, IMG submission 183968) | Groundwater microbial communities from aquifer - Crystal Geyser CG10_big_fil_rev_8/21/14_0.10 (SPAdes) (version 2) | ecosystem: Environmental > Aquatic > Deep subsurface > Groundwater ...
ACCATATGCAGTGGTCGCATTCTACGGGGCATAATAAAGTAGAGAGCAAACTGCCCGTCGATATTTTATTTTCTTCGATTGCCATATAGGATCCTACCCATTCACTTTATGAATCCACCATTCATTTTTAATGGATTCAGACATTTTATAAAATGTTTTTTCAGCAATTTTTTGATCTAGATTAGGTATTTTTAAAATCTCCATATTATTTTTTACATGATCCGGATTTATAGATCCGAATAAAATAGTTTTTATATCATTTAAAGATTTTAACAGGACAAGCTGTCTCTGAAATATATTATTGCCTGGGACATCATCATAATTACCTAATGGAGACCCTCTTGATAGTGACTCAGTTATTATTACATCCAGTTTGAATTCTTTTGCGGCTTCTATAATATTTAAAATTTTTCCTTTAACAACCTGATCTCTATTAAAAATCGCCTCTGGTCTGGTGGGATTTAATGGAATTTCAATAACCTTAAATCCATTTTTTTTACCCCCGATATCTTCTGCTATTGAATATATTTCTTCTAGATTTGGATAGAGAGAATTCTTAGACACTAAATGATGATCCCCTATTGATATTCCATAATATCTTATCTTATTTTTTGATATGTTGTTTTCTAAGGAAGATATAATATTTCTTGTTATGGTTTTCGCTTTTTGAGAATCAAATTTTGTAAAAAGAACTTCATGATCATGGACTAGGTATATGTCAATTGTTTCTAAATTAAGATTATCAAGACTATTTTGAATGCAAAAATCAAAATTTTCATATAGGCTCGGGGACTTGCTTATTACGGCAATCTGTTCCCTTTTTGCTTTGCCTTCTAAAATCATTTCTCTCAAAACATCGCCTAGAATATATTCTGACCAACCACCCATATAGATGGAGTCAAGAGCCACATCTATTATATTACCTTTGTTTTCTATGAAAGCCCTCAGTGATTCTTTGAAAGGAATCTTATATTCTTCTTTAAAACGAGGATATGTCGGCTTATTAGAACCGAATCCTATAGAAGAAACGAAAAAATCGCATAACTCCCTAATATTCGATTTATGTACTTTCCCGTTATATAAGAATTTTTTAGTATCATCTCTTGTAGCGAAACCCTTTATAATGGGCCCCCTGCATTTTTTTCTAATAAAATATATGCATTTATCACAATCATATAATGATTTTTTATTTAATTTACATTTCATCTCTTTCACGATTTTGCCACAGAAGACTAACTTTCATATGAAACCTCTATGATGAAATTATAATCAAACTTCCAACTGCATAAAAAGTAAATGAAATATCTGAACTTAAGCCATTCATACTAAACCCACCATCCTGGTTTTGATTTGACTTTAACCACTTTATTAAATTTTCTTCCTTTTCAATTTTTTTATCCAACATAAATAATGAACGAAGTGCATAAAATGTTGCCTGAATGTTTGATGGTTCTCCAGGTCTTGGGCCGAAACCGCCATCAGAGTTTTGACATGATAATATCCACTCACTTATTTTATCCCTGATTTTATCTAACCATTTTATATCCTTATTATTGAATTCATTAAAAAGATAATTTTCTCCTAAATGTAGAGCCCTTACAGCTAAAAATGTTGTATAGATAAATGATCTACTAGGATCACCAAATCCACCATCTTCATTCCAAAATCTCATCAGCACATTTTTTACAATATCCATTTTAATCCAACCGATTAATCTAGCATCATCAATAAACTCGTTCAATAAGAAGAAGGTCTCAAAAAGTTCCCTGGCTAGCCTAGCAAAATGGTAACTTGAATACTCAAACTTCACGCTTATGTTTTCAAGCTTATTTGTTAATTTTCTTACAATTGCTCTCTTCATCACCTCGTCTAATTTTGATATATCTGAAATTCTGAATGTAGCTATAGAACTTCTGGTATAGAGATCTCTGTCTGTTTGGTTATTTGGAACTGACCCCCATGCACCAGAAACAGCTGATTTTAACAGCCATTCTAGATATTTTTCTGCATTTATTTTACTCAGTTCATCCAGAAGGAATAAGGTATGGAAAGCCATATTATTCTTGAAAATATATATTTCTCCTGGCATGAAAAACCCGCCTTTTGGCATTTCATATCTGATTGCAATGTTGCAAACCGTCTCAGAAATATCCCCGATTTTATTAAATAACTTGAATATTTTGGTGATGTAATAAAGGTCTTGTACATGAAAACTAGAAATGTTTTGCATCACATTTTTTAATCTTGCTGTAAATAGCTCTGGATAGTGTTGAACATCCCCAATATATTTTTGTATCATCAAGAAATAGAATATGTCCTCATAAGTTCCATTCTGAGATATGTTTGCTCTAACATTATTAAGAAAATTCTTTATTTCTTCTACCTCCTTGATTTCCAAATTGTGCCTTAAAATTTTCATGCAGTTAATGGAGTTGTACAGTGTATTTACATTAGAGAAAACATTCTGAGATTTCAAGTAATTTATTGCTTTATCTGCTGACTTGGGTTTTAATCCAAGCAAACTCAAAATTTGAACTACAGTGAATGTATCAATCAAGTTAGAATATTGTGTCCCTATTGAGCAGAATCCGCCGTCGTCATTCTGCAGGCTTTGATGAAACTCAATCATTTTTTCTTTGGCTCTAGGTTCTTTCTTAATGATTTTCATCATCTCAAGAGCGTAGTAAGTCCTGTCAGTCCATGGCATTTCCCCAGGCATTTCAGAAAATCCCATTGACCCGGCTTGCAATGATTCAATAAATTTGATGGTATTTTCAGATATCTTTTTGTCACAGTCGTTTAGAATGGATACGCAAAGGAAAGTGGTATTGAACATGGGGGACTTGACATCAAAGTAGCCTTGTTCTGTTTGAGAGTTTATTATGAAATCAGATACCTTCTGAACATCAATTATTTCGCTTAGTTTTTCTCTCTGGGGTTTGAATAAAGGGTCCGCCTCAAAAATGCTTTTCCAGACATCCTTGTTTTCCATACCTATTATTTTAGGGGCTAAATAAATATCCTTATATTGTCTAATGGGCGAGCATTTAACGAGGGCGAAGCCCGAGTATAAAGCGAGCGAATTATTGGAATACCAGAATCAACTCCCTGATGAAATTAACAAAGAACGCTCCAGCAAGCATCCAATAAGCAATCTGGTAGGTTCTGGTGCATTTCCTTTTCTTAAAACCGAAGTGGCTTGCGAGGAGAATGAAAGCTGCTACTGATATGCCATATATCCATGCTGAGATAGTGCTTCTGAACATGAATCGCATGATTGGGTTTGCTTCGGCTATTCGGCTGCCTTGATAGGCTGTGGTAGTCAAGACCATGGATCCTAGGAAACTGATGGTGAAGATGGTTAATGGGATATATCTGGACATGATATATTATTGTGCCTTGATATTTATATTACACGTAATATACATACTCTATTCTTCATATTACACGGATTATAAATTATGCATGAGAAGCATAGATTCCAAGAAGAGTGCAAAGAAAGTTGTTAAATGGGGGAAAGGCCTTGTTGTGTTTATTACAACAGAAGCTAAAGAAATTGGCTGGGATGATAGGACTATAGTCAAGGTTTCTGTTGAAGACGAAGATGGTAAGAAGTTCATTAAGCTTGAGAAGGGAATGAGGCTTTAGCCTCAATCAATTATTCTGAGTTGTTTATGACCCTCCATCAAATCAGCTATTCTCTCACCAAACAGTTCTTCTCTAACTCTTCTGATAGTTGCATTTACACTTTGCATAACACTTCACCTCTGATGGAATGCCAAACGGAAGGAAGATAATAATCGTTGCGATCGCTCAATAATCCACAGAATCGAAAGGATTAATTTAGTTCCTGCGAGTAGAATGACTAAGGAGTGAAGTGTGCCAATGCAAAGTTAAATCAACTGAAGGAGATATCTTAGTTTGCAGAAGATCCTCAGAATTTGGTCTCTATATTAGAGAAATCTAATCCCTGTTCTTTCAATCTCTCTAGTATTTTCTTATCTTTCTCTGGATCCTTTTTACCTTCCGCTAGAGCTTTCTGGATTCCTTTGCTGATTTATTTGATAATATCTTTTTGTAAGTTTTTTCATCTGTCATTTTTTCTCATAGAAATCTTCAACAATTTCAATTTCTTCAGGAGTGTCATTTTTATCTTCTACAGGGATAGAATATATTTCTCTTATTTTCTTTTCAATCTCTTCTTCAAGCACGTCCAAAGTATATTTTTTTGAATCAAATTTTATATCTGTCATTTCCTCTTCTTGCATTTTGACACATAATTTAACTCTTTTTTCAATAAACTCTAATTCTTCTGCTTTTGGCAAAATTATTGGAATTAAATTAATATCGCATTGTTGATTCGCTGTTGAGGAATTAATAAAATTAAATTTAATCTTGAATGCCAATTTTGTATTCAGAACTCCAAGTAGATAATACAGATACTTATTGTTATCAATCACAGCCGCTTTGTAATTAACATCGTTGGGTCCCTCTTCTTTTAATGCAAACTTTAGTCTAGAATCGGGATTTATTAAGAAACCGCTTTCTTTAGACTCGGTGGCTAGACTCCAATATATTCCTTTTTTCCAAAAATGCTCTTTTCCAGCCATGTTATAATTATTAATTGCATCTTTGTTCCAATTGATATAATAATGCATTTTACTCTTCCATCTTTTATTAGCTTCTAATGCAGATACTCCAGAACCTTTAATAAAAATAATCCACTCCCCCTTAGTCCCATTATTTCTTTCGCTTTCTGTCAAATTAGATATTTCCTTAATTTGTGATTTTTCAATTATTTTCCATACTTTTCCATGAAGTTCTCCATTGAGACTCAACTCATTTATTTTTGGTCCATACATCTGTATGTATTTTTTTGCATGATTAGAATATCTTTCATCTTCATTAAGTACCGCAAGAAATTCAGAATTGTTTGGGGTTTCCATCCTAGAATACCCTTCTACAAATTCTTCAAAAAGCTTAATATTTGGAATGATTTTTATTTTAGATATTATTCTTTCATAAATTAGTATATTCTCTTCTGTTGGTATCCAAAATGATTTTCTAATTGATTTTTTGAATTTATCAGGATTCATCAACTTAAATTTTTCATTTGAAAAATCTTTTATGGATTTTGGTCGTAAATAACAAATTACATCTTCAATTGCTTCGTCATTCTTAATTATCATTATACTCGTAGAAACACTTGGAGAATCTGCATCTGTTTTAAAAGTATCTAAAGGACAAGGATACCATTTAATCAGAGTTTTGCTTAGTATAAATTCTCTTAGTCTTTCAAAACTTTCTGTGCATAAAAAGCTATCAGAACATATTAGACCAAATAATTGTTTATTTTTAACTAACCTCAAACTTCGATAAAAAAATAGCTCATAAACATCTTGAAACTTACATGTTTGTGATAATCCCTCATTATAATAAATGCAGTTCATTACTGGTATTTGAATAGGATTATCCTCTTTTACTTTCTTAGGAGAAATATAGGGGGGGTTCTCTATCACCACATCAAACCCCCCTCTTTTGATTATGTGACCAAAATCGACTCTCCAATGCAATGGATTTAGTTTTTCAAAATCCTTTATGTCTATTGGTGGCTTTCTTGTATCATGGTTTGGCTTGATTTTTTTGTTGATGTAGTTAAGAAATGAATTATTAATGCTCTTGTAAATAGCTTTTCTGATTGTTTGCAAAATTTCTCTCAAATCAGTTGCTCTTTCTCCATGAGCGTTCTTGTAAATTGTATAAATGATGTAATAAGCATCTATATACCCTTCTAAATCATTTTTCTCTAATAATTCTTTTGCTTTTTGTAGTTTTTTCTTTTCATAAATTGAATTCGCAATCAATCCTTTAAAGATGCCCCTAATTTCATCGGTCATGGGATTAGCAAGAGATATTTGTGTTAGTTTCTCATCAGCCCAACCGATTAAGCTGTTGCCAACAACCAAATTATATTCAATATTTGGCAAAGCATTTATCTCATTCTTTGACTCTTCAAAGTCAGAAATCAACCATAACCAAAGCCTCAGTTTTGAAATCTCAATTGCTCCTGCGAGGATATCTACTCCGTAAATGTTCTCGGTAATAATATCAAGCTTTAAGTCGTAAAAGTTCTTTTTTTCTTTTAATTCATAATTTAATCTTCTTTTAAGTCCAAGAATTACTTCTGAGGTTTTAATCAAAAATGCTCCAGAGCCACAGGCAGGATCTAAAACTCTGATTTCATCTAATATTTTGAGTGCTTCTTTGAAAGATTTCTTGTCTTTTGAATCAATAAGCTCTTCAAATGATTCATATTTGTTGCTTAACCTATCAAGCAAATAAGGGATAATCGTGTTATTTGCAATATAATCTGTAACAGACTCAGGAGTGTAATAAACGCCTTTCTTTTTTCTTTCAGTCATCTTTTTTAGTGCTTCTTTAGCTTCTTCCTCAAACCCTTTCTGCTCCCACTCCACGACACTTCTTTCATAAACATGACCCAATATTTCAGGAGTTAAAATTCTCTCTTCGTTCTCTTCTGTTACCTTGACATCTTCAATAATCCAGTGATAGCCGTTCAGAAACTCGAAGATTTCCTCCCATTGAACGTTTTTTAAGGAGATATCCAGATTTTGCTCAAGGACATCTGGCCTAAACAAACCACCATTAAGATAAGGGATAACAATCTTATACTCGCCTATCTCTAAAATCTTCTTGTCTTGAGAATTAAATAAATGAAATAACTTCTTTAAATTATCTAAAAAGTTTCCTTTTTTGAGCAATACTCTGCTAAAGAGATTTTCTCCAGATATTTTTCCACCATCTTTAAACTTAATTATTCCTTTATGACATAGGAAATAGGTAAAGAAAAACCTGTCAAAAATTTTCTGTGCAATAAGATATTTTTCAGTTGGCTCGACATTGTTTTTTATATGCTGGACAAGAAGATTTCGTTTGAGCTCGAATAATTCATAAAATTCCCCAGAAATGTCTTTCCCTGCTTGGAATATGAAATCAAATCCTTCTTCAGCAATCTTTTTTAGGCGGTCTATTTTTGAAATATTATCTTTTGTTCTTTCAGAATAAATGAAGTGCTTTGTTTCTCCAAAATTTCTGAAAAATATTAATTTATGATTATAAACAATGACGCAGTAACTCAAGCCCCTATCAATCAGGAAATGATCTTTTACTTCTTTGAGTTTTTCTTCATCAACAATCTCATATACTACCAGGAGCTTTCTTTTATCAATCTTAAAATAAGTTCCTTCTTTGAATTCGTCATCTGTATAGTCTTTTTCTTCCTGTAAATCCCTATCTTTCAGGAATTTTATCAGATTTTCTTTGCTCTCTAATATCTCTTGCACTTCCATATTTATCCCTCAATGAACCCCATTGCAAATAGTGATTCTTTTTTCGGTGTTAATTTCTTTTGAACATCAAGTTTCGTGAAACTGTTCTCCAGTTCATCTGTCCATTCTTTAATTTTCTCTTTGGATATTTTGTCTTTAATCTCGATTTTAATCCTCTTTATGACCTTCTCAGTAGTGCTACCGCATTTATTTCTTATTTGCTCCAGAGAGAATTCAAGAGAAAAAATTTCCGGATATAATTCAGCTAATTTCTCAGTAGAGATATAGTCTAAAATATTATTTACGAGCTTATCAACTTTATCGTTGAAATACTCCATTCTCAGCTCTTCCTTCTTTTTATTGTCTCCAAAATCAGAAAATTTCTTTAGCTCTGATTTGAAAACCGCTTCAAAGTCAATCCTTTTACCTATCTCTTTAATATCTTTATCAAGTAAGATTTCTTCATTAAATGAATCAGCGTCTTTGTAGATTAAACTAATTGCCTTATTTCCTTTTAGTAGGGTGTAATTTTTGCCTGTTGGTATCCTGACTTCTTCGATGTCATCTTTCTTAAGCCCGTATTTCTTGATTGCTTTTTGCAGAAATATCAATATTGGTTTTGAATAGCCTACTGATATTTCAAGTTCGCTAAAATTGCCCTCTCTCAAGTTACTTCTGATTTTTTCCAGTATCTCAAGATATATTTTCTTATCCAGCTTTCTTCTTTCCGAGAGGAGTTCCTTCTCCGTTTCAAACCAAATTCTGTACTCGATACCAATAAATCTAATGATATCCTTAATTCTCAGTTCCATAGTCTCTACTAATTTAAGCTCTACATCAATATTGTCATCTGGCCTAAAATTAAGGACTTCAATTTCCTTGGGAACATCAAGCCTTGTTGCTCTCCCGATTCTTTGGATAATTCTCACTGGGTTGTATGGGATATCAAAATTGATTACTAAATCTGCTCCGCTGATGTTGAACCCTTCAGAGAGAGTGTCTGTTGTTATGAGAAGCCTTAATTTATCCTTCTTGTCATTGAATTTTTCGATAATGAGCTGTTTGTTTTTCGTGTTAGAATCAACAAATCTTATCTCATCAGGATTAAAGGAATCCTTGAAATATTCTTTTATTGCTCTTAGCGTGTCCTTATACTCAGTAAAAATTAATATCTTCTTGTTTTTATTTGTATTTAGCAGGGAATTAAGCTGATTAATCTTTTGGTCATTCTTGAAGAGAACTTCCGATCCTTCCTTTAGGAAAGGTTCAATCTTTTGAATCTCTTTATTTATTAAATCAGTATCTCTTTTTAAATCATCAAGAATTTTAAGATGTTCTGCACCTTTACCAGCTTTTATTTTATCAATAACCTCGCTTAATTTTTCTTTAAAGTCAATATTAAAATTGATATCAATGTCATCTTCATATTCCTCGTCTTCTAGATACTTAACATTCTGCTTTTCTACTGATAACTGTATCATTGAGTTCTTTTTGGATAAACGCTTCAAGGTTAGATAATATGAACTTATATCACTTTCAAATCTCTTGTAGAGAACCCATTTGAAAAACCCTCCTAATCGAATACCTTTTTCAGGATCTAAAAGCCTTAAATGAGCTACGGATAGACCGGTAATAAATTCAACAATTCCATCAACAACATCTTTATATCTAGAATCAAGCTCGTATTTTATTTCTTTGACATCTGGATCAGCTATTTTAGTTATATCAACACCAGTAAATGACTTTAATTCTTCAATGTAATCTGGAGAAGTTTTAATCGTCTCTCGTGTTGATTTAACAAACATTTCTTTTTCTATTTCTTCTTGAACTTTTGAGAGTTCTTCTTTTTCCTCTTTTTTCAATTCCTCGTATTCTTTATTTTTGAATAGGTTGATTAAATCGCCTAACTCCCGCACTAATTTATCAAATAATAAGCTCTGCCCCTTTCTATAAAATAATTTAACGAGATTCAGCAAATCATCAAGACTTGTATTGACTGGTGTAGCCGTCAGGAATAAAACTTTTGAGTTTCCATTTTCATCAATTATTTTCTTTATATTTCTCGTTCTGTATGCATCAGGATTCCTATAATTATGAGCTTCATCAACAATTATTAAACCGAAATTCTTTACATATTTCTTAAATCTGAATATATCTGGCCTTTTTTGTAAATCTCCCATTGAGGCCAAAGTAACTTTATCAAAAATATCAAACTCTTTTAGGTATCTAGGCCATTGATCTTCATTATAAACTAACCCAGCAGGAGCAATTACTAATACTTTTTTTCCATTATTTATGAAGTATTTTGCTATTTGAGAAGCAACATATGATTTGCCAAGTCCTACAGAAGAGGTTATAAAACAACCCCTGTATCCCTTGCTATTAAAATTGTTTAATGCCCTGACAAAATCAACATATTGAAATTGTAATAGTTTAGATTTCTTGAATTCTTCAAAAAGATAGTCGGCGTTCAAAAATTTGATAAGTATTTTGAAAAACTCTTTAGGTTCAATATAAATGAAAGTATTTGCTAATTCGTCTTTAAACTTTGACTTCTCAATAGCTTCGGCAATTGCTTCAGCGACTTTTAATTTTTCAAAATCTTCTGTTCCCTTACTCCAAAGATTCTCAAACCAAATTTCAACATCTTCTAACTCTTTTGGCTCTGTTATTATTATGTTTAATTCTGTGTTCCCCACTAATCCACTGGGAGTTAGATTAGAAGAACCGACAACTCCTGCCTTATACCTATTAAGTAAATCCGTTGTAGTAAAATTTCTTAAAAATAAATATGCTTTACTATGCAATCTCTCAGGATTCTTCTCGTCTCCAAAATAAACCTTTACTTTTAATGTTTTATACTCTTTGACTAATTGATAAAACAATTTTATTGCGGGTTTTATTTGGTCATTTTCTTCAAGTTCATTAAATTTGTCCTTAAAAACCTTGATTAACTGTTCCTTTGTTGGTTTTGTTGTTTCATAACCCATCAATATTTTGATTTCCTTTAGATCCTTCAAGGAATTTATTATTTCAACCAAACCTTCAATGTAGAAGTAGCCAACCGCACACTTGAAACTTTCTGAGTCTTGAGCAATTGTCTTTAAAACCTCTTTCATATTGAGAGATTTTACTCTTTTATTATCGACAATCTTTCCATCTCTCAAGATTTGGTTAAAATCAGTCATTTTTTCAACCCAATTATTATTTACTTTTTCAAAAATTAAAAGTATTATTTATGCTATAACTCATATTCCTTCTTTTCAGCTGGTGTTATAGTAGTTCTTACAAACTTCTTGAACGTATTCGAATGTTCAGTATGAATAGGAACAACAGTCTTAGGCTTAATAACTTCAATCATCTTCTTCAAATCCAATCCATTAGCATGACCTGAGCAGTGAATTTGATGTCTCTTATCCTTGCCAATTCCAAAGTGGTCATACCAGTTGCCTATTCTCTCCCTGTCAATAGCCATCTCATCATCAAAAGGCTCGCACATGCTCCTGATAAACCTGCTGCCTTCAACAGGCTTAATCTCAACCAAATTCCCTATGGAAAAGTCGCTGCAAAAGAACATATAATCCTTTTGTTTCTCCTTGAGGTCTTTTGTCTTCACCAGATTATCCAGCCTCAAAACATCCCTTTCCCATTTAACATAATCATACTCCACCTGGTTAGGAGGGGCATCACCATGATTGATCAGATACCAGTTCTTCGGCTGGGCATAAACAAGAACATCCTTCAGTTTAGGGCCATAGCCAAGCTCGTTCATCGAGTCCAGAAGCAAAGCCTGCTTGAAATCAACAACCAGTTTCCTGTTACAATCCCCGCTGGAATTGAACATAGTTAGAATCCTTGAAAGATCTCTTGCGGGGTAATTAACCATCAGCAAACCTTTAGTATCATTGGCAACTTTGCAGCATTCCTTCTCAACCCATTCCTCAGTTTTGTTCTCTGTCTCATCCACTCTTGTCCCTTCGCACAGCAAAATGTCGGGATCAAAACCAGCAGCCTTCTCAGCAAAGTTATTGCTCAATTCAGGATGCCTGCCATGAAACCTTATGTCACCGGTATATGCAATAGTCTTATCAGATGTTTCAACAACATAACCCATAGCGCCAGGCAGGGAATGATCCACGCAAAAACTGGTTATCTTCATACTGCTGACTTCTCTGGTCTCGCCATTCTTAACGACTCTTACATCCCTGTCTATCTGGCCTTTCTGCTTAGTCCATCTGCTCTTTTCACCTTTGGTGTTTATGTAGTACTTGAAGGTTGGAGTTGCCTTGCAGAATTCACAGGATGATGTCAGGTCAAATATTTCCATTATCCTTTTAGTCTCCTCGCTGCAAAACA
>Ga0210057_1008971_pt1 | contig 11705 bp, 11 predicted proteins | sample CryGeyCG2114_010_2_FD_183968 | JGI IMG/M metagenome (GOLD analysis project Ga0210057, IMG submission 183968) | Groundwater microbial communities from aquifer - Crystal Geyser CG10_big_fil_rev_8/21/14_0.10 (SPAdes) (version 2) | ecosystem: Environmental > Aquatic > Deep subsurface > Groundwater ...
CCCACTTTCATCAATGAAGTACTCGTATGATTTTTTTGGGACGAACGTTTTGTTTGTTCCGTCGATAATGTCGACGTCATATTCTCTCTCTAAAAACGTTCGCGCAATTTGCATGCATTCCCACCGGTTGGTGTGAGCGTCTAGCACTATTTGGCGTCGATCTAGATAGGGAAGCGTAGTGTACGAGATGAGCACAGAACCTTTTGGTTTTCTTTTGGTATGCAAGTGTACAGCGCCTCCGCGCAACTTGCTTGCTATTCTCCTGAGAAAATAAAGAGCCTCGGGCATGATATTATAAGGAGTAAGATTCCTCGTGCTCTCGCAACCACAGCTCAAGAGAAAAGAGCATCCATACTTTATAACTTAGCACATCGGTTCCACTATAGAAAGAATCAATGTATTTGCGTACCTGACTAATATCAAGTAGCTCTGATATGTGGGAATCATTTGAGAACATAGAGCGCACTAATTTTTCAATTGAAGGGTCTCTTAACCAGTGTTTGACCGGAGCCCCGAAGCCCTGTTTCTTTCTATGGAAAACAGATTGCGGCAAAATATCACCGAATGCCTCTTCAAGAATTATCTTTCCTCGAGTATGGCTTGTTTTATATTCATCGGGAAGATTAAATGCAAATTCAGCAAGTTCATGCTGAAGAAAAGGGCTTCGAACCTCGAGAGAGTGCATCATAGAAGAACGGTCTACTTTTGTGAGCATGTCTCCAGGTAGCTTTAGGTACATGTCTAGCAAACTAATTTTTTGCAGGGGTGTTTCTGCAGAAGACAAGTCAACATATGAAGTAGGATCATTCTCTATGGCCTCCTCTTTATTCCATAATTGTCTTCGCTCGCTAACAGAAAACATATTTAGGTGGCTACGTTTATACAGCTTGTCAGGGGTGTATCCAAGAACCAGTGCAAGCAATTTCTTCACCTTAGGTAAATGCCAATGAGCTCGGTAGTGTCCGTAGCCAAAAAACAATTCGTCACCACCGTCACCTGATAGTACAACTTTTACTTTTTCACTTGCTATCTTGGAGATGATACCTGTTGGCACATTTGATGAATCTCCCATTGGCTCGTCGTAATAACGCGTTGTATTACGTATGTCGTCTATAGAAATTTCCACGGTTTTCTCGAAGTGTTGGGTGCCAACGTATTGTGCAACTTCTTTAGCGTACGGTAATTCATTAATATAATCGCCGAAACCAGCGGCGAAGGACTTAAGTTGGAGTTTAGATGTTTTTTGAGCAAGGGCAGTAACAATACTTGAGTCGATACCGCCAGATAGAAAAACTCCAACTTCAACATCAGCCACCATTGATGTTTTTGTTGATTCAGTAAGAATTTCTCTAACTTGAGTGGCGGCATCTTCGTATGAAAGATTATTTTGTTTGCGTGCAATTGACCAATAGCGTTTTGTAGTAAGTCTTCCTTTCTCGAATACTGCACTGTGTGCCGGCGGTAATGGGGTCACATCTTTATAAATACTCCGCCATGGTGGAATGAAGTAGAGAGCAAGATAGTTGTCTATTGAAGTGCGATCGAGGTCCTTATTCACCAGGTTGGTTGCGATAAGGGCTTTTATCTCAGAGGCAAATAAGAAAGTATCGTTACTTTGACTGTAAAAAAATGGTTTTTCACCAAAACGATCGCGTGCCATAAACAGGCGCTCTTTTTCATTATCCCAGATTGCAAATGCAAACTGGCCATCTAAATGTTCGGGACACTCATCTCCATATTCAATATACGTTTTAAGAATTACCTCTGTGTCAGAGGTTGTAGAAAATGAGTGGCTCTTACTTTCTAGTTCCGATCGCAATTTTTTGTAGTTATAAATTTCACCGTTAAAAGTAATAGAGATGTTATTTCTGTTGTCTCTCATCGGTTGGTCTCCTGTTGAAAGGTCAATAATAGAGAGCCGAGTGTGTCCAAAGGCTGCCATCTCAAATGACATTGTATTGTTCGCATCGGGACCGCGACTCTCTAGTTTTGGCAGGGCGGAGTCAATAGCGACCTTTCGCGTCTGTTTGTCCGCGCCAACAATTCCTATAATTCCACACATATTCAAGAGTGTAGCGTAACTAGAGGGACGTCACCACTTTCGACGGAATTGCTACAGAAGTCCCTGGCGGAAAGGCAGAAGTTCCTTTACATATTTTAGATACTACAGACGCGACATCATCTGCGGATGTCGTTGATCCATCGTCTTGTCGTGAGAGAAGTGTCCGTACGCGCTCTGGTAGTGACGAATTAAGACCTCCTGGCATGAATTTAGGCGCGACTGCATAGACGCGTATCTTCTTCTCCTCGAGCTCGTAAGACAGAGTTCGCAGTAGTGCTCTGAGAGCTTGTTTTGCTGGTAGATAAGCGCCTATGTTACGTTCTATACTATTGGGTGTTTCAAGAGAGTGTGTAGTTATTCCAATGAAAGCGGAATTTTCTTTCATGTACGGTGTCGTTTCGCGAGCTAGGAGATACGCGCCACGAACTGAGACATCAAATTCGTTATCAAATATTTTGGAAGATATCTCGATGAGCGGTTTTCTCGTGGTTTCAGGGGCAGCAGCGTGGATGCATGCACTTATAGAGTCATGTTTCTCCACAACTTTTTTTACTAATTGCGATACAGATTTTCCGTTAGTTATGTCACATACGATTACTTCCGCTCCTTTCACAGTATATGGTATGCGCGATGCAATTATAGGTAACCATCCGTCCTCTATAAAAGTTTTGACAATAGCCTGCCCGACATATCCAGAGCCACCTGTAATTATTGCAATAGGAGTGTCATTATTATCATCCATGCTCATATAACTTTGACGTGCACAACACCCCCTGCGACGACCTCTTTATTTCGCTTGATAGCGATATCAATTTGCAGGATTTTTGTAGCATCGCTTTTGCTAGCCACAGTACCTTCTACGCTGATAGTATCCTCTATGTAAACAGGGAGTTTAAATTCGAGCACCTCTTTAACTAAAAGACAGCGCTTTCCTGGTATGTGCATGCCTATGAGTTCAGACACGAAAGTGGCCAGTAGCATGCCGTGGACAATTCGATTCTTAAATATGGTAGTAGCCGCGTACTCTTTATCTGTATGTAGAGGATTTTCGTCTCCTGAGAGTGCCACGAAAGAATCAACCAATTGTTGGTCTATGTGGTGTTCACGCACACATGTTTCCCCAACAGTAAGTGACGAAAAGGTTCTATCGGTAGCAATCATATTGATACACCTTTAGCGCGCACATGCTCTTTTATCGCTCCGAGTGTATTTGCTGAGAGTACTTCATCCATGCTAAAACAAATTCCATATTCTTCTTCTAATTCCGCAATAAAAAGTAGGTAGTTCATTGAATCCCAGTTAGGTACGTCATTCGGGGTTAATGAATCCTTGATAGATTCTTTTGGGATTCCCAATTGTTCAAAAACAATGTCGTCAAACGCCTTCATATGTGCAGTGTAATCCAAGACGGAAGCTTTGTCTTGGGAGAGGGTAATTCTCCATTTTCGAAGGTATTTTTAACAAATGTTTTCGCTGGCGCGTTTTTTTCAGTAGGAATGAAAGTTATTGTTATACGTGATACCAGCTCCTTTTTTGCGATAGACTCAATTGCGTTCATGAAGGCTTGTTCTATCCCACGCCCAAGGACACGACAGCTCATCAGTAGGGTGTCGATATGCCAATCTTGTTCTGATTTTGTAATAAATGCTACAGCAGTAATGCCGTAATCCCCAAAACAGTCAGTAACTCTTGCGTGGAATACTTCATGATTATCACTTTCCACGAGAGATCGTGTTTCTTTTATATTAAGTGGGCGTTTGTTTGTATTAAATTGATTTGTTTTTGCAGTTAACTGAGCGAGGCGCTCAATTGACTTCGGATCATTGCGAAATAGACGTACTTCAAGATTTAGGCTTTTCAAGAAATCCTCCTTATTTTGAAAATTTTTCTCCCTTTCCTTTCTAAGTCGTTCTGTGACATATAAATTTCCACGCATCTTATCTTCGTTCGTTATTGCTTCTGAATCGAAATAGGGAAGTGAAAGTAATATTTTTGTATATTTTGAAGGATCTTCAGGGAGCTCTGGCACCTCGACTTCAGGAAGGAGTGCTCTGATTGAATAGCGATTAGTGGGACTGTCATCGAAAAAAACCATTGAATCAAGTCCAATATTGAGTTCTTTCGCGAGCTCTTGCATATTTGTTACCTTGTCGTTCCAGTTAATGCGATGTGCAGCGAAATGTTTTTCTTTGAGAATCATGTTTGGGTTTGTACGTATCACATCAAGAGCGTCATCCGGGTTATTAGTGCTGTTGATTGCCAATATTATTCCCCTATCATGCATGTCTAGAAGGGCCTGTTGAAACGCAATAAAATCCGCACCGATTCCTTTGTGGGAGAGTTTGATGCCCTGGGGCCCGTCTTCGCCTATGATTCCACCCCAAAGCGTATTATCTAAATCAACTACAATGCACTTCTTCATACTTATTTTACTAGGGCAATGGCACACGCTATATCTTCAGTGTGTGTTATAGAAATTAATATAGAAGGGGCGCATTCTCCTTGCAGCCAGATTTCGGGGCTACCTTTTTTGGTGCGCCGAACTTCAAGTTCGTTAAATTTCAGGGAAAGTGTACCTGTTGCTTTTCGGGTCGCTTCTTTTGCGGCGAAGGTTCCTGCAAAGTGTGGCGCTGGATCTTTGTGCGACATGCAATACTTTTGCTCCACAGGACTAAATGTGTTTTCCAAAAAACGCTTGCGTTTCTCATTTAGGATTCCTTGAATCCTTGAAATTTTAACAATATCTATTCCAATACCAGCCTCTAACTTCATGGGCACTATTGTGCTTGCAAATATGGGATAAGTAAAGAAATCAGTCGACGTGTATACTCATCTCTACCTGTCGATGTAAGATGTGAAGATGCATCTACAAAGACGTCGTCACTTACAAGAAAATCTTCTACTGAACCAATTACGTGTTCTTGCCCCAGGGCATTTTCAAGATCATCAATCCGGTCTTTAACCAGATCTGGATTAGCATCATAAATTGACTGCGCCATCGCCGGCCAAGAAACAAGTACATGCACACCTCTTTGTTCGAGCATCTCTATACGTTTGCTGAGAAATCTTATGGTCTCACTGTTGATTCCTCCTGTGCCAACGTAACCTGATTCGCTTTCAAGTACCTCTTTCTTTGTTAAATGCTGATCTCCGGCTGACTCAGAAATTACATCACCATACGAATTGAAGTTGTATACATTATATAGAACGTCAGAAAGCGAAAGTTCACGTTCGTAAAAAAGTGGTTCTATCTTGCGGGCATATATACTTTTTATCCTTCCCTGAAACCATTGTGGTAGATGATGAACTATCGTGGTTAAGGAATGATACGTGAGGACATCAGAAATTAAATAAGGATTTACGTGTATCGTCTCCAATAGAAAGTGTCCGCTCCCATATGGTGGTTGCTGCAGCACCTGATGCTCCGGTATAAAAAGAATCGTATCTCCACTTTGTAGATATTCATCAATTGAAACAAACATGAATCGTATACCTAATGCGGCGAACGTACCCATGTTTATCGGGTTAAAGTTGGTCTCGCTTTTTATGATGTTCGAATTGACTCCAATTGCCAGCGATGATCCGCCAACGAGCACCAGCCGAGGACTAGGCGTGCTTGTTAGTAGTGAGAACTTTTGCTTAAGTCCGGCGGAATATGATTCTGTATTTACGCTAAAAACAATAACGAACACGTATAGAGCCAGCGTCACTAACCCGCACAAAGAAATCTCTGAAACGTATTTAATAAATTTTTTTTGCTCGTAGGTAAACATAAATCAGAATTGGAAGTAAATAAATTGTTGGGAGGCTCCAAACGACCCTACTGCCAATATAGAAAAAACAGCAATTCCATAAATTACAAAACGCCATTTTCTAGGTATTAATGAAAGTCTCGACTCCAGATAGCCACTACTATGTGTACGCTCAATCCACTCCAAGAAAACAATCCCCAATATACCGATGAGTGTTCCATATATTGGAACATTCATAGCTACTACGTGGGCAAATCCGGATGTACTTACTAAACTACTCAAGAATTCGGGCACCCCCCTAAATAAGTGCGAAACTATGTATAAACCTTCACTTAGAGATTGTGATCGGAAAAATATAAGCGAAAATGCAAACATCATAAACACCGCAAGTCTCTTTGCGAAAGTCGGCATAAATAAACTAATGTGTAATACATCACCAATAGTTTTCGCGAGGTACTGTCGCCACTTCAGGGTGTATAGTCCAGTTGTTAAGTATATGCCGTGAAGCGCACCGAATATTACAAAGTTCCAGTTTGCTCCATGCCACAACCCAATTAATACAAAAGTTATAAAAAGACTTGCGTATATGCGGTTTCTGGAATGTCTTTTTCCGCTTAGCGCCAGGGGATGATACAAATAATCCCTAAGCCATGAGGATAGTGACATATGCCACCGTCTCCAGAAGTTCGCCATTGATGTTGCTGAAAATGGACGATTAAAATTGAGCGTAAGATCATACCCAAAAATTCTCGCGGAACCTCGGGCTATGTCCGTATAGCCAGAGAAATCACAATAAATTTGATACGTAAACAAAATTGTTGCTATTGCTAAGGATGGGCCAGGGAACCCAGTTGGGTCAGAGTATACAGAGTCGACGAGCGGGGCTATGTTGTCTGCTATAACAAGTTTCTTGAAAAACCCCCATGCCATCAGCTTGGTCCCGCTTCGTGCCTTCGAGATTTCAAATTTTCTTTCTTCCATTATTTGTTTAAGTAATCCACCGGGTCTTTCGATAGGACCGGCAACTAACTGCGGGAAGAAGCTCACATAAAGAGCATATTTCCCAAAATGGGTTACAACTTCCGTGTGTCTTCTATATACATCTATGGTGTAGCTCATGCTCTGGAATATGTGGAATGAAATACCCAACGGAAGCAATATGTTAAGCACGGGGAGTGTTATGTCTCCTCCGGCAAAATTCAGAACTTGTTCGATTGAGGAAAAAACGAAATTGAAATATTTAAAGTAAAAAAGTATACTTAAGTTCGTCGTCAGGCTTATTAGCAAGTACATTTTTCTGCGTACAGCATTCTCTTCTTTGCCGATGTAATGTCCTGCTAGGAAGTCGATTAGCGTGATAGAAAAAAGAAGTAGTCCATATTCAGGCTTCCATGCCATGTAAAAGATATAGCTTGCAGCGAGAAGCAACATCCAACGGAACCGTTGAGGAAGGAGGAGGTATAGTGTCACGACCGTCGGGAAGAATATTAGGAAGCGCAGGTCGACAAAGCTCATATGGACGTTGTGATTTGGCTAGTGTATAACAGAGTCTATATGATTACTATACTCGCTCGTCTTCCCAAGGATAAGGAAAAAACATCTAGGGACACACTCGCTTGGTATGGCAGAGCTCTAGTGGAGGGTTATGGAATTGTCGCTCCGTTACCAAAAGATGATCAGGATTTCCTCGATCTCCTAATGGGTCTATTTGTAATTTTTCTTCAAAAAAGATTTGAGCGCGGTACTTTTTTTGCAGTTATTGCAGAAGAAGACTCATCTTCAGAAGACCTTAATCATGCTAAAGAAATGTTAGATCTTTTTTCTTCAGACACTTTGCTTGTAGAGAAAGAAAGAGATAGTGAAAATTATATTTGGGTTGATGTAGAAAATAATGAAGTAAAAGATGAAAAAAAGTTTGGAAAAATAGCAAAAACTGTTTATAAGGCTAAAGGGCTAAACAAAAAAGTGGCAATTTCTTACTACTCGTCAGATGAATCAGAAGAATCTTTTGTATCGGGGATAGAAAAGGTGTTATCGCTAAGACCAAACTTTATTGCGACAGATAAACCTAGAAAAGTGAGAATGATTTTGGATAAACACAAAACCGAATCATCGTTGCGCGTTTTTTTGCGTTCAAAACCCGTTTTATATATCCGAGGACGTATAGGGTATTTACGTTTTTTGGCACGTGAACTTCCGATATACTCCATAATCTATATTTTGGAAAGTATAACCGGCAAAGTTATCACTCTTCACACACGACCTCTTTACTCTCGTGATTACACCGTTAGGAGTGACGATTTAAAAGACATGCCTAAGTGCGCCATAGTGATACAGGGTCCTGTTATGCACAAAAGTGATTTTACACTCGAGACAATCCGAATGTATAGAAAAATGTTTCCCAATGTGCAAGTAATTCTTTCTACGTGGGAAGGCGAAGATGAGGAAACTATGGAGAAGATACGTGAGGAAGGGGCAGAAGTAGTCATAAGCAAAAGTCCTGGGTATGGGGGTCCGGGTAATACAAATATGCAACTCGCTTCCTCTAGCGCAGGAATCAAATTTGCAAGGGAAATGGGATTTGAATATGTACTGAAACAAAGAACCGATGTCCGGATGTACAATCCGAGAGCAATTGAATTTATGCTAAATCTGCTCAAGCATTTTCCGCCTAGTGAGCGGTCAGGCCAGCGCGCTCGTCTTATAGCAACTGGCAGTGCTCTGTATCAGCCCTATCAGTATGGTGAATTTCTTTTTGGTGCAATAGAAGATATGGATGTGTACTATGTTTGCCCGCTTATTAAAGAGGGACAAGAGTTTGAAAATTATGTCGTTGAAGTGTATATACCGACAGAATTCTTAAAGAAAAAAGGATGGAACCTTGAATGGACAATAGATCACGGACGGCAGATTATGCGCGAATGTTTTATAGTTCTAGATTGGTCAATGCTCGATAAGATTACGTACAAATATTTTCAATTTCGCTATTGGGAGTACCAAAACCAAAGGAGCTATACGGAAAGTATCCCATCTAACGATGCTTCAAGATTCGATGATTGGCTAAATATTTATGAGGCGTATGAAAATAAAGTTCTAAGGCCGGGCCAACGTCTCCTATTTAAACTTTTGTCTCGCTCGGAAGATCTAGATTAATTTATATTAGAACTGGAAATATATAAATTGTTGTGGAGATCCAAGTGCGCCTAGAAGCAATATTGCGCATATCGAAGTTGAGTAGAGTACAGCTCGTGGTAAATATGGCATATGAGCAAGTTTATTACCTATTCCATATCTTGCATGAAAATAATCAACTGTCTCAAGAATTATTATTGCAATAACCCCAATCAATAAACCCTTCCACCCAATATCCATTGCGAGCACATGCAATCGGCCTGTTTCTGAACCTAATGATTCCACGAAAGACAGTATCCCTGTTGGTATATGAGTAAAAATATAGAATGCCTCGGAAATTGTTTGTGCCCGAAAAAATACCCATGTGATACAAATTAACGTTAGAACCAGAGTGTGCTGTGCTACGCGACGTACTAACCGATGAGGACGTATCGATACTTTTACAGGCGACCACACTTCTACATGTGTATATAGTCGCTGTATTACAAGATAAATTCCGTTAAGGCCACCCCACAACACAAATGTCCAATTCGCACCGTGCCAAAGTCCGCTCAAAAGAAACGTAACCATGAGATTTCTGGATGTTTTTTGTGCTGTACCTATGCTTCCTCCAAGTGGCACATACACATAATCTCGAAACCATGTTGAAAGTGATATGTGCCAACGTCTCCAAAATTCTCCAATGGATTTTGATGCATATGGTCGGTCAAAGTTTTTCATTAAGTCATACCCAAGAATTTTTGCAGTACCTCTTGCTATGTCGCTATATCCAGAGAAATCGCAATATATCTGATATGCAAAAAGTATAGTTGCAATTGCAAGTGTTGGCCCCGGGAAGTTTGTCGGATCAGTGTATACAGCATTGACTAAAGGAGCGATATTATCTGCGATTACCAATTTTTTAAAGTATCCCCACAAAACTAAAAGAACCCCCTCTTGAGCCTTGTGGAGATCGAATTTTCTGCTCTCAAAGAATTGTTTTAAAAGACGTTGGGGGCGCTCGATTGGGCCGGCGACAAGTTGCGGAAAGAAACTTACATATAAGGCAAATTTACCAAAGTGCGAAACTGGCTCAACATTGCGTCTGTACACATCTATGGTGTAGCTAAGGCTCTGGAATATATGAAAAGAAATCCCGATTGGAAGCAGTACATTAAGTACTGGTATGGAGGCCGAGCTTCCAAGGGCGTCTAGAGCATAGCCAAAAGATTCGAAAACGAAGTTGAAATATTTGAAAAAGAAAAGCAGGCCTAGGTTACTCACAAGACTCGCGATTAGATACAAGCGACGCAATTTTTCATCGCTAGTTTTGCCCATAAGGCGACCTGCGAAGAAGTCGATGGAAGTTATCAGTAGAAGAAGTAAGCCGTACTCAGGCTTCCATGCCATATAAAATATATAGCTTGCCAATAGAAGTACCACCCAGCGAAATCGTTGGGGGAAGAGGAAGTTTAGAATTGCAACTGCAGGAAAGAAAAATAAAAATCGCAAATCAACAAAACTCATATTGTATTTAAACTACTACAAATCACCCATTTTTACTTGATTTTTTGAACGTTCTTTATCAGATCGCATTCCTTTAAATACGGTCTTTTTGTATTTCTGGTTTTGAGAATCTATACTTTCAAAGAAGGCAACATCCACATTTTTGCTTTTTCCAAGATGGATTATTGCCTTCAGGTCTTTTGGAAGGCATATTCCCCCGAAACCGCGGAAATTATCGTTACTATCTAAATATCTATCAAAAATATGATCGCGCTTGATCATCATGTCTTTCACCCTCATGTAATCAACTCCAACGCTATTGCAGATGTCGTGGAAAGAATTCGCAAATGTAATAAGTGTTGCGTTGTATATATTGTTAAAATATTTCGCCAACTCGGCCTCCATTAGCGTAGTCTGTTCAAATTGCCTTGGGTATCTTCCGTGAACCTGTTGCATTATATTAAACACCTTTTTACTTTTTGTTCCGATTATGCACAAATCGTGATTTTCTTGGAAATCGGCAGTAGCACATCTCTCACGAAGAAATTCAGGTACGAAACACAGCGAAAGAGTTTTATATTTACGTTGGAGTCTTTCAGTTGTACCGGGCTCAACGGTTGATTTTATAGCGACAACTCCCTTGTATCTCTTTTGAGCAAGATCTGATACTACGCTTTCTACTATACTTACATCACAACGCCCGTCTTCACATTCTGGTGAAGGAACACAAATAAAGCAGACATCGGATTTTATGACATCGTTTACACTTGTTTTTAGTTTTATGTCGTGCACCTGAACATCATGTCCAAGCACCTCGAGGCCAAATCTCGTTGCTTCTCCAACAACCCCGACACCTATTACCCCAATTTTCATAGAAGCCAAAATAGCACAGGAACATTTTACATGAAAGCTATATTTGTTGGCGGTAGTTAAGGACTAGGTAAATAGACTCACTTAATATGGTTCCCAATAATTTTTTGTGCTAAGCTCTTTTCGTGAAGAAAATTCTAATTACTGGTGGAGCTGGGTTTGTCGGCTATCATATTGCGAAGCGTTTATCTAAAGAAAGGTACGAAATCACCCTCGTCGACAACTTTTTCCGCAGTGAACGGGACGCAGATCTCAAGGCGTTATTAAAGCTTCCAAACGTTAAATTCATTGAAGCTGATTTAACAAAGGAAAGATCTTGGAAAAAAGTTGGCTCTGGATATGATTACGTATACCACTTTGTAGGAATAAATGGTACAAAATTGTTTTACGAAATTCCACACGAG
>Ga0210057_1008972_pt1 | contig 11705 bp, 11 predicted proteins | sample CryGeyCG2114_010_2_FD_183968 | JGI IMG/M metagenome (GOLD analysis project Ga0210057, IMG submission 183968) | Groundwater microbial communities from aquifer - Crystal Geyser CG10_big_fil_rev_8/21/14_0.10 (SPAdes) (version 2) | ecosystem: Environmental > Aquatic > Deep subsurface > Groundwater ...
ATACAGGTCTTATTAATATTGTCGGTTGGGGTGTGCATGAATGGTTGTGGCGAGGAACGTACGATGTAGTTGCACCAAGAATAGAGGAAGTAAGGCTAATATATGAATCGGGTGAAGCACGTGTTATTCAGCCAATACTTGAAAAGTATGACGTGAGATATATTTATGTAGGCGATCTTGAGCGTGAAAAGTATCCGCTTTTGCGTGAGGATATTTTTCGCGAGATTGGGATGGAGGTTGTTTTTGAAGCAGGAGATTCAAGGCTTTACCGACTCTGAGTTCTTGTTGGCTTTGGGGTGGGGGTTGCTACTCCTTTCTCTGTCACTACACAATTATCGCCTTCAAAGAAACACTTTGTAAATTCATGTATTTCTTCAAAGTTTTCATTTCCAATTCTTGGGACAAGAACCCATTGTCCACCAAATTCCTGTAAATTGAAAGGGGCAACCAGCAGTTCATTTTCGCCTTCTCCCTCTGCATTTATAACTGCGCTTCTTGTCTTTGCGTTTTGCATTTTCCCTGCAAGCTTTATGAAATCATCATATTTATCTTGAGGCACGTCTGTATTGATATTGGAGGATATTATGTCAAGTGCGCCATATATTTTTACAGGGTTGAGAATAAAACCGAGTGAAAGCATTTTATTTCTTATTGCTTCTATTACTTTTTGTTGTCTTCTGCTTCGGGCAAAGTCTGACCCCTCCCCGTTTGTTCCGTGACGAGAACGAACATACTCAAGCGCCATCTCTCCATTCATTTCCTGTTCTCCTTTCTCAAATGAGATCGCTTTGTAACGACACGGGAAAGCTTCAAGCTGTGAGGCGGCTGTGGCAAGTTCTTCAAGCTCTTCTTCCTCATGACCACAAGGGTCATCTTCTTTTCCGGTGATGGGATACTGAGGGTCATAAAAGCTTCTTTCCACACCAATTGTAATTCCGTCCAAATGGTCAATAAATTCGGTAAAAGCTTTAAAATCTACGACAATAGTATAAGCAATTTCCTGACCGGTTATTTCTTCAACGGCTGTAGTTGCTTGCTCTATTCCTTTGTCACCTTTTTCCTCGCCGAAAGCGTAAGCTGCATTTATCTTGGCAGTCTGGCTAGGAGACCACATGTCACGGGGAAGAGAAAGCATGCTTACAGAATTTTCTTTTTGGTTGATGTGGGCAAGAATAATCGTATCTGTTAAATTTGGTCCATCATGTGTGCCTCCTCCTATTCCTAAAATCAAGATGTTGAAGTTGGCGGGTTCGTCTTTTTTCAGCTGTGGGAGATCTATTTCTTTTTCAATGAATAGCCCATAAACAAAACCAAATCCTGCCTTTATTAGGGGAAAAGTAAGGACTATGGTTGAAAGCATGAGAAGCGCTGCAACTGTTATGATGATTTTATTGTTTTTTAGCATTTTGCAATGAGTGATGTAAATGAGTCTGCCTCAAGGCTTGCTCCCCCCACAAGAAAACCTTCAAGATGAGGAATTTTGGTAAAGGTTGAGATATTCTTTTCATTTATACTTCCGCCATAAAGCAACTTGGCTTTATTATTTTTTTCTTTTATTTTTTTAAATACTTCTTCGATATGCGTAGGGTCATCAGGATTGCCGGTTCCTATTGAGTTTGGGGGCTCATAGGCAATGTATTCAACATCTGCGGTCTTTTCATTTTCATTTTGTAAACAGAGGATAACCTTAAGTTCTTCTTTTTTGGCAAGTTGTACTTTTTTATCTACAACTTCCTCTGTCTCGCCGTAGAACCGTCTTCTTTCCGAGTGACCAATTATAACGAATTTGGAAATGTTTTTCAGTTGAGATGCGGCTACTTCTCCTGTAAAGGCTCCTTCTGTATTTTGTGATATATTTTGAGCTGCAATTTCTACCTTTAAATCATTTGCGTGGACAAAGTCTGAGGAGTATTTAAGGAAAGGGGACGAAGGGGCAATAATTACTTCATGCTCAGGCTTTTGTTCAAACATAAAAGGAGCGAATTTATCAAAAAATTCTCTTACTTGGTCAAAATTTTTATGAGATTTCCAGTTCGCAATTATTGTCATTGGCAGAATTAGGACGTGTTACCCGATGCTATAATGTGAAGACACGCAACCTTTTTAGATTATATCAACACGATATGAGAATTCTCAATTTTTTAAATCCAGAACAAAAAGAGGCAGTAATACATACAGATGGGCCAACCATAATTCTGGCCGGGGCCGGGTCTGGCAAAACACGAGTGCTTGTATTTAAAGTTGTGTATTTAATTGTTGACAAAGGCATCCCGCCTTCTCAAATTTTAATGGTTACATTTACAAATAAAGCTGCGGGGGAGATGAAGGAGAGGATTGATAAGTTGTTGCTTGAGATTGATTTGCCTCAACGCGAAAAGCCTCTTGTCGGTACATTTCACTCGGTGTGTGCAAGAATTTTGAGGCAGAATGGACACAATATAGGAATTCCCCCAAATTTTGTCATTTATGACACAATTGACATGCGGGATGCTGTTAAGCTTGCAATGGAGCGCGCGGGTGTTGCCTCATCAAAGCTTCGTCCGGCGTCGGTTGCCGCTGCAATATCTTCTGCTAAAAATCAGATGTTAGACCCTATAAAGTATGCATCTTTTGCACACGGGTATTACCAAGAGGGAGTTGCGCGAACGTATCCTATTTATCAGGAGATACTTCGTGCTAATGCGGCGCTTGACTTTGATGATCTATTAATTGAAACTATTCGGCTACTGTCTGAGAATAAAGTTGTGCTTGCTCGCTATCAAGATACCTTTTCTCATGTTCTTGTTGATGAGTATCAGGATACTAACACAGCCCAATATTTATTAACGCGGCTGCTTGGGGGGAAATACAATAACATTTGTGTTGTGGGAGATTTTGCACAAAGTATTTATAGCTTTCGAGGAGCTGATTTTCGTAATCTGGAGCGCTTTAAAAAGGATTTTCCAGAAGCTACAACATTTTCTTTGTCACAAAATTATCGCTCTACGCAAAAAATTCTTGACGCTGCTTACTCAGTTATTTCACACAATTCAAGCCATCCCATATTATCACTTTGGACTCAAAAAGATGGTGGTCGTGATATTAGAATTGTAGAATCGACGTCTGAGCACGGAGAGGCTGAAAAGATTGTTGATACAATACTTTCTGAGCAAACATATAACCCCAGACTAAAATTTAGAGATATTGCAGTTCTGTATCGTACGAATGCTCAGTCTCGAGCTATTGAAGAAGTATTTTTACACCGTGGTATTCCTTATACTTTAGTTGGCGGGACACGCTTTTATGAGCGACGCGAAATTAAGGACCTACTTGCTCATTTGTCTTTTTTGGCAAACCCTTCCAATCAAATTGCGTACACCCGTATTGAGAAACTTGGAAAGAGACGTGCCGCTAAATTTATGGAGTATGTGTCTCTTTTTCGAGAAAAAAATTATATAGAAGAGCGCGAAACCGCTGAGATATTAAAAGATGTATTGCGTGTGACAAATTATTTAGATCGCTTTAACAAAGAAGATGCGCAAGACGTGTCACGTCTTGAAAATATTGCCGAGCTTCGCTCTGTTGCCATAGAATTTCCCAACCTGGTCGAATTTTTGGAGAACGTAGCATTGGTTGAGTCAGAACAACAGTCGGCAAGGAACGCAACCGGCGGTGCTCGTGGCGATTCGGTAACGCTTATGACTCTTCATGCGGCAAAAGGGCTTGAATTTGATGTTGTCTTTATGACGGGCATGGAGGAGGGGCTATTCCCACATAGTCAGTCTTTGTATGATGAGGGTGACCTTGAGGAAGAGAGAAGGCTTTGTTATGTTGGGATAACACGTGCTAAACAGCATCTATTTTTAACGTATGCTAAGCAAAGGCTTATTTTTGGACAGAGGACACAAAACACAATTTCGCGCTTTATATATGAGCTCCCTGAGGATGTATTAAATGAAAATTTTGTTGAGCAACAGAAGTTGGATGAGGAATTTTTTTAAAATTCAAATCAGGAAGCATGAATAAAGATTTAAGAATAGTTAGAAATGAGATTTGAAGATATAACTGAGAAGGACAAAACAAAATATAACAAGCTTGTATCCCACCCTCTACAGTCTTGGGAGTGGGGAGAGTTTCGAGAAAAAACAGGCGTGAAAGTTGTGAGGCGGGTCTCATTTAATGAGAAAAAAATTGTGGGTGGTTTTACAATTACCTTACATAATATTCCCAAATTACCATATAAGATAGGGTATTTACCAAAAGGAGACCTGCCCACAGAAGACGAGGTTGGCGAAATTATAAAAATAGGACAGGAGAATAAGTGTATTTTTGTCCAGATAGAGCCAAATGTAATTAGGCAAATAATAAATCAAGAACAAGGAAGCACTAATGAAGGACAGAAAAAGAAAAAACAGATAAAACAATTTGAGGGCTTAATCCATGATTCTAAATTTCACCTCCAGCCATCTTTCCATCCACTTTTTACAAAATATAATTTTGTCCTTGATATAACACCGTCTGAGGAAGAACTTTTAAAATCTTTTCATGCAAAGACCAGATACAACATAAAAGTTGCCCGTGATAAGCATAACGTAAGGGTGGTTTTTGACTCTTCGAGAGAGTCTTTTGTTGATTATCTTCAATTGCTTGAGGAAACAACATCAAGACAGGCATTTTATGCACATTCTCCTGAATATCATAAGAAGCTGTATGAGACATTACCCCACACCTTTTCAAAAGATAAGCTCACATATCATATTGCACGAGCTTTATATACAGACTCTTCCGGAAAAGAGCATACATTGGCTGCCTGGGTTCTTTTTTCATTTGGAAAAACGCTATATTATCCGTATGGAGCATCGAGTAATTTATACCGCTTCACAATGGCATCCAATCTTATTTGCTGGGAGGTAATAAAGTATGGCAAACAACTGGGTCTTGATAAATTTGATATGTGGGGAGCGTTGGGGCCTGATCCCGACAAGAGTGATGCGTGGTATGGATTCCATAGATTTAAGGCCGGGTATTCACCCGAGCACCTTGAGTATGTAGGGAGTTATGATATTGTTACTAATCCTGCACTTTATAACTTTTATAAAGTTGCGGACCGAGTGCGATGGGCATATCTGGGGCTAAAAAAGAAAATTCGATAAAGGATCTTATTTTTTGTTGGCGTGCGCTTCCTTTTTTTGTGGGAGTGTTTTTTTATTTGGTGTACAAATTTGGAACCCTATCTATTCGTCTCTCCGACTCCAACATATATTTTGTGACTGCATCCCATTTGGCAAAAGGCGAAATTCTTTATCGGGATATATTCTTCACTAATTTTCCTCTACTTCCCTATCTTTCAGTTCTTTATTACTGGATGCTTGGTGGAAACTTGAAGATGTATTTTTTCACATCTGCTATTGAAACGTCTGTTGTTGCGTTGCTTATTTTTTATGTATTACTGCGAGAAGGAAAGTCTTATCTTTTAGCGACTATTTCATCTTTTGTATATATTTTTTCCGTTCTGGTTCTTATTACAACAGATCATCAAACAGGAGTATTCTTGGCTTCTCTTTTTGCAGTCTTGTCATATATGTTTTTAAAAAGTGAGAAATACTTTTGGGTAGGGGTCATGTGTGCTTTGATGTTTCTTGTGAAGGCTTACTTTATCCCTATTGCGCTTACCATTGGAGTATATCTATTTTTGAAAAAGAAGTGGAAGTATTTTTTATATTTTGCCGGGGGAGGAGTGGGCGCTGGGGTAATAATTTTATTGCCCATTTTTATTCTTGCCGGCGAAGAAATGGTTGCTCAGATATTTGGCTATTCCTTGAGCAGGGGTGCAGGAATTCCAAAATTTGAGATTGCTAAATTTTATATTTTTCGTGATTTTTTATTTTTCGGAATTTTAATATTTAATTTAGTCAATATTAAAAAACGCTTATTTTGGGGACTTTTTTCTGTATTTTCACTTGCGTTCTTTTTCTTTTATCAAGACATATATTATCTTTATCTTAATTTTACGGCTCCTTTTGCCGCACTGTCATTTCCTTATCTTTATCAAGATATGCAAGAAAAGGTGAAGATGCATGTCTTTACTATCCCGACAATTCTTGGATTATTATTTTTGTGGAATATATATGTGTCATATTCCGGATTTTACTCTCTTGGAAGAATTGAGACCATAGATGAGATAGCAGAAATCGTGCGAGAACAAGAGGCTGAGTATGTGTATGGGAACAATGATATTGCGCCTGCAATTTCGTATCTGTCAGGAACTCCACAACTTAACAATATTGTTGATACTAATGAGAATATGTTCCGCTCGGGAGCGTTGGATGCAAGCACGCTTACATCCGATATTTTGAAAAATAAAACTGTGCTTGTGTTGCACTCAGCCTACTACCCAATGCTCGGGATTGAGAATGATACATTTTCTGAAATTGTTGTTGGTGAAAAAATTCAGCAAAACTGCAGGCTTTTGAAGAGGTTTCCGGTTGTTGCCGAAGGAGTCACAAATGGGCTGGCTGTTTTTAGGTGTTTTTAAATAAGACTAAATCTTATAATTTTGATAGTGGTATTGGGAGTTACTTCTATTTGATAGTATTTTGAGTATGTATCATACATTTCTTTATCTGACGTAAAAGCTTCATGGCCTTTTTTGTCTTCTTCTGTTAAATTTTCCATTTTCTTTTCAATAACATGGGTAATTTTTGCTTCCGCAAATTTTTTCGAACTAACTTGAGAGAGTAGGTCGAGTTTGTCACCAACTTTTAAATCCTTGTCGTCATTTATTCTCCAGGTGCTTGTCTTTTCTCCACTTAAAATTCGTGGAATTAAGTCTTCGGCAAATTTAAGCTTTTTTGTCATAAGAAGAGTAGGGCTGTGAATATTATATCTGATATCGATATTCTAAAACAAAAATAACATAACTTTATTTCTTTCAAATTATTGTGCGACATTTGCATTGTGCTCTTTTATTCTTTTGGTACAATTCTTTTGTGAAAAGGATTGAATTTACAAAATTTTATAAATTTTGTCCTATTTGTGGCGCACGTCTTGGAAGGCGAGAGGAGAACTTGCTTATTTGTGACAATTCACATCAAATTTACATAAATCCAAAGATTACTAACGCTGTTATTTTTGAAAATGCGCGCGGTCAAATAATGCTTGTTAGGAGGAGATATCCGCCGCATACAAGGATGTGGGACTTGCCCGGTGGTTTTGTTGATCTGAATGAGAATATGGAGGAGAGTGCTAGGCGCGAAATTAAAGAAGAGCTAGGGATTGAGGCAGAAGGACTTGAATATGTAGCCTCGTCCAATGATACTTATGAATACCAAGGACTATTTCACCCTACAATATGTATAACATTTAAGGCGAACGCTCCTGAAGAAAAAAATATAAAGGTAACTGACGATATTGAAGGGTATAGATATTTCGACAGAGATTCTATTCCTTTTGATGATATAGGCTTTGCAAGTATGAGGAAGGTTATTGAGAGATATCTTTCTCAATTGAGCCCGTAATTCCACAAAGCTTTCGTGCTTCGCTGCGCGCTTTTTCAATGTCGTTTTTTTGAAGCAGGAATTTATCCTCAAGCATGTCTTTTGGAGTCTCAAGCAAATCCGTTACCAGAACAATACCATTTTCAACCATTCTGTGTTTTGTGTGAGCCGGGAGGGTAGTGAGGATGGTGATGGGATAAAGGTTGGGTCTCTCAACTGAATCCTGTAAATTTTCTTCTCCGGGATAATTCCAACCGACAGCATGAATGCCTTTACACCGACAATAGTCAACGGCGTCGCGCGTGAGCTTGGTGTTGGTGAAGATCCAGACATTTGAGATGTTATTTTTTTCTTTTATGTCAAGATATCTTGCGTGGGTATATAAGGCAACTTGGATATCAGTTCTTGTTCCTGGTTGGTTATGAAATTTTGCTTCAACAGCGAATCTTTTTCCATCTTTTTCGATGAGGACATCAATTTCGTGAGTGACACAATTACCGTCAAGAGTTGTGCCAACTTCAACCGCATAACCTTTGCTTTCAAATATCTTGCCTACATACTTCTCAAAAGGAAAGCCTGTGGGGCCAAGATCAAAGATGGCTTTTTTTAAATTTAGCTTGAGTGCAGGCACTTCAAGGTTTTCTTCATTAAGAAACTCTGAGAGATGTGAATACACTTCTGAGGTTGGGATGTCTTGATATAGGCTGTCTTTTATATGGGAAACGGCTTGTTCTTGAAGGTTTACCGGAACACCAACACGTCTTATAGTACGAAGTATTTTTTCTTCTGAAAACTTTTCACGGTCCCCATTTCCTTTTATGACAAAGATGTCTTGTGCCACATACACATTCTAGCATAAGGACTCCCCAAGAGGGGTTTTAATTTTGAGCTTAAGGTATTTTTCATAAATTAAAAGTGCATTACACTATTTATTGTCAAAATAAAATTTTTCTGCATTTTCACATAGAAATTTATGAATTCCGGAGAGTCAAAACTTAACTGGTTGGATTGTGCGACATGAGAGTGGGAAAGGGGTTTGGGTAAAATTTTACAAATTATTTTTACTGATTTTTTTAGAAAAGGTGGGGAAGAGAGGTCTCTTCCCCTGATGATTACTGTCTACTGCTCTCCTCTCAAACGTATAGAAAGTGCTATGGCGGCAACTCCTACTACAAGGAGAAAGCTTACGGCAGTTGCTGCCCCTTTTAGGTCAGGTGTCGGAATAAAAATGAGCAAAACCGAAAGAATAATGCCTATTACTATCCAGACAAGACCAAAAAAGAGAAAATGCTGGCCTGTCATTTGGCCTCCTTATTGTGTGAAACGAACAACGGATATCCTGCAACGACATAATCGCAAAGTAATTACTTTGCGGTGGAGGTGGGATTCGAACCCACGTAGGGTTGCCCCTTCGGTTTTCAAGACCGATGCAATTGTCCACTATGCGACTCCACCAGTGAAATGTATTTTACTTTACTCATTCTGAGAGGTCAATGTTAGGGAAGGTGGATGTCTTGTGGAATATTTACATCAATTTCTACATTGTCGCGCTTTATTCCCGAGCGGATTAAGACTTTTTGAGTGAGGTGGTGGTCGCGGATGTGGAGTATATTAACTCTTACTATCCTCTGAATGAAATAGATCAGGCCTAAGGCGATCATAATGCTTGATATAAGGTAAAAGCCGCTTTGGATTTGTCTGCCTTGGGCAACATATCCGAACATAAGAGTAAAAGTGATTACTCCTATTTCCATAGTAAAACCATAGACTGAAGATACTGTTGCGCGAATACCCGGAGGGATTTCATCTTGCAGCTTTCCTTCGAAGACTGTCTTTGTTATGCGGTTGAAAAAACCATACAGGAGAAGAAGCGCGAGGCCAAGGTAGTTAAACAAGAAGGCAGAGGCAAGAAGAAGTGCTCCTGTGACAATAAATAAAAGATAGAAAATTGAATTTTTGTATTTTTTGTAACGATGTGCAAGGAGTGACCCGGCGACATCAGCCGTTCCTGCTGCAGCCATAAATATACCAATGCCTGCTGTTGAGATACCTGCGTCTCTGATAAAAATTCCATAATAGTCATTAATTGGCCCTGAGAGTGACATGACAAGTGCAAGAAAAATAATGAGACGAAGAAGAATGGGTGTGTGGATTACAATTTTTGCCCCTTCTTTAAGGAAGTGGAAATACTCTTTTTCATGAGTGCTTTCCTCATTTTTTACATTGGGAAGAGTCGCAAGAAATGCAATTGAGACAAGCAAGAGAGTGCTGCTTCCAATAAGAACGAAAGGGTATCCACCAAGCGTGAAGATAGGGGTTGCTAGGGCCGAGGCTGCAATGAGACCTATGAAATCGAAGGTGCGCATGCGGCCGTAAATTTTGGTGTACTCCTCTTTTTTGTTGAATTTATTGAGCTCGTCATAAAGAATTGCTTCAAATGTTCCTGACATAAAAGCGCCTTGCACTCCCCAAAGAACAAATCCTGCTAAAAATCCTGTATAGCTTGGGAAAAGGAACCAGGTTAGATATCCAGCCATTTTCATGAGCTGAGCAAATATCAGAATATATTTTCGCGAGAACTTATCGGCTAAGGCGCCTGAGGGGACTTGAAGAAGAAAAACGGTTACCGCCCAAATGACAATTAAAGTTGAAATTTGAAAAGCATTGAGACCGGCATCCTGGAACATGACTGAGTAGAGAGGAAAAATGAACATTGCCCCATTGAAGAGACGATAGAGATATAATTTGCGGACGAATGAGTTCATAGGAATAATTCAAGCTTATCATTTTACACCATTTTAACGATGTAGGCGGAGATTGAATTGCGGATGTGGTGGGATTCCCTTCGACTTTGCTAAGGGCAAACTTCTCCTCCCATACTCCTGCTTCGTGGCGGAGGTGGTGGGATTCGAACCCACGAGCCCCTTGCGGGGCGCGGATTAGCAATCCGCTGCACTAGGCCGCTATGCGACACCTCCTTGTTAAATTTCTAAATACAAATTAGCGCAAAATTAAGAAAAACGCTTAGTAAATAGTAAACGAATTATACCAAACTGTATTATTGTTAGATAGTTGTGAGGTGGGTGTTATTGTTGCCTATGTGAGGCTGTGTTATTATTAATTCACTATGGATGAGCAAAAAAATTTTCCAGTACAAGACGCTTCCGCGCATGCACCAATTGAGAAAGGAGCGGCACAGGTAATAACCAATTCAGGCGGTGAAGTTCATCACGAGATGCAGGAAAGCGAAAAGCATATCCAGGAAGTTCAAGGTCATGTAAATCAACAAAGCGCGTCAATTGATCACGATCAATTTGAGGAAAAAAAAGAGGCCGGCACTTTACCAAAAAAAGGGATGATTGAGAAAATTGAGGATTTTCTGACTTTTAAGTGGTTTAAGACTAATATGAGAAATAAGTACGAACAGGATGTAAGCAAAATTCAACAAGCAAGGCAGGATGAGAAAAGTCAACATTTGACAAAAATAAAACCTCCCTACTCTCCTGTACCGCAGGGGGCGGGAAAGATGCCCGCAGAGCCTGCTACCGCTCAAGATTTACATAATGGAGAATCAGGAATGAGTGCCGGCGAGGCGAAGACGCAGACCAATGCTCCTCAAAGCTCACAAACGTCAAATGATAACTCTTTGGATACACAAAAACAAAATTTACCTAACTAGCTATGAACGCATTACTTGACTACATATTTTTTGCCCTTTTGGGGGTAGTGATTTCTACTCTGCTAGTGGGAGTATTTGTGGGTCTAATTTTTGCATTTACTATGTGGCTTAAGGCACGCGAGCGGCATCGCAAGTCGCTTGAGTCTGTGATGCTTGAGATTGCTCTGCCCCGTGAGAACGAAATTAAAATTGATGCTGCTGAGCAGATGTTTGCCAGCCTGACGTCTCTCAAACCTCCAAAGGGAATACTCTCATTTTTGCATGTGCCTGATTCTATTTCATTTGAAATTGTGGCAAAGCCTCAGGACATACGCTTTTATGTGGTTGTGCACAAGAGGCTGGCTGACATGGTTGAGAAGCAAATACACGGCGCATACCCTGATGCACAAATAACTGAGGTTGAGGAGGAAAATTTATTTGAGCATGACGGGCGAGTTGCATATGCGGGGCTTAAGCTGGAGGAGGCTCCTTATAAGCCAATTAACACTTACCAAAATTTGGCAACTGACCCCCTTTCGACAATTACTTCTGTTATGGGAAAAATGCAGCAA
>Ga0210057_1008973_pt1 | contig 11705 bp, 7 predicted proteins | sample CryGeyCG2114_010_2_FD_183968 | JGI IMG/M metagenome (GOLD analysis project Ga0210057, IMG submission 183968) | Groundwater microbial communities from aquifer - Crystal Geyser CG10_big_fil_rev_8/21/14_0.10 (SPAdes) (version 2) | ecosystem: Environmental > Aquatic > Deep subsurface > Groundwater ...
AGAGGAACTAATGAAACACTGCCGTTATTTCTTGTTGTGTTAGGAGTGTGGCTTTTAGTAAATAATAAATTGTATCTGTCGATACTAAGTTTAAGTCTAGCAACTTTATCTAAATGGTTTCCGGCAGTATTTATTCTGCCAGTTTTGATTTATTTATATAATAAAAAAGATATAACTAAACTAATAAAAGTGATTTGTCTTGGAGCATTAATTGCGTGTATTGTTCTTCTTCCATTCTTCTTTATTTCTCAACCTGATTTTGTTCATGACATGACTTGGGAAAATCAAAGGCCTGTGGAAGGATGGGAAACGCAATTATCCCTACAATACTTTGCTTTTAATACATATTATTTCTTTGTTCATATAGGGCTAGTGTTGTTAATGTTTTTGGTTTTATTTAAGAAAATAAACTCATTAGATAATATACTTGTTGCAGGAACAATTGGTATACTCTTGTTTATTATATTTGGTAAAATATTTCACACCCATTATATTTTGTGGTTTTTGCCCTTGGCGGTGTTGAGTACTTTTTTAAAGTCAGATTTGGATTTAAGAGAAATAAATCTCTTTAGAAATAAAAATAAAAGGGATTAATTATTATTTGCAAATTATTCTTTAGATTCTTTTCTATGTTTTAAACTAATTTTGGCAAGAACCATATCGTGCATGTTCTTTAAGAATTGTTGTTTATCTTCCATCTTCATTATATCTGAGTAACCCATACTAATAAGATTAAATGCAAAAGGGGTAGGAATCTCTGTATGAATCTCTTTTATAGATATTTTTCCTGATTCAATATCGCGAAGAACTTCTTCAGCATGATGAATATCCATCAAATCTTCCAAAACTTCTCTTCGAGCTTCCTTTAAGATAATAAAATCATTATCAATTTTTCTCACAGCACTAATAAGAAGTCTAGAACTTAACTGTTGCCTTCCAACGCTTTTATTTTTACCACGATAATTACGCAAAATCATTAAAGCTCTAGCTGCACAGTGTCTAAATCTTCTCCCTAAAACTTCTGATTTTTCAAGAGCATGCTTCATAACTTCTCGGAGGTGTTCTTCTTTCAAAAGAGCAAGAGCTCTTGAGGCTTGAACACTTTTACCTCTAGGAACCACAATATAAAAACCATTATCATTAATATTTAGTTCAACATCTTTTCCATGAATTTTACTAAGTACAAAACCAATGGCCCTACTTAATACGTCGTTTGTTCTTCTGCCATAAAGAGAATGAAAGATGATATATTTTTTCTTTGAATCATCATAATGTTCTACAACTAATTTTTTATCATGAGGAATTTCAGCAAATTCAAACTGTTCTTTAAAATATTCATAAATGCTATTTGCTCCGTATTCATCGACGTATAAATAATCATGAATAAACTTAAGAATATCATCTTTAGAAGAATCGCTAGAAAATTGTTCTTCCATGAATCTTCTAAATTTTTGAATCTCCATTGCTAAATCAAAACTTAGGGGTAGCATTTCTGAAAACCAACTTGGAACAGTTGGAGGTCGATTAATACTAGTTTTAACAAAGGCAGTCATGACTTGAGCATACTGAAATTCATAAGTCTGTCCTCCTAAAACAAAAACATCACCTTTTTTTAGTCTTTCGAGAAATGGTTCAGAAATACTTCCAATATATTGTTTGTCAAGCTTTACTTTAACATTAGTTTCATCAGGAATAGTTCCAATGTTTGTCATAAAAATAACTCTGGCCATTTTACCACGTTTTCCCATTTCTCCAGTTTCCCAATCAACCCAAATCTTTGCATAAACATTTCTATCTTCTAAAGAAGCATGTTCTCCTGCAAGATATCTAAGAACTGCATCAAAATCTGCTTTTTCCAGAGTATTAAAAGAATAACTCTTTCTGATAAGATTATAAACATTTGAAATATTATTCTTCTCTTCTAAAGCGATGCCGAAGATTTGTTGTGCAAGAACATCAAAAACATTCTTTGGAACAGCAATATTATCAATCTTCTTTTCAGTTGCAGCTTTAAGCAAAACAGAACATTCTACAAGATCATCACGATCCATTGCTATAATTCTTCCAAAAGATACGTCATGCAATTTGTGTCCTGATCTTCCAATTCTTTGTAATGCCCTCGCAACACTCTTAGGACTTCCAAGTAAGATTACAAGATCAATATATCCAATATCTATGCCTAGCTCTAAAGATGTGGATGATACTACTGCTTTTAATTTTCCTTCTTTCAAACGATTCTCTATGTTTAATCTTAATTCTTGGCTAAGTGAGCCGTGATGAGCACCAATATTTGCAGTTGTTTTCTTTGTGGTTGATTTATTAGTTGATGTGTTTTCTGAGTCTTCATTCTCTATGATGTCTTTTTTGTTTTTTTTATCGGATTCCTCGTTAGAAGATTCTTCAAGTTGCATATAATTTTGAGGAAATTTATCTTTAAGAAAGTGAACAACACGTTCAGTTGCACTTCGTGTATTGGTAAAAACGAGCGTTGTTTTATGAGCTTGTATTAATTCATCAACTAATTTATACATTGCATTGTGTGTATCTTGAAAAGAAGATCTAATTAAATTTGGAACAGGACTTAAGACTTTAAGATCCATCTTTTTTATGTAATTTACATCAACAATCCTACATTCTCGTAATAATTTCTTATCTGGATCTTCATAACCTACAAGATACTTAGCAACTTCTTCCAATGGCGAAACAGTTGCAGACAAACCTATTCTACAAAACTCTTTTTTACTTTGCAATCGTTCAAGACTAATTGAAAGATGAGTTCCTCTTTTATTGTCTGCAAGAGAATGAACTTCATCAACAACGACCCAATCAACAGCCTCAAGTTTTTCTCTAAACTTTGTTGTTGTCAACATTATTGCAAAAGATTCAGGAGTTGTAATTAAAATGTGAGGTGGCTTTCTTAGCATCTTAGCTCTATCTGAAGTAGAAGTATCTCCCGTTCGTATACCCACACGAATATCAAATTTAATCTTCTTATCTTTTTGAAACTCTTTTTCATAAATTTCTTTTAACCTGTCAAGAGGCTCATTAAGATTCTTCTGAATATCATTTCCCAAAGCTTTCAAAGGACTTATGTAAACACAATAAACCTTATCTTCTAACTCGTTGTTCATCATTAAACTAGTAAGTTCATTTAATATTGCGGTGAATGCACTAAGTGTTTTTCCAGATCCTGTAGGGCTAGAAACAAGAGTATTTATTCTATTATGAATATTTAGAATGGAAAACTTTTGAGGTGGAGAGAACTCCTTAAAAGAAGAAGTCCACCATTTCTTAAGAATAGGGTTAAAACTACCTAGAATTTCTTCATCAGAATATTGCTTACTCTGAAAACTAATTCTATTGTCTTTATCCATTTTTGTTTACTCAACTAGTATGTACTATAGAATCATTAATTTATTTATAAACCCTGTTTAAGATTGACCAGTGAATTGAACTAATTGGTTTATATTGTTATTACTCTAGATTTCTTGCTTTGCCAAAATAATACACTTTATCTTCGTAAATATATACTTCAAAATTTCTAATTTTCTTGCTATCAAGAAACGGACTTAACAATTTCTCTTTTAATATATCCGTTCCTTCAGTTAAAGGATTAAATGCAGGCAAAACAATTAATGTTTTTCTTTCGTATGTTCCCTTCAAGAAACACTTGTATTTCTCAACTCTTACGCCATCTTTTAGAGCAATAGCAGGATGTTCATGTCCAATGATCACACACTTTGCTTTTTTGAAATCTGTGTCTTTTGGAATTTTATCGCCGTGACAAACATAAATATCTTTGTAGATGAAATGCTCTATTAATTGAACTTTGGTGCTTTTTGCTAAGGGTTCAAGTATTTTGTCATGATTTCCTTTTATTAGTATAACTTCTGCTTTACTTTTTAAAAATAAAAGCAATTCAGAAATTTGTTTCCATTCTTCTCTACTTATTTTTCTAAATTCATGCTTTAAATCTCCATTAATTACAATTGTTTTCGGAGAAGTTTGCTTTATTATTTGCTTAATATTTTGAAACAGTTCTTTGAATTGATTTTGAGGAAATAAAAATCCTGCATCTCTCATTGACTCCTCTTGACCTAAGTGTAAATCAGAAATAATAAGAATTCTAGGATTATCTAAGAACAATGAAACTCCAACTATTTTCGCTCCTTTGAATATTTCCATTATTAACTTTGAGCAGAGGCTTTGCCTCTTTTTTGAGAACTAATTTCTTTTTCTATTTCTTTAATTCTTTCTTTTAAGAACTCTATTGTTCTTGCATTATCTTGATGGTGCATTATCTCTCCGCACTCTGGGCATTTAAAATTAAACTCTAAGGCTTTGTCAAAATCCATTCTTGCGCATGCGCTCCTACATAAATAAAATTGATTTCCTTCTTCTTTTTCAAGTCTTTCTTGTAATTTTATTAATTTATTTTCTTTTATTTTATCATCAAGATAAGGAATCATATCATCGTTTAAATCCCAGTAACAAATGTACCATCCTTTTATTTTATCTTTTTTTCTAATGAATGAAACAATGTTGTGATCGAGAAGTTTGTAAAGAAGAAAACGAGTTTTATGAATTTCGAGGTCAAGTTCCTCTGAAATAATAAACTCAGAAATTTTTGTTTTTCCTTTAAGATAATTTACAATAGGTAGAGCTTCTTCTGACACGAGTTCAGTAACGACTTTTTCCATTATTTTATCCTTGTTTGTTGCCATTTTCTTCCAGTACTGAGCTTGCTAAGCCTAAGTGAGTGTTATTGTTCGGATCTAAAGGGGCATTCTGATCGGAATCAAGAACTCTACTCAAATGCCAGAAGACATTTTATAGATTGAAAATGTTGATTTTTTCCTTTATAAAGTTTGTGATAACATTTTCTCTTGAGTTTTCGGCCTCTTTTTTTTGCATAACTCTTACTATGTCGTGTAGTAATCAAGCAGTAGTTAAAAAGCTTTTGATTTAGAAGCTAAACAAAGTCTTTTGCGATTTCATTAATATATAAATATTGCTTTTTCTTAAAAAAGCTCTAAAATCTATATTAAATCTCTTTTTAAGCAATATTTCAGCGTATTTATATAGTAATTCTTCCGATTCGAACTCAATTTTGCTTGAAGTTAAAGCATTTCTTGAAGCTTCTCTTACTACCCAAACCCCCAAAGGAGCCCAATATTCATCAGTAATAAACCTAAGAACAAGTACTCTTCCAATCATGCGCATTTTTTGTAAATACTCCAATATGGCTAATCTTGAAGCATAATATCCTCCAACAGTTTCTGAAGCATAATCTTTTCTTCCAAAAGAACCTTCATAATCATGAGAAGATTCAAAATTCGAAGGATCAGACAAACCTGGACCTACATAAGTCTCAAATAATTCAAAACTCCAAGGACCAGGAAATACAATAATAAAATAATAATTTCCCATATATCCTCCAAAAAATACAGACAAAGGATGTGCTTCGGCATTAATTATGGTGCTTAAAATATCTTTTCCAACAGTATCATCAACTGCAGTAATTGCCCACTTAGTTGGAACAATCTTTCTTTGTAACTTTGTACCAAGGTTTCCGGCGCTAAGAATCTTGGTAAGATAATGTTCATCAAATTTCTTCTTGTACAATTCTAAAATTGCAGAGTTTGCCTTAAAGTCAATGTCTGATTCAATTTTTTCAACAGCTGTTGGAATTTTGGGATTTTCAGTTATTTTAAGATTTTTAAGAATAGTAGAAGGACCATGAGGTAATAAGTCTGCATTCATACTTAAATTGAAATGAACTTTTTTATCAAAAGAAACATCAGCATCAACAGGTTTAATAGATAAACTAATCTCTTTTAATTTATCTGAAAATTGTGAAGATTTTGTTTTAACAGAAACATTTGTTTTTGAATTAATTAGACTACTTCTAAGTTGAATTATTTTAGCTAAATCAAATTCTGTAGGATTTAAAACCCATTCCTTAGGGGAATCATTTGTCTTATACTCATCTGTGGATAAAAAGCCAGCATTAACATTCGGATAACCATAATCTCCAATTAATAGATTAGGAACTTTTCCTTCCAAGTGATCTTTTCCTTCTAACTTCTGTATTATATCTGATTTGAAAGAAGAAAGTCTTCTTAACAATTTAATTTTTTCAAGACCTTTAATTGAAGAATCTTTTCCAGTAAATTTTAAGGTATTTGGAACATTCACAGGTTACGAAAATACAACTCAAATATAATATTTGCTCTAAATAATTGCTTAGCTTAATGCTGTTTGATTAAAATAGGAATCTTTATATATGAAATTATATGAAAAAAAGAAAGAGGTGCATTTATTGCTTAATAAAAAAAAGAGGGGACAAGCCGCATTAGAGTTTTTAACAACCTATGGGTGGGCTTTAATGTCTATACTTTTAGCAATAGCAGCACTTTCTTACTTCGGATTCTTAGATACTGGAAGATACGTTTCTGAAAAATGCGACACAGGGTCTCAGATACAATGCCTTGAAGCATATGTTGAAGAAAGTGGAGCATTAAGAGTTAATCTTAGAAATAATTATCCTGTAGATATTGAAATAACTGCGATTAACTTGACTTTAGGCTCTCAATCATATGATTTGGATGTTGATCAAACAATTCTAAAAGGAAGATCAAAAATAATAGGTGCTCAAACACCTTTGCCCGAAGGTACTTTGATTGAAAAAGAAAAAAGTACTGTGCAATTCAAAATAAGTTTTAAAAGAACAACGAGTAATAATGTTTACAATATAAGTGGAGATGCAGTTCTAAAAGTATATCCAAGCACATGTGGTGATGGTGTGTTGGATCAAGGAGAAGAATGTGATGGTGCAGAAGTAGGAACTGAAACATGTCAAACATTCGGATTTAATTTTGGAGCATTAACCTGTACTGATTCGTGTTCTTATGATACGAGCGCTTGTTCTTTAGTTTACGTTCCTCAAGCAGATGGCTCAGAATGTACGACTGGAACAGGCTGTGAAAGTGGTTTGTGTGTAAATGGAATATGTAGAGCTGATTGTTCCTCAACATACTATGGTGCGATTTGTAGTGATGATTCAAACACATATAACAATGATGGAATTTGTGCATATACTGCTAATGTAGAATTATATCCTCCAAGTGGAAGTGCTTGTCTAGAAACAGATGTTTCAACAGCTGGAGCAGGATTGTATGAACTTTGTGGAGTAGATCTTACAACAGATGGATTTGAGTGTGATGCACACACTGCAGGAGGATATGTAGCAACTTTTGAGTACTGGTGTCAAGGAAATTCCTGTGTAGAAAATCCTTGTTTCCCGGATGATGTTAAAGTAAATATGTTTGATGGAACAAGCAAAAATATTAATGATGTGAAAATTGGAGATAAAGTATGGGGCTTCGATGAAGACACTCAAAATCCAATTGAAGCAACAGTACAAAAAGTATTGATACACGAAACAAATCCTGAAGACTTAACTCAAATGTGTACCGAAGAAACAGAGCCTTTAATGAGTGAAACTTGCGAATTATCTGGATTCTGCACTGGAAGAACATTAGACAAAGTGATATTTAGTTCTGGAGATGAATTTGAAGCAACTCCAAATCATCCAGTATATGTGCTAGGTAAAGGATGGATTCCAATAAGTGAACTAAACGATGGAGATAAAGTTTACAAAACACTTAATGGACAGAATCAAGAAGTATATGTTGCTTCGATAATAAGAGATTATAGTAGCTCAGAAGTAGTTTACAATTTAAAGACAACTGCACATAGTTATTATGCTAATAATATTTTAGTTCACAACAAATGCTTAATTGGAAATACGAGGATAAGCATGGCAGATGGTTCATTTAAATCAATAGAAAACATTTTGCCAGGAGAATACGTGTTAGGACAAACAGCAGAAGGAATTCAATTTGTTAAGGTTTTGGATGTCTACAAAAAAGAATCATATCTAGAAATGAGTTTACTAAATATTGTATTTGAAAATACTATGATTATTGCAACTCCAAATCATTTATTTGAAACAACTCGCGGAAAAATTTCTGCTGGAAACTTACGCGTAGGAGATGAAGTTGTAACTGCAAATGGCCTTGCTAAAATAATTGAAATTTCTGAGCAAAAAACAACAGATGCAGTTTGGGATATTAAAACAGAATCAAACAACTACTTTGCAAATAATTTACTTGTTTCAGATTCTTGAGAATAATCATTTGCAATTGTTTGAACTTCTTCATCTGTATTTTATTATGACATCATCAGTTCGTTCATACGGATTTATTGCAGTATCCTTTAGATCTCCTTTATTCTCTGCTGTAAATTTAATAAGACCTGTCCATGCAATCATTGCAGCATTATCAACTAAGAATTGATTCTCAGGACAATAAAACTTAGCTCCACGTTCTTCACACATGATTCTGCACATTTCTTGTAAACGTTTATTGCAAGCAACACCTCCTCCAAGAACAACCTCTGTTTTACCAGTATGTGCAAGAGCTCTTTCAGTAACTTCAACCAACATTGCAAAAACAGTTTCCTGGGTTGAAAAACACAAATCCTCTTTCGAATAAGATTTATCAAGTATTTTATGCTTAAGATTAGTCAAAAGACCTCCAAAAGAAACATCCATCCCTTTAACCGAATAAGGTAATTTTATGTAATTATTACTTTCCTTTGCTAGTTGTTCAATTTTCGGTCCCGCTGGAAAACCAAGATCAAGAGAACGTCCAAAAGAATCCAAAAAATTTCCAACACCAATATCTAGAGTTTCTCCAAAAACTCTATACTTTTCTGCTTCATAAGCAATTATTTGAGTGTTGGCTCCAGAAGCATACAATAAAATAGGATCTTTTGCTCCAGTCATTATTCTTCCGATTTCTAAATGAGCAATACAATGATTAACTGGAACAATTGGAAGGTTTAATTGAATCGCGAGTGATCTTGCAAATACTGCGCCTATTCTCAAGGTATGTCCAATTCCGGGGCTGTTCGAAAAAGTAATTAAGTTTATTTCTTTCAAAGAAACGCCTGACTTTTTCAGTGCTTTTTGCAAAACTTCATCAAATACTTCAACATGATGATCTGCAACTTTCCCAGGAATCATTCCTCCTGATTTGGTTGTGAATGCATCTTTCTCATTAGCAAGAACGTTTGCCCCTTTAATTACAGCAACTCCTAGTGTGTGCGCAGTGCTTTCTATTCCAAGAACTAATAAATCAGGAATCTTAGTTGAAGTCGTAGTCATAAGCATATAGAATTGGGAATGCTTTATATTTCTTATTTTTTTGAAAAAAACATTTAAATAAGCCCTCTTTTCATAATAACAGAGGATGTAGAGGGGATAAAATGTCTAACGAAACAAACAAAAAAGAAAAAACTCTAACAAAACAAGAAAAAACGCAAGAAATTGAAATTCCTGAGACTGGAAGCGGGTCTGGACAGAAACTTGTTGAAGAGAGATTAAAGAAACTACAAGAAATAAGAGACATGAACATAAATCCTTATCCATATAAGTATTCTATTAATTCAAACTCTGAAAAAATTAAAGAAAAGTATTCTCATCTTAAACCAGAAGATCACGTAAAAGACATAGTTAAAGTTGCTGGAAGAATAATGCTTCTCAGAAGAATGGGAAAAGTAGCTTTTGCAACAATCAAAGACGGACAAGGCACAATTCAGCTTTATCTAAGAAGCGATGACATTGGTGCAGAAAAATATGAACTTCTAAAGAAATTTGACTTAGGAGATTTTATTGGGGCAGAAGGAGACATCTTTAGAACAAAAATGGGAGAAATAAGTGTTTACGTAAAAACATTTGAAATGTTATGTAAAGCAATAAGACCTCTTCCAGACAAATTTCACGGATTAAAAGATCAGGAATTAAAGTACAGAAAAAGATATCTTGATTTAATTATGAATCCAGAATCAAGAGCTATTCTAGAAAAAAGAATGAAAATGATGCACGCAATAAGAGAATTCATGGACAAACAAAAATTCATTGAAGTTGAAACACCAATATTGCATCCAATATATGGTGGAGCTGCTGCAAAACCATTCAAAACATTTCACAACGATTTGAAAATGGAACTGTTTTTAAGAATAAGTCCAGAATTATATTTGAAAAGATTAATCGTCGGAGGATTTGACAAAGTCTATGATATAAATAAAAACTTCAGAAATGAAGGAATAGACACAACACATAATCCAGAATTTACGATGTTAGAAGCATACTGGGCATATGCAGACTACAATGACATAATGAAATTAACAGAAGATCTTTATGAATATGCAGCTCTAAAAGTAAATGGAACAACCAAATCAACATACAAAGGAAATGAAATAGATGTAAAAGCACCATGGCAAAGAATAACGATGCTTGATGCAATAAAAAAACATGTTGGAATTGACGCAGGAAACATGACAAAAGAAGAGCTGAAAAAATTTGTTGAAGAAAAACATGTTGAATTTAACAAAGAGGATACGTGGGGAAACTATATTATAGTGATCTTTGAACATTTCTGCGAAGATAAATTTATTCAACCAACATTTGTAATTGATCATCCAGAAGAATCAACACCGCTCTGTAAACGACACAGAAAAGATTCAAGATTAATAGAAAGATTTGAACCTTTCTGTTGCGGAATGGAACTGGCTAATGCATATTCTGAATTAAATGATCCAATACATCAAAGAAAATTATTGGAAGATCAAGCAAGACAATTGCGAGCAGGAAATGAAGAAGCAAACCCGGTAGATGAAGACTTCTTAGAAGCAATAGACCAAGGAATGCCTCCAACAGGAGGATTAGGAATTGGACTTGACAGAATGGCTATGTTAATCTTAGGACAAGAATCTATTAGAGATGTAATATTATTTCCAACAATGAAACCAGAAACACAGGGACAAAAAAATGACAAAGAAAACTGAGATCGAACCTGAACAAAAATCTGAAAATAAACTTGAAGCTAAATCAGAAAAGAAAGTAGGAATTACTGTGAAGAAAAATGAGAACTTTAGTGAATGGTTTACTCAAGTTGTAGGTCCAGAAGGAGCAGAACTTGCAGATGTACGTTACGGCGTTCAAGGATTTGTTGTTCACATGCCTTGGTCAATGAGAATATTAAGAAGATTATACGAATACTTAGAAGATGAAATAGAGAAAGATGGACACGAACCAATGCTATTTCCAACAGTAATAAAAAAAGAAAACTTAGAACGAGAAAAAGAACACGCAGGATTCGCACCAGATGTATTTTGGGTAACTGCTGCGGGCGATAAAAAACTCGAGGAAGAAGTTGCACTAAGACCAACAGGTGAAACACAAATCTATCCAATGTATTCATTATGGTTAAGAGGAAATAGTCAATTGCCATACAAAAGATATCAATCAAGAATAACTGTATTTAGAAATGAAAAAACAACAAGACCATTCTTACGTGGAAGAGAATTCATGTTTTTTGAAACACATAATATGTATGCAACTCACGAAGATGTAATGGAACAAATAGAATCTGACAGACAAATAATGAAAAGAGTTTACTGGGATAAATTAAGACTTCCGCACATATTTTTGATAAGACCTCAATGGGATAAATTCTTGGGCGCAAATAACACATATGTTTCAGATACTTTGATGCCTGATGGAAGAAGAAACCAAATGAGTTCAACACATGATCTTGGACAAAACTTTGCAAAGGCATATGACATCAAATTTACGG
>Ga0210057_1008978_pt1 | contig 11699 bp, 10 predicted proteins | sample CryGeyCG2114_010_2_FD_183968 | JGI IMG/M metagenome (GOLD analysis project Ga0210057, IMG submission 183968) | Groundwater microbial communities from aquifer - Crystal Geyser CG10_big_fil_rev_8/21/14_0.10 (SPAdes) (version 2) | ecosystem: Environmental > Aquatic > Deep subsurface > Groundwater ...
TAAGAAAGGTGAGAAAAATTTGAGGGTCAGCATCGAGGTTGTACCAAGCGGGAATGCGATGACCCCAAACAATTTGACGGGAGATATTCCAATCCCTGTTTTCTTTCATCCAAGCTAAAAATTGCTTTTTGAATCTTTTGGGAAAGATGGCCACTTTGTCTGTTTTGACAGCAGAGACGGCTTTGTCGGATAAAGGCTTAATTTTGACAAACCATTGGGGAGAAACCATGGGCTCGATAACTTGATTGCAACGGTAACATCGGCCAATACGGTGAACATAGTTATGATCAATTTTGACCAAATCACCTTTGGCTTCTAGGTCTTTGACGATTTGGATTCGGGCTGAGTGAACGGTTAGCCCCTGGTATTTACCGGTAAGATGATTGAGACGACCATTGAAATCAATAACCTGCTTGATGGGTAAATGATGGCGAAGACCGGCTTCAAAATCATTAGGGTCGTGAGCGGGAGTAATTTTGACCACTCCGGTCCCGAATTTTCGATCGACCATGTCATCGGCAATAACTTTGACGGTAAAGGGACCGATGAGACCGTCGATGATAATATCTTTGCCGATTAAGTTTTGATAGCGCTTGTCATCGGGATGAACGGCCACAGCGGTGTCACCAAATTTGGTCTCGGGACGAGTGGTGGCCAAAACAAAGGGGCCATATTTCATATAATAAAGATCGGTTTTTTCTTCAACATAGTTGACTTCCAGGTTGGAAAAGGCAGTACCACAGCGGGTGCAATAATTGACCATGCGTTCGCCCCGATAGATTAGACCCTCATGACACATTTTTTGGAAAACAGCGTAAATACGGGCAGTGTGATCGGGGTCAAGGGTGAATTTGAGACGAGTCCAATCGAGAGAAAAACCAAGACGCTTAAGTTGGCGGATAGAAATATCTTTGTTTTTGTCGACAAATTCGGCAATTTTTTTGTAGAGAGTGTCGCGATCAAAATCAAAGCGAGACTGACCGGTTTTTTGGAGCTCCTTTTCGAAAACAAACTGGGTTTCAATACCGGCATGATCGGTACCGGGGAGCCAGAGGGTGGGATCACCTAACATACGGTGATACCTGATCATAATGTCCTCGACGGTATAGAGAGCATGGCCGGCGTGAAGGGGGTTGTTGGCATTGGGAGGAGGAAGAATGATAGTAAAGGGCTTTCCCTCGGTTACTCGGGATTTCGCTTTGCTCAATTTATTGATTTTGGGGGTAAAAACTTTTTTGTCCAACCAAAGCTGATAAATATCCGGTTCTGAGCTGGGTTGATAATGCTTGTCCATGGGCTTATTTTAGCACGAAGCAAGGCGGAAAAATGATAAAATAGCGCCATGAAAAGGGTGAATTTGGGAAATTATCAAAAGGCAGTAAAAGAGACGGTGGCGGAATTAAGGGCGGGAGGATTGGTTGTATTTCCATCGGATACGGTCTATGGACTGGCGATAGACGCGGAAAACCAAAAAGCTGTCAATAAATTATTGTCTTTTAAAAATCGATGGACGGGCAAGGCGGTATCGGTGGCGGTGGCAGATATGGCCATGGCAAAAAAATATGTCAAATTAAATAAAAAGGCAGAGAGAATTTACGAAAATTTGCTACCGGGACCATTTACGGTAATTTCGCGGGGAAAACATAAAACGGCGGTAGGGATTGAGGCGGAGGACGGAACTCTGGGAATACGAATAGCGGATAATAAATTCATGCAAGATGTGGCTAAGAAATTAGGTGGAGCTTTTACGGCTACTTCGGCTAATTTGGCCGGAAGAAGCGCTCATTATACAATTTCGAGTTTATTAAAAAGTTTGTCAAAAAAGAAAACGAAGATGATTGATTTGGTAGTTGATGGCGGAAAACTCGCCAGAAACAAGCCATCAACAGTGATTAATACGGTGGGGAAAAAAGAAATACTGAGAAGGGGGGAATTGATAACAGGTGGAGATGGAAAAAGTTTGTTGTCGAAATCAGAGAGAGAAACTGAAAAAATAGCGGAATTTTTGTGGGCAAGGGAGAATAAAAAAAATAAAATTTTAGTATTTGGTCTAAGCGGAGATTTGGGGGCAGGTAAAACCGTCTTTGCCAGAGGATTGGCAAAAGAACTGGGAATTGAGGAAAGAATACAGTCCCCTACTTTTGTGATTTACAATGAATATAAAATCAGTTACAAGTCAAAAGTTACAAGTTGCAAGTTACAAGTTGCAAGTGGCAAGTTTTTGCATTTTGATTTGTATCGGATTGAAAAAGAGTTTGAAATGGAAGAGATTGGATTTTTGAAATTGTTTGAAACGGGAACAGTGGCCTGTATCGAATGGCCGGAGAGAATGGGAAGAAAAAATTTTGAGAAATTAAAGAAAAAGGTAAATTACGTGGGAGTGAGGTTTTCCTATGTAGATGAAAAAACAAGAAAGATAAGTTGGTAAAAACTAGAGAAAACGGAAAGAGGAGAGAAGGGCTTCGCAGTCGGCTTTTGGCTGATCTTTGCCATTGTGGACACATTGGACAGTATATTTCCGGCCGTCTTTTTCGACATCGACGATGGTTTGAAGATTGATATCGTAACGAAAAGCATCAATTCCGTTGATTTGGAATTCGGGGCTAAATTGACGGCCGGGGTGAGACCAGGACCAAGTATCGCCGACATGGACAGTGATAGAAGCCTGCGGAGAATAAAAGGCATAACGGCGACCATAAGAGGTTTCATCTTGAGAAAGAGAATAAGAAAGAGAATAGTCCAAACTAAAAGCGTCCTCGGGGCTGGAAAAGGAAAGATGAGTGGAGGTGGCAATGGGAGCAAGGGTGGGAATAGAAGTGGGAAGAGGAAAAGAGCTGGGAGGTGGCTCAAGATCATAACTGGGACGAGGCTCGATGGTAGGAATGGGAGGGAGAATAGCGGAAGTGGGAGTGGCAGGAAGAGTTTTGGTGGAAAGTGGGGTGTAAATTTTTAGAAAGAAAAAGAGGAGAGTAGCGGTAAGAGCTAAAAAAAGGAAAGACAAAAGAAGATAAGGTGGCTTTTTACCTAAATTATTTAAGTCTGACCTATTTGTGTCCATAATTTATAATACACAAATGAAAAAGATTTTGGCGATCGAAACCAGTTGCGATGATACTTGTGCGGCGGTATTGGACGGGGACCGAATATTAAGTAACGTAATTTCTTCTCAAATTGACTTGCACGCCAAATGGGGAGGAGTAGTACCAAACCTAGCCAAAAGAGCTCATGAAGAAAAAATCGGGGTGATAGTGGAGGAAGCATTAAAAAGAGCCCGAGTAAAAATAGAAGAAATTGAAGTAATCGGGGTGACTTATGGACCGGGCTTGGCGGTGGCGTTGGGAGTGGGAATAGAAAAAGCTAAAAAATTGGCCAAAAAATACAAGAAAAAATTGGTGGCGGTCAATCATATTGAAGGACATATTTTGAGTAATTTTTTGAAAAACAGTCGGGGCAAACCGGAAAGAAAAATAGAATTGCCAGCCTTAGTGTTGACGGTATCGGGAGGACACAGCAAGATTGTGCTGATGAAAAGGGTTGGAAATTATGAGGTGGTGGGAGAAACTTTGGATGATGCAGCCGGGGAGGCTTTGGATAAGGCCAGTAAATTGATGGGTTTGGGATATCCCGGAGGGGCAATAATTGAAAGATTGGCGGAGAAGGGTGATGAAAATTTTTTGGATTTGCCCCGACCGATGAAGGGCAGGAAGGGTTTTGATTATTCTTTTTCGGGATTGAAAACCAGTTTTTATTACCAGATTAAGGACTGGGAGAAAGAGCGGGTGGCAAAAAATTTTGCTAATTTGGCGGCCAGTTTTCAGAAAGCAGTATTTGATAGCTTGTTAATCCGCTTTGAAAAAGCGGTTGACTACTACTGCCCCAAAAGCCTGATGGCCAGTGGTGGGGTGATGGCTAACCAAAACTTAAGAAAAAGATTGAAAAAGATGGCCAAAAAGAGAAACCTGCCCCTGTATCTGCCTTGGAGTAAAAAATTAAATACTGACAACGCCGGGATGATCGGGGTGACAACGTACTATAAAGCTGAAAGGGGTGATTTTGTAAAAAACATTAATAAATTGGACAGAGAAGCAAGAGCTAAGATATAATTTGTTGATGCAAAAAAGAGTAGGGCAAGTGTGGGTAATGCTGGCAATGGCAGGAATGTATTGGTTGTGGTTGAGAAATGGATGGTGGGGAGCGGGATTAACAATAATCAATTTGGTTTACTTGGGTTTGGCTTGGCAAAGAAATAAAAGCAAAAGAAACTTGATTAAGTTTTTATACGGCAGTAGTGCTCTACTGGGTTTGATGATGGCAATAAGGTCTTATGGGGTGCTAAGAGCGGTAACGGTGATGACGATAGTAGGGACAAATATCTTAATCTCAGCTTGGCAAAGAAAAAGAAAAATAAAAAGTAATTTGCTTGATGTGTTTGCGACACTGATATTTAGTCTGATGAATACCGGAAAAGTGCTAATGAAAATGAGCACGAAAATAATTGGTCAGAAAAAAGTAAGGAACGAAAAAAAGTGGGTAAAAATATTGTCGGGTATCGCCTGGTCGGTACCGCTGGTGTTGGTGTTTTTGTTTTTTTTCAGTCAAGCAGATCCGATTTTTAATAAGTTGCTAACTAATATTAAGTGGCCAAAAATTGACACAAGACTAGTAGTTGACTTGTGTTTTGCTGTTTTGTTTGGAGGAATGGCAGTAGCCATGCTGGGGGCGAAAATAAAAATAGCTTGGGAAACAAAAAATATGATTGAAAAAATAGGGGGTTTGGATTTGGCAGTAATGATTTTGCAAGGCTTGTTTATAATTTTTAGTTTGGTACAAATCAGATATTTTTTGGTGTCAGGAGAAGAATTGAAAGCGATGGGAATAAATTTTTCGGATTACACGAGAAAAGGTTATGGAGAGATGCTGTTTTGCTGTTTTTTGGCAATGGGAGTGATGTGGATGACTGGAGAAATGATAAATTTTGGAAAGAGAAAGAGTTTGGTGAAATTGTACGCGGGGGAAATATGCTTGTTTGTGGCAACGGCAACTAGGAGAAATTATTTTTATCAGGCCAACAATGGTTTTACCCGAGTGAGATTGTGGGGATTTGCTTTGTCAATACTGATAGTAGCAATGGTGACGGTTTTGCTAATAAAAATTATCAGAGAAAAAAGAGAAGCATTTTTGGCTAAGGCAACGGTGGTGTTGTTGGTTTGTTTTGTATTGGGACTAAATTTGGCTAATATCGATAAATTGATTGCGGGGAAGCCGGCAAAAATAAACGGAGAGATTGATTATATTTATTTGTCGGGATTGTCTGAAGACGCCTGGCCGATTTGGGAAAAAATGCTGGTGGAAAATGAGACTGCAGTAAAGAATAAAAACTATGATGAAAAATTGGCCTTTTTGCCAAACTGGTTTTTGGAGGAAAAAGATAAACTGGAAAGATTGGCGGAGAAAAATTGGCAAAACGGAGGAAAATGGAATTTAACAAGAGTAGAGGCTTTAAAGTTTTTAAGAGAAAATGAGGGGAGGATAAGAGAGAACAAAGGATTGACCGAAGAATTGGCTAAAATTAAATACGGTTTTTGATTAGATACCGCGGCGGAAGACGGCGGCCCAAGGGACATAATTGCTTTGGAAGGTCTGTTGATGAAGAATTTCGTCGCCCCGAGTGACTAGCCAATCGAAAGAAGTTTTGATACCGGGGACGGCGGTTTCCTCTCTAACTAATTTACCCGGAGGTAGGCTAGGGTCGTCAATGTAACGGGTTTCGGGAGGAGCTTGCCAACCCCACTGTTTGTAGTTTTTGATTTCTACCTTCCTCCCATCGGAAGTACCATAAAATTCATAGGTGAGAATTTTGTTGTCACCATTATAGGTGCTTTGAATGAGAATATGGGCCGGAGTGTCGTTTTTGAATTTTAGATCGGGACTGGGGATAAAAACGGTAGCATCATAACCGGGGGGTCTGTCTTCTTCGTAGTAACTAACCCGAAAAGCGTGAGGACGGCGCTCGACAATATCGACACCGGAATCCAGCATAGCTCGAAAAAAAGTGGTGGAAACTTGGCAAATACCGCCACCAACATCAAGCTCTGTTTTGCCTTGACGAATGATATAGGCTTTTTGATAACCGGCTTCCAGAGTCACCTCTCCTAAAGCTTCCAAAAAGGAAAAGGTGGTACCGGGGGGAACCAAAATATGGTTAACGACGGAAGAACCTTTTTGAATGTTTTTATTTCTGATGGCAGAGCTGTGCTTGAAAGTGGAAGTGCCCCGACCCAAAAGTTCTTGAATGCCAAGATTGTTGGCGTCTTGAGTGCGAACCAAAGGTGGAGTAGAAATAAGAGGCAAAGCTAAAGACAGAGAAGCGGAGTCGGTGGCGATAAGACGATTGAGATAAGTGGCAAGAGAAGCAGAAAGATCGTCTTCCAAAAGAGAAAGACCATTTTGGGAGGGACGAAACTCAACAATTTTGTTATCTTCAAACTGAAGAACGGCATTGACAGGGTCTCTTTTTACCTCATGAGACAAAAAATGAACATATTGCTTGATCAGGTCGGAATTGTCCTCTGAAAAAAAATCCAGCCAAGAAATAAGGGTTTGGTCGTCAACAATAATATCGGGCAATTCACTGGTTAAAACAAGAGATTTGCCAATTAATTTTTGAGCTTTGGCGGTAAGAAGAGAAATGTCGTTTTCGTCGGGGAGTTGACCGAGAGGTTCCAAAGATAATGCAACCGGAGTGGGATCGTTTTGGGATAAGCGATTGAGAAGAGTTTGGCTTAAATCGGAAAAGTTTAGAACCTGGCCGATTTGACCGGGGACAAAAGAAATTTTGCCCTGTTTGAGTTCAAGCCTGGCAGGAATAAAAGGCCGGTTGACCTGAAGGGATAGATTGATCAGGTAAGTATCAAGAAGCAAGGGGTCGTAGTCGACGACAAGTGGGTAATGTTTGGGAGAAAAAAATTTTTTGATCTGAGACAAAAAAGAAAGAGCCGAATCATATTGGAAAAAAAGCTGTTTGCCGGTTTGGGAGTAATTGATTTTGGCGGAGATTGAGGCGGACTGAAAAGAAAAAGTGGCTTCGGGAAAGACAAGAGAAAGATTGTCAAACAAGGAAAAATCTGAGACTAAAGTTTGATTGACTTGATCAGGGCTAAGACGGGAAAAATCTGTTTGCAGAAGAAAAGTTTGGGGCGGAGTAAGTTGAAAAGAAAAACGGAGAAAGAAACAAAGTAAAGAAAAAAGAAAAAAACTGAGAGCAAAGAAATAAAAGGCGGAAATTTTGTTTTTCATGGTAATTAACGCCTGTCCATGGCCTGATTGGCAAGAGAGTCGGCCAACTGGTTGTGGTGACGACGGATATCCTGAGGATGAAAAGGGATAGGAATTTGAGACAAAAGAGATTTGGCAGAAAGAAAAAGAGGTAAAAGATTTTGGGCCTTAACCTTGTAATTACCTTTAATTTGCCTGATGAGAAGCTGGGAATCGGAGTAATAATTGGCCTGGGTAATAGATAGAGAACTATAGTTGTCTTTTAACCAAGTCAGGGCGGCGATTAGACCAAGATATTCGGCTTCATTGTTGGTTTTAATACCGATAAATTGAGACTGTTGGTGAATAATTTTTTGAGATTGGTCTAAAACTACCAAACCAAAGCCGGAAATGCCGGGATTGCCCCTGGCACCGCCATCAGTGTAAATTGAAACTTCCATGGCTTATGATAACAAGAACATAATAGAAAGGCCGAGACTGATGAAAAAGAACTGAAGAAAATCGGATGAAGGAGAGCCGGAGTGAGAGTGGAGCAGGGGGACAAGGTCGGAAGCGGCCAAATAGATAAAACCACCGGCAGTAAAAGGCAGAAGAAAATCGGCCAAATTGGCAACGGCGGGGCCAAGGAAAAAAAGGAGAAAGACACCAAGAAAAGCGGTCAGAGCAGAAAGTAGGTTGAGAAGAAGAGCCCTAAGAGGAGAAAGACCCTGATGAATAAAAATACCAAAATCCCCTATCTCCTGGGGAATTTCATGAAAAAGCACAGCTAAACTGGTGGCCAAACCAAGAGAGAAATTGACAGAAAAAGAGGAAGCAATAATAAGACCATCAATAAAATTGTGAAGAGAGTCGGTGGCTAAATTGACGGCTACAATAGGATGCCGGTGCTGATGATTTTCCTCAGGAGAACAGTGATGCCAACAAAGAGTTTTTTCTAAAATAAAAAAGAGGAAAAAACCCAAACTGAGCAGGAGAGAAAAATTAGCGGAAGAAAGATGCTCAAAAGACTCGGGAATAAGATGAATAAAGGCATCTCCCAATAAAGAACCGACGGCCAGACTAACCAAAAATTGACTGAGACGGGGTAAGGATTTTTTTTGACTGACAAGAATGAGAGCCAAAAAAAGAGATAAAAAACTAATCGCAAAAACGGCGATAAAACTGGACCAAAAAGGTGACATGGCTTTATTTTACCAGCTAGGCTTGTGATTAAAAAGAGAAATGTTGGTATGATATAAGAGTGAACTTAAGTGAAATAAAATCTCCGTTGCCCTCAAGAGTACCGTTGGGGTTGGATAAGGAGGAAGAAGAAGAAAAAAAAGAAGCGGAAAAAGTGGTCAGCTCTGAAAAAAAGACGGAAAAAAAGAGTTTGCCCAAGTGGATAATAGGGGCAGGAATAGGGGTAATAGTGATAGCGATTTTTTTGGTAATTAAAATGCTGGGGGGCAAAAGTGTAAAAAGCGGAAAAATAGTGACTCTAAATTATTGGGGTATGTGGGAAGAAGAAAGTGTGATGGCGGGAGTAATTGCTGATTTTGAAGCTAAAAATCCCAATATTAAAATAAATTACAGTAAAAATTCTTATGATAATTACCGAAGCCGACTGGCAGGGAGATTGAAAAAGGAAGGCGGAACAGAGGAGGTGCCGGACATTTTTAGAATTCATGCCAGCTGGTTGCCGATGTTTAGCGACTATTTGGCACCGATACCAAAAAGAGTGAGCGATAAAATAGGAATGGAAGAAGATTTTTTTGAAGTTTACAAAAGAGATCTAAAAAAGGACGGTACTTTTATGGCCGTCCCTATAATGTATGACGGTTTGGCTCTTTTTTATAACAAGAAACTAATTGAAGCGGCCGGAGTAAAATTACCGGAAAGCTGGTTGGAATTTAAAAGTACGGCGGAAAAATTAACAGTCAAAGACGAGAGAGGAAAGATTAAGGTGGCGGGAGTAGCAATGGGAATGACAGAAAACGTGGATCATTGGAGTGATATTGTGGGGCTGATGATGAAACAAAACGGAGCAGATATAAAAAAGCAAGATGCCTCTTTTGCAGAAAAACTAAAGACGGTTTTGGCTTTTTATACTTTGTTTGCTGATGGAAAAACTTGGGACGGAGATTTACCTAATTCTACCCAATTATTTGCCAGTGGCAATTTGGCTTTTTATTTTGCTCCAGCCTGGAGAGTGTTTAATTTGGGAGAAATGACACCGGATCTTGATTATGGCATTATAAAAGTGCCTCAACTACCGACAAATAGTAGTGGAGGAGAGGGGTTGACCGATATTCATTGGGCTAGCTATTGGGTAGAGGCTGTGAATAATAAGAGCGAGAAAAAAGAAGCGGCTTTTACTTTTTTGACTTATTTGGCATCCCGCGAGGGTTTGGATTTGATGAACAAAACAGCTTCACAAATCAGAGCTTTTGGAGAAATCAGTCCAAGAAAGAGTATGGCCGAAGCTTTGGCAAGTAACCCTAAGATAAAAGCTTTTGTGGAAGTGGCAGATCAAGCCTCCTGCGGTTTTACCAGTTCGCGAACTTTTGATGATGGTTTAAATGACGAGATGAATACTTATTTTAAAAATGCCATAAACGGAGTAGTAATAAATAGAGCAACGGTAGATAAAATTTTGCCGGATTTGTTGAACGGAATTGCTCAAACAACTAGCAAATATAAATTAAATAATTAAAAATGATATTGGTAAATTTTAAAGTTTATGAAGAAAGTTTTGGTAAAAAAGCGATAGATTTGGCAAAAATTTGTCTGGAGGTAAGCAAGAAAAGTGGAGTGGAAATAATTCCGGTGGTGGGGGCGCTGGATGCTTTGAGAGTAAAAGAGGTAAGTAGGGGAAGAGTGTTTTTGCAGGATGTAGGGGAATATATGGAAGGAGCAAAAACGGGGAGTGTGTCGGCAAAAGCGGCCAAGGCATTGGGAATAGATGGCAGTCTAATCAATCACTCGGAATGCCGAAAAAAACCAGGAACAATCAGAAAAATGCTAGCCAACTGGCCAAAGGGGTTTGTGTCGGTACTGTGTTTGCAGAGCCTGGGACAAATTGAGGCTTGGGCAAAAAATGTAAAAAGCGATTTTGTGGCTTATGAACCAAAATATTTGATTGGAAACAAAGAGAAGTCGGTGGCCAGTGAGGAGTCAAAAATGATTAAAAAAATGGCCGAAAAAACAAAAAAACTGCTGGTGGGAGCGGGTATCAGACAAAAAGAGGATGTGGAAAAATCGCTGGAGATGGGAGCCGTAGGCATACTGGTAGCTTCGGGAGTAGTAAAAGCAAAAGATCCAAAAAAAGCGCTGGTAGCATTAACAGGTGCTTTTTGTGTATAATTTGAAAGATTATGGCATCCATAGACAATTTATTAGTCTCGCTTTTTGTAGACGAAGTAGTCGGCGGTTTTATTGTAACCGTGCCACCGGGACATGTAGGCTGTATTTACAGTATTTTTAGAGGGGTAATCAAAAACGTATGGTATCCGGGCATGCATTTTAAGATCCCAATCATTCACCGGGTAAAACTGTTTAACGCCCAACTGATTGAATACACCATCAGTAAAGATGTGATTTTGAAAGATGATGGTAAAGAAATCATGGGTGACGAAGTGATAAATGCAGTCACGGCTGATAATAAGTTTGTGGCGGTAGAGGCGACGGTATTGATAAAACTTGATACGGAAAAATTACCTGAGATTTGGCAAAATATTGGAGAAAATTTTGTTTCCAAGGTAGTCAGACCGGTAACCAGAAGCAGAATCAGAAAGGTGATAACAAATTATGCCCTAAATATGGCATTATCAACCGACAGAACTAAGATAGAAGATGAGATTAAGGAAGAATTGCAAGAATCGCTCTCCGGACACGGACTGCATGTAGATAATTTTTATCTAAGTTCACTGACTCCCATTGAAGGAACGGTGATGGAAGAGGCAAAAATAGAAGAAGCAGTTATGCCAAAAAACGAAGAAGAAATAAAAAAAAGCCGGACAATAAGTGGAAACGTACCGGAACAGAGAGCTTAGTCAGGAAGCTAGGGTAAAAACAAAAAAAGAAGTGGAGGTGGGTAGAATTTTGGTGGCGGCAGTGATGGTAGCACCGGTAGTATAGACATCGTCGAAAAGAATGATATTTTGAGGAAGAGGAGAAGTGGGATTGAGACAAAAAGGTTGACCAAGATTTTTTAGACGCTCGGAGCGGCTTAACTGGGCTTGAGGAGAAGTAGGGCGAGAACGAAGCAGGGCCCGACTGTAACCAAGCTTGAGATCAGAAGCAAGACGAGAGGCAAGCAAAGCCGATTGGTTGAAGCCACGAAAACGCTGGCGGCGGGAATGAAGAGGAATGGGAACAAAAGAATAATGAAATTTCTGCCAATATTTGAGTAAATTGGGAAAGTTTGTTTTTAATTTGTGACAAAC
>Ga0210057_1008979_pt1 | contig 11697 bp, 4 predicted proteins | sample CryGeyCG2114_010_2_FD_183968 | JGI IMG/M metagenome (GOLD analysis project Ga0210057, IMG submission 183968) | Groundwater microbial communities from aquifer - Crystal Geyser CG10_big_fil_rev_8/21/14_0.10 (SPAdes) (version 2) | ecosystem: Environmental > Aquatic > Deep subsurface > Groundwater ...
TACAAGTTCAGGAACAATTGTCCGCTTTGATACAGAATTAGAGCCAAGCTCAGGCTCTTTGCCTTATGTGCATTCATTCCAGTACACTTCATGTCAGGCAGCAGCAGATCTTTCTAATGAAGTTGGTTCGCAGAATTGGTATGATGCATCAATTATAGGTCAGTATTATTATGAAGAAGAAGACAGAACAAGCAAATATTTGTTAGTAAATATCCCTGCTTTCTTTTACGGAAAAGCAAATGCAACTGTTGAAGAAGGAAGCCAGATAGATGTAGTATGCACAGGCTCAATATCGCAAGCACGTTCTGTCTACAGCGACATATACGCAGAAAACGAAGAAGTAAACATGACTGCAAGTATAGAATTAATTGCTGGACTTTACACAGAGCCAAGTTTAACAACAGTTGATAAAATACAAAAATCTGAAAAATTACTTAATGCATTAGAAAAAATAACAAAAATTTTAGGGTTCTGGACAAAATGGGGAACAAGAATATGCGGTCCAATTAATGGTGTAAGAGTTGTTGCAAATAATGTTGTCACAATCTTGAAAGCATTTGATACATTAGCAGGAGGAACAGCAACAGGTTATGTTGCAGGAATGGTTGAAGTTACAAACTTCCTAAATAAGTTTTGGTATGGTGCAAGAAATGCAGATAATTATAAAGGCAACATAGAGGAAACAAAAATAGTAGATAAAAGTGGAGAAGTTCTTGCTACAGAACTAAGCTACAGTTCAGCAAAACCATTCCAAAATAAATATCGTATTCCAAGTATGGGATATTTGTGTGATACAGTATTGTGTGAAAGTTGCAGCGAGTCATGGAATAAATTATTATTAGGTCAGTCTAACACAAATCTGAAACAAGGAATCTATGTTGGCGGACAATACGTTCCAAACTTGTTAGGCACAAACTTTTACTTCCCGTTCAATCCGCAGGAAAACCTTGTTGTTGCATTAGTATGCAACCCTCCTTGTGTTCCTGGAATCTATGCTCAATTAAATATTTACAGAGAAATCCTCGTTGCATATAACACCTGTTTAAACATTGCAACAATGAAAGGTGAGGACATAGTGCAGTGTGAAGAATTCAAAGCAGCTCAGATCTGCCAGAATGTTGTTGATGCATTTTTCTGGCATTGGTTCTGGGATCTGAAGCAGTTGGTAATATCAAATGTTGTTCAGTCTGTTGTTATGAAAGGTCTTGCAGAATTAACAAGTTGCCCTGCATTTACAGATGACGCAGCAATAGTCATGCCAGTTTGTAGCACATACAGGACAGTCAATGCAGTAATCACCCTCGCAGTCACAATTCCAGATACTATCAGCACAGTTTCAGGAATATTCAACTTTGAAGGCAATCTGTTTGGAAATAAAACATCAGAAGAACAGCAGGCAGAATTAGAGCAGCAAATGGATGATGATATAGGAGATCAGTTGGGAACAACACCGACTTATGAATAAAAATGAAAGAAACAGAAAAGATCGAGTTAAAGAAATCAACATCAGAGTTAAAAGAAGCATTGAAATCAATAGTTGCAATTCTAAATAAGCATCATAAAGGAGAATTATATTTTGGTGTTAAAAATGATGGAAAAGTTATAGGTCAAGATGTTACTGAAAAAACAATCAGAGAAATATCACAGGCAATCTCTTCTAATATTGATCCTATTATTTATCCTTCAGTTGAGGAAATAAAAATAGGTAAAAAATCATGTGTTAAAGTAACATTTTCAGGTGTAGACGGCCCTTACTTTTCTAACGGAAGAGCATATATTCGTGTTGGTGATGAGGATAAGAAGCTGAATAAGAATGAACTAGAAAAATTAATCTTGAAAAGAAAAAAAGAGTATTGGGATCAATGCTATTCAGATATAAAATTAAACCAAATAAAAGAAAGAACACTAAAGAATTATGTTAAAAAAGGAAGAATTGCAGGCAGGATCACTTTTAATTATAAAAATAAATCAAGCACGTTGAGAAAATTAGGGTTGATAAGGGATAAGAGATTGCTGAAAGCAGCTGAAGTTTTATTTTGTGATGAGAATTTATTAGAAATTCAGGCAGCAGTATTCGCTTCTAAAACAAAAACAACCTTCTTAGACATAAAAGTATTCAAAGGAAACTTATTCAGTTTATTAAGCCAGTCAGAAGCATATATATCAGAAAAATTAAACTGGAGAGCAGAGATTAAAGGATTCAAAAGAGAAGAAATTCCAGAGATACCTATTGAGGCAATACGTGAGGCTCTAGTAAATTCTCTATGTCACAGAGATTATTACAGGCAAGAAAATAATAAAATTGCTGTTTACAAAGATAGAATAGAAATTTGGAATCCTGGAACTTTTCCCCACGGCTTAGAACCTAAAGATTATATTAAAAATGAAGTAGAATCTGTATTAAGAAATCCATCAATTGCAAAAATTCTGTATTATTCAAAAGATATTGAAAGCTGGGGATCAGGTTTGAGACGAATGTATAACTTGTGTAAATCAAATAATCTCAAAATTGAGTTTAAGAACACAGCATATGGCTTTAATGTGATATTTTTCAGACCTGTCTCCAAAACTGTTGAGAAAACTAGGGAGAAAACTAGGGAGAAAACTAGGGAGAAAACTAGGGAGAAAATAATCCTTATAATACAAGAGTCTCCAGAAATCACAACAGAAGAAATAGCACAACAAATAGGAATAAGTCAGAAAGGTGTTGAATGGCAGATTAAAAAGCTCAAAGAAGAAAAGATAATTGTAAGAATCGGCCCAGATAAAGGAGGCCACTGGAAAATCAAAAAATGAAAACATACCATAAAAAGTTCCATGGATCATTGATTATGATAGCTTTAATTATGTTAGGTACAGCTATGTTGTTGCAGAATTATGGTTCTGAGGATTTAGTTGGGATGGTAGTTGGTAGTGATCAACCAAATAATATCACTTTTTATACTAATAGTGATGAGTATGTTTATGAATACGATGAATCCACAGGACTTTATGTCTATAAAGATTCTACAGGGACTTATGCGTATGATCCTGATACTGATGTTCTAATAGGTTCTGTTAAAGGTCAAACCCTCAGTGAGGTATATGCTGAAGATCCTGTCACAGGAATATATAATATCAAATTGGATGCATCAACAATGGAACTAATAGAAGTTAGTGATAACCAATGGGGCGTTCAATACACTGAAGAAATCAAAAGTGAAGGCAAAACAATCAAAATCAGCAATGTTGAATTAACAGATGAAAAAACAAAGAAAGAAGGTAACATAATTGTCTACGATGATAACAACAAAGCAATAGCGGCATATAACATAATAAAAGATGAAGATGGAACAGTCTATTTAGGAACAACAATAACAGAAAATGGTGAAGATGTTTATTATTACATTGATGTTAATAAAGAAGAAATGTGTGATGAAGCAGGAAACTGTAGAGTATATTCTGATAAAATCCTCCCTTTAGAAGATATCAAAGATGAACTTCAAGAATCAGGTGCATACAAAAAAGCAGTTGCAACAATAGAATCATCAACCGAAGAAGATATTTTCCCGATAAGAGTGGCAGAAGAAAAAGCCAGAGCAGAAGCACGTTCAAAACAACTATCAAATCTTGCATCTGAATTATCAAAATCAGGTATTACTGTAACAGAAGCAGATTTAGATGCTGAAGAAAAAGCAATTAATAACTACATGGCCGACGAATATGAAGGAGATGTATATTATGATGTAACAACTGGCCATTACGAAGGAAAAATAGGAGAATATGGCGTATTGTACAACGGAGATGACATTGGAATCTACGTAAAAACAGAAACATACAATGGCTATGTTTACAAACACAAAGAAAACGGAAAAACAACTTATTACACATGTAAAGGTGGTGCAAATACATGTTCTGGAAAACAGCAGGAAAAATACGACGACGGCAGTTCACTAAGAAAAGATTTCAAATCAGCAGAGAATGAAGTTGATAAAGTTGCAGAAGAAGTGGCTGATAAATTAAAAGATAAAACAATAAACTCAAAATACAAAATGACTGTTAGAGAAGCGTCATACAGAAAAGGGGTTTATGAAAAACAAGCTGCACAAACAAGAGCATTGATTTCAGGTTGGTTAAACAAATGGATAGATAATTCTTTAGGCGGTTGGTCAAAAGGAGTTCCTGCAGGTATCTGTGCACATATATTTGGGTTAGAATATTACAAAGAAGACGGCTGGGTAAGGACTGCAATGAATGCATCAAGCACAGATTTACAGGCACAATTAATTGCAAACAGTCACACTGTTATTATAGAAGGAGAAAAAGAAGAGATTGACACAAATCTGTACCGCTACGCTTACACATTAAGATTGCTGGCAAATCAGACAACAGAATGGCAGACTTATCTGTACAATTCTTGCGATGATGAAACATCAGAGGAAGTATTCTATGATTACGGAGCATTATCTGCAGGAGAATACTATTCATTCCATTATGCAGGTTATGCAGATCAGGACATGATATTTGACTGCGAACAGGAAGAATGTCTGTTCGATCAGGCATGTGTTAAGTTCACAAGTGCAGATCCTGTCTGTGTAAGTTTAGTTCATGGTGAAGGATTTGAAACACCCGATGAAGGAAGAGATTATGATTGTTTAATTAGTGAGGTTGAGTAAGAAAAAAGAACAAGTAGGTAGAACAAGCAAACGCTAAAAAAATGCCAAGTGCTTTAATGCACTTGGCACTATAACTTGGATAAAAAAGAGAATAAAAATGAAAATAATCACTTTCATTAACAAATCAGCGTTCATGAATAGTCTTAACTCTATTAACAAGAAGTTCATACACATAATTTTTCTGGATTTCCTCTATTACACTATTTTATTATTCACTGGCTCATTTTACATTTACAGAATACTTCCAAAAGCAATGCAGATAATGGATGTCGCAGAGTTAATAGAAGCAGGTAAGGCATTTTCATCAGCAGATGAATTAATAATGGGCATGGCATCATTCTCTGCAGAATGGCTGTCATTCAAGATTTGGACAGCAGTAATAGTAGTCTTCCTGATCCTCAACTATGTAGTATTCAAATATTTAATCTGGAACAAGATACAAGATAAACATCAAAAACTAAAACAAGCTATAAAAAGCATGTCATACTTTGCATTGTTAAATATAATTATTATAATAATTGCACTTTTAGCACTAGTGCTAAGCTGGTACATTTTCACATTAGAATTCTTCAATATAATGTTTTTCTTAGTTGTGCCAGTATTGGCAATTTACTCAATCAACCTGCTCCACCCACTTTTTGTAAAATCAGAGTCAATAAAAATTTCATTTGCACATTTCATAAACATTGGGATAAAAAAGTTCTACTTATTCATAATTCCTTATTTAATAATGATTATTGGCTTATATTTGGTCATGAGAATCCTTCCAGTATTCCTGTTCGTTCCAGATGCTCTGTACTTTGTACTTTATGTATTAGTATTTTCAGCATACTTTAGTTGGTGTAAGTATTATATTTTTGCAATCATCATGAGGGTTAAAAATGATAATTCCAAATCAGAATAATAAAAGTAAAAAAATCGTCGCATTAAAGCGACGATTTAAGATGTAAGCGTTGCTAAAATGATAATAGCAACGTAAGAATAATGCAACGTGCATTAATGCACGTTGCACAATAACTATAATTTAGATAACACAAAATGATAAAAAACCATAAAAAAGCGCAAGTAACAGTGTTCATAATTTTAGGTTTAATAATCTTATTAGTCACTGGCATATTAATATACTTCAGCACTGAAGTTTTCAAATATGCAGGATTAGATGAGCAGTTTGTTCCTGTTGCAAAATATACAGAACAGTGTATAGAAGATGTTGCATCTCAGGGCATTTTCCTTGCAGGAATGCAAGGAGGCTACATTTATCCTCCATACGAAGAAGACGAAGCATATCTTAACACAGGGTTCCCAGTAACATATTGGTTCCTTGCAGGAGAAGATCGTTCAGTAACAATATTAAAACTTGAGTCAGATCTTGAATTATACTTAAAAAATAACCTAAATAATTGCTTAAACAATTACGCAGAATTCAGCAATGAATTCGAAATAACAGATCTAAATGAAGAAGATCTTGCGTTTGATGTTGACATTGAAGCAAAAGAAGTTAATATTGCATCAGCAATTCCTGTTCAGATATCAGACTCATCATCAACAGCAACAATGCCTGAATTAAAAATTTCTTTTGACAATACAATTGGCAACAAAATTTTCTTGGCATACAAAATAATGAAAGCTGAAAATGAAGATGGTTTCCTTGAGTTTTACACAAACGAAATCATTGCAGCATCTGCATGGCTTCCTTATGAGGGCTTTGATTTTACATGCAGGCCAAGCAGATGGCGTGTTGATGAAATGAAAGACTACATACAGCAGGCAGTTGCAGTAAACATACCTTTCTTGATGTTTAAGGGAACAGACTATGAGAAGACAGGAGATCTTTATTATGATAAAATATATCTTGTTGATGTAGGTGCATCAGGTGTAAAAGATCTTCAGGTAAGAACATCATATAATCCTAGGTGGAATATGGATCTTGATGTTAATCCAAGCAAAAATGGTGTTGTGACAGATATAAAAATGGTTGGCCAGACAATTGCAATTCCATGTATTAAAGTTTTCCATCATAAATACACTGTGTATTATCCAATACTTTTTGAAATAAATGATGAAGAAAACAGCAATTATCCTTTCTTTTTTGCAACTCCTGTTATTATGACAAGAAATGAACCTGATCGATATGCAGAAATGGAACCGTGGCCTTCAGAGACAGATGCAATAAGAAATGCAGAATTCTGCAGTGAAACAACAAAAATAACGAATTATAGCCTCAATGCAGACGGCTCAATAACAACAGAAGAAACTGAACTGCCTTCATGGACAAACAGCTTAGATGTAATTGCAATGGACAGTTTGTACGGATTTGACCAAATTTTAGAAGATGTTGAAATCAGCTACCGCTGTGGAAGATTCCAATGCGAGATAGGTGCAACAGAATACGGAAGCGGAAACATCCTTGTAGCATATCCTTTGCTCTCTTCAACATTCCCTGACTGTTTGAATGGCGTAATAATTGCAGGCAAAGAAGGCTATCAGAAAACAGAATTATCACAGACAGTCTCTGAAAACACAGATGGCTCAACGATTAATCTCGAAATGCACCGTTTGGAAAAGCTTGACTTTGATGTAACTGCTGTTGTAAATCACAATAATATAATTGAACAGCGGGAATTAGATGAAAATGAGCTTGCAGTAATTACATTAACAAACCAAGAGCAGAATTTTGAGAAAGTAATGATCTATCCGACTGCAGGAGAAGATGCAGAAGGATTTGACAAACTGGAACTATTGGTTGCAGACGGCATAACTTACTATGTAGACATAAAATTAATTGATGAAGATATTTATACAGGGGGTTTTGTATACAATTGGACGCCTGATGCAAATGCAATAACTTCAGCAAACAGCGCACATTTTTATGTAATAAAAAAAGACATCCTGCTTGCAACAGATGAAAATTATAGAGAAGCGATGCAGTATGCTGAGGAAGAATCAATTAATTATCCTCCTGAATTAAGTTAAGAAAAATATTAGTGAAAAAATGAAAAAATCAATTACAAAAAAAATAAGCATATTCATAGCATTACTATTCACACTACTACTCACAACACTCCCTGTTGCTTTTGCAGTGTCTGTGAACCCAGATTCAATTGCAGTCGATGTCACTGACTCTTCTGCAGCTATTTCATGGAACACAGATACTGCTGCTACAGGGGCAGTTAATTATGGTACTTCAACCTCATCATTAAATCAAGCACCTTCTACTGAAGGAGAAACAACTTCGCACGCTACAACAATAACAAATCTGCAGCCAAATGAATATTATTATTATAATATAGAAGCAACAGATAGCGCAGGAACATACACAACGACATATATGAACTTCACAACCTTGCTGGAAGCTCCACAGAATTTTGCTGTAGATGAACAGGAATTAAATTCAGTAATCTTGGAATGGGATGATGTAGACGGAGCTCAATTATATTACATCTTCAAAGATAATTCATATCTTGGTGTTGCATCAACAGAAAGCTATGAAGTAGCAGACTTGAGCTACAGCAAAACATACAGCTTTTATGTGACAGCAGTAGACAAATACGGCAGGCAAGGTGATCCTTCAGATGTATTGCAAGTAACAACAGAAGCAGAGCCAGTTGGAATAACTTTTGTGCAGGCTACAAGCATAACCAAAACAATATCTACGATTACATGGCTGACAGATAGAGAAACAAATTCAACAGTTAAATATGGAACATCATCAACAAATTTAAACAACACATTCACAGACGCAGATAAAACCTTAGAGCATACAGCTATATTGAAAAATCTTGAAGAAGACAAAACTTATTATTATCAGGTAGGCTCAGCGTCAACATTTGATGAAGATATTGAATCATTTAAAACCTTGGGTGATGAAACACAGATCAAATTCTCAGGTGTAAATGTTGATGACATAACTAGAGCTTCTGCAGAAGTTTCATGGACAACTAATGTAGAAACCCGCGGCTATGTGTATTACAGCACAGACGATTCCTTTTCACAGTCAGAGAGAGAAGATAGCGAACAAATAATACATAATCAGCAGCTGGAAAATCTGCTAAGCGGTACAACATATTACTTTAAGTTAGTTGCAGATGATTATGAAAGCACAATATACAATTTTACAACATCAGAATCATTGTATGATTTCATAGACATGGAAGATGTTCCTGATTTATGGAACTCTAACACCTTGCTGATGAAAGGAACAACAGCAGAGAATGCGAAAGTTTACATCTTTGTCAACAAGGACTCAAATCCATATGCACAGGTAATGATGGACATTGAAGGAACATACTTTGAAGCAAATGTAACATTAAATCCGTATGCAGTAGTTGATGGTGTCAAAGGACGCAATATTGTTGAAATACACTCATGGGATGAAGACAATAATAAGGCATTAAAATTATTTACTGTTGATGTTGATACTTCTCCTCCTACATTAACAGTTAATGAACTGCAAACTTACTTTAATAAGAAAGAAATTAATGTGTCAGGATATACTGATAAGGATACAACAGTCACATTTTATGTTGATGATAAGAAAAAAGAAGCACAATACATATCTGATGAAGACGGATACTTTGAACAATTAGTAGGCATAGGCACATCAACAACAAATCATACATTAAAAGTAGAAGCAATGGACTTGGCAGGAAACACAGCAGAGTATGAAAAAATTATTTATGTTGACATGCAGAATCCTAAAATAACATTTTATACAAGTTTTACAGATCAAACACATTATAAGTTATTTAGAATAGATGGAAACACAGAACCAGGAGCATATATCAGCGCTACAAATTATGGAGAATATTCCGGCTGTGAAGATCAAAACTTCCAGACAAAGTATGGTGAATGTGATTACTTGGCAAATGTCTATGGTCCTGGACCTTATCAAAGTTTAGAAGTGTTATTAGATCCTACAAGCCTAATGATTGATCTGCTTGCTATGCATGTAGGTATTCCAACAACAACAGTTGCAGATGATGATGGAAATTTTTCTATAATAGTTTCGCTTATGCCTGGAGAAGTTGATCAGCAGCTTCTAGGAAAGAATACAATTATATTCAATGTAACAGATCAGGCTGGAAATAAATATGATACTAAAAAGCAAATCAAGTATCAGCCAAGCTGTATAGATTGGACTATAGGAGAAACAACATCATTCCCAATAAATATTTACTCTCAGGATCTTGCTGCTGGTGATCTTCTTGGAAGCTCATTATTTGAATTAAGATATATAGGAGGTGGCACGCCTGATGTTGCAAAAATAACTGTACAGGAAGATGACTCAGCTGGAAAACTTATCAAAGAAGGAACTGCTGAATTGGGAACATCAGAATCTCTTTATTATTCACAAAGTTATGGTGGTCTGGAAAACAGCAATGAATACATTAAATTAAGTAGTCAGGATGTAAAATATACTGAATTTGATCCTGACAAAAGAAAGGTCTATGTTTATGCGCCGATTACAATCTCCCGTTATAAAGATAATGTAAATGATCTTCCTGAACAGTTAGGTGTTTACTTAGATACATACATAAGTTATACTGATGGATCAGGTCAGGTGGCAGCGTGTCATCTTTATCCTGCAGTGAGTTATGACATCCAAAAACCAGAATCACTAACAAAATGGTTGTCTCCAACAATGATCAATGAAACAATCCAATTCCTTGATAATACTATTAATGTAACAGAGTCAGCTGTCAAGTATTTAGGAATAGCATCACGGTGGACATTAGTAGGATGTGGTGCAGTAATTGCATGGAACTATGCAAAAGGCTTTGGCGGAGCAAACTTCGAAACAGTAGATGGTCAGCAGTGCAATACTGATTTAAAAAATATTTATGCAGTATGTGATAGAATCTTGTGTCCTTCAATCCCAGAACCATGTGATGGGTTTACTGCAATGAAAGGTTATACAGTTAATGGCAAGCCATACAATCCAGAAGACGACTCGAATGGTGATGGCATAGCAGACGGCGGCAAATATGCATACGAAACTCAAAAAGTAGCTAATGATGCACTTGAATCAGATGCAGGACTAGCTGCAGGTTATGCAACTCACAAAAAACAATATAGTGATGATTCATTCGCAGACTATGTAACAAAACAAAAGAGCAAGGGCGCAGGAAACTATGACCTTAAGCTAAATGGATATGATGAAAAGCTTTCAATCCCAGGTGAATATCAGACAGAATATGAGGGAGAAACAGTTACAGTAAAATATTATGATAGAGATGACATATTGGGTGACAGGAAAACAAAAGCATGGGATCATTATGATGCAGTTGACTGTCCTGATCCTGACAACGTTGAAACCATTATTATTTACACTGGTTTAGATGAAACAGAATCAGCAGGATTTTCAATAGGTGGTGCAAAAGCAATTGAAGGCAAGCGTATTGAGTGCTCAGAAAAGACAAAAGAGGAATTAGGAGATCCGTCTGAGAAAGACATTCCTGGATGCTGGTCTGAAGAATGTCCAAATTATGATAATGTAAAATGTTTAGTAGGTCCAGGTTATGGATTAAATCCTGCAGAAGGATTGTTCACAAGTTTGCAATGTGGGTGCTTAACTGGTGCAAAAGGACATCTTGAAAATTTATTAAAAATATTATACGCCGCAAAGAAATGCTTCCAGCAGGCATTGATTGGTGAAACTACTGCAGGTTATTGTGAACGTCTGCTAAGTTACTTTGTTTGTGATATTTTAACTCAAATATTCAAAAGCATATTTCACAGTTTAGAACACGGCACAGGATTTGCAGCATCATTGTTTGGTCCAACAAGTCTTGAAAATTATCAGGAATCATCAGAATCAATCTCAACAGGTCTTAAAGATAGATATGGTAACATTGTCACAAACAAACTTGGTCTTTCAACAGATGACATAGTAAATAAAGCATGCCTTGCAGCATTTACAGCAGACTGGTCTTTATTAGAAGACGCACTTGACACAATTGTTGATGAAATACCAGTTGCGCCAATCGCATCTGCACAAGGCTACTCACGTCCATACGGCTTTGATCCATTTACAGGAAAACTC
>Ga0210057_1008980_pt1 | contig 11696 bp, 10 predicted proteins | sample CryGeyCG2114_010_2_FD_183968 | JGI IMG/M metagenome (GOLD analysis project Ga0210057, IMG submission 183968) | Groundwater microbial communities from aquifer - Crystal Geyser CG10_big_fil_rev_8/21/14_0.10 (SPAdes) (version 2) | ecosystem: Environmental > Aquatic > Deep subsurface > Groundwater ...
ATATTGACAGTGGAAAAATCATGTACTTTGAGTCTAAAAACTAGTAGTTATCCACTACTTTTATCTCCTCAATTTTTGTAAAATCTAAAGAACTTTAAATTATGTTTCAACCACCATTAATTTCTATCAATATCACCAAGCGAGATGGTACCAAAGAGCCATTTAACGCTGATAAAATTAATAAATCTATAGAGCGAGCAGCCGAAGGTCTATCAGATCCTATTTCCAAAGTTATCCAAGTTGCTACCGAAACCCAACTTACTCTATATGACGGCATTACTACAGAAGAAATGGATCAAGCCACCATCAACGCAGCTATCCAAAACGTCAAAGAAGATCCTGAGTACGACAAAATAGCCACCAGATTACTCTTAAAAACAGTTTATAAAAAAGTCTTAGGAGACCACTATAGTGATGACCCTAAAACCTTGGAGAAAAATCACAGGGACTTCTTCTCTACCTACATAGAACAAGGCATAGCCCAAAACAAACTAGACCCTCGAATGAAAGAGAAATTTAATCTCAAAGATATTGGGAATGCTTTAAACATTGGTCGAGATGACCTTTTCCAATATGCCGGTCTCTCCGGATTATTTAACAGATATGCGGTCAAAAATGAAAAGCAAGACCCGATAGAGACCCCACAGTATTTGTTTATGAGAATAGCGATGGGCTTGTCTTTCAATGAAGAGAATCCTGGCGAATGGGCTAAAATTTTCTACACCAAGATGTCCAAGTTGGAATATATCGCTGGTGGATCTTGTAATTTGGGTGCTGGTACCACTAGGCCCACTCTATCAAACTGCTTCTTGCTTCAAGTAGAGGATGACATGGAACATATTTCCAAGTCAGTCTCAGATGTCATGATGCTTTCCAAAATGTCTGGAGGCTTGGGTGTTTCTATGACCAAACTTCGTTCTTCTGGCTCACCGCTTGTTACTGCCGGAGGAGGTGAATCTACAGGTCCTGCACCATTTGCCAAGATTATGGACACTGCTATCCGCGCTATCCAACGAGGTGGCAAGAAAAAGGGTGCACTTTGTTTCTATATGGAAAACTGGCATCTAGATTTCCTAGAATTTATAGATTGGAAACACAATGCTGGTGATGACTATGCTCGTATGCGTACAGCCAATACTGCTTCATATATTTCTGATGAATTCATGAAAAGAGTTAGCAGTAATGCAGATTGGTATTTGTTTGACCCTAAAGAAACTCCTGATTTAGTAGAACTATACGGCGAGGCTTTCTCTAAGCGCTATGCTGAATACATAGAAAAGGCTAATAGGGGAGAATTGAGAACTTTCAAAAAGTTACCAGCCAGTGAATTATACAGACGCATGATAGTTTCTCTCCAAACCACTTCTCACCCATGGCTTGTTTGGAAAGACCCTATAAACCTCCGTGCTCTTAACAACAACACTGGTACTATTCACATGTCCAATCTCTGCACAGAGATTTGTCTACCACAAGACAGAGAAAACATTGCTGTCTGTAACCTGGCTTCAGTAAACTTAGCCACTCATATTCAAAACAAAGAAATAAATTGGCAGAAACTTGAAGAAACAGTCCGTACAGCTGTACGCTTCTTGGACAACTTGGTAGATATTAACCAACTCGGTTTACCAGAAGCTCGTAAATCTGATTCTGAAAACAGAGCCGTTGGTTTGGGAGTGATGGGAGTAGCAGATGTATTTGAGCGTTTCGGTCTAGCGTATGACAGTGAGCATGCTTATAACTTTGCCGACAGAGTATTTGAGTTTGTTTCTTATATGGCGATTAATGAAAGCGCTAATCTGGCTCAGACTCGTGGTAAATACAAAAACTTTGAAGGTTCTGGTTGGTCCAAGGGCATGGTACCGATTGACTCTATAAAAACTCTAGAGGAGGGTAGAGGTATGGAACTTAAGCTAGATAAATCTAGTCACCACAAGGGTCTAGATTGGGATATATTAAGAGAGAAAGTTAAAAATGGTATGAGAAACGCCACTCTCATGGCTGTAGCTCCAAATGCCAATATTGGTCTAGTAGCTGGAACAGTACCAGGTATGGATGCTAGATTTTCTCAAGTTTTCTCTCGTAACAAAATCTCTGGTAAATATTTAGATATCAATCATAACTTGGTAAAAGATCTCAAAAACATGGGTCTCTGGGAGGAAGTTAGAGATCAAATAATTGAACACCATGGAGATATTTCTTCTATCACTGTTATTCCTCAACACATAAGAGATGTTTATAAAACTTCTTTTACCAATTCTCCATACGCGTATGTAGAAGTAGCTGCTCGTGCTCAAAAATGGTTTGACCAAGCTATTTCAAGAAACATTTACCTTGAAACCAGAGATGTAGACGAGACTATGGATATCTATAAATCTGCTTGGGAAAAGGGACTTAAGAGCACCTACTATCTACATATGAAGCCAAGACACAATGCAGAGCAATCTACTGTGAAAGTAAATAAGGGTCAGGCTCTAGGCAAGAAAGGTTTTGGAGCTCTAGCTGGTCTACACCAGTCTGAGTCATTCAAGAAGCCTATTACCGAACCAGTAGAATCTGGAGAAGCTATGACAGTGGTAGCACCAGTCAGAGTAGCCCAAGAAAACAATAATTCTAATACCGCACAAGAAGCGTTTAGCCCTGTTGCAGAAAATAAACCAAATTCAAATCAATTTACTTCTGAACCAAAAAGCCTTAATGTTCACTTACCGGATGACCCGAATGAAAATTTAGTATGCGATAGTTGTCAATAATAAAATGCTCATAGGAAAAGCCTCACCAGAAGACATGAATCTTCACCCCATTAAATACCAATGGGCTTATGATTTATACAACCAAGCTGTCAGAAACACTTGGTTTCCACACGAAATAGCCCTAAAGGAAGACGTTCAAGATTGGGAGAAGATGACCGAAGACGAACAGCATGCGGTTAAATTCCTCATGGCTTTCTTTAACCCAGCCGAACTTATTGTGAACCGTTCTATTGCTTTGGGTATGTATCCATACATCAAAGCTCCAGAATGTCATCTCTACCTTGCCAAAGTGATGTGGGAAGAAGCTAACCACTGTGTAGCTTTTGAATATGTATTGGAGACATTTCCTTTCTTTGATAGAGATAAAATCTTCAATCTCCATTTAGATGTGCCTTCTATGCAGGCCAAGGAAAAGTACATCAATACTTATATGAAGCGTATGACAGAAGATAGTCTCCAGATAGATACGCCAGAAGGCAAGAAAGATTTCATTAGGAACCTAATAGCTACCAACATCGTGATGGAGGGTATCTGGTTTTATTCAGGCTTCATGGTGGCCTTATCATTCCGCCAAAGAAACATCTTGAGAAACTTCGGTTCTATGATCAACTGGGTGCTTAGAGATGAGTCACTACACCTCAAGTTCGGCATGAACCTAGTCCATAATGTTTTAGAAGAAAATGCAGAGCTTTTGACTGAAGATTTTGCTAAAGAGATTTCTGATCTTATTATTGAGGGTGTAAAACTAGAGACTCAATACAACAAAGACCTTTTTCCTAACGGAATACTTGGTCTAAACGCTAATTATGTAAACCAATATGTAGAGTATGTAGCAGACCGACGCCTAGAAGAACTTGGTCTACCTAAATACTTTAACGCCACAAATCCAGCCAAATGGATGGGTACAGCCACCGATGTTTACGAATTAGTAAACTTCTTTGAGTCTCAAAACACTAGTTACGAGGTAGATGTTCATTCAGGAAGTACCAGTAAAGACACAGAGGCTCCAAAACCAGAGAGTGAACCAGAACAAGACGTGTTAAACTTTAAAGATGAAGAAAAAAATTAGAGTAGCTATAAACGGCGCAGGTAGAATAGGTAGAGCTTTTTACAAACTAGCTCACAAGAGGCCAGAAATAGAAATTGTGGCCATAAATGATCTTGGTGATGTAGAAAATATTGCCTATCTTTTAAAGTTTGATACTGTCTACGGTAAAAGTGGCTTAGAAATTACTACCGAAAACAACAACTTAACTATAGACGGTCAGAAAATTACTTTCCTTAAAGAAAAAGATCCTAGTCTTTTGCCTTGGAAAGAATTAGACATAGACATCGTTATAGAATCTACTGGTTTCTTTACTAAATACGAATTAGCCAAAGCTCACCTAGACGCTGGGGCCAAGAGAGTCGTAGTCACAGCTCCCATGAAAGACGAGCCGATGGATGGTATCGAAGGAGCTACAGTGCTTATGGGAGTAAACGAAGAAAAACTAGAGACATGCATTATCACCTCTAACGCTTCTTGCACCACCAATGCCGGTAGTCCTCTTATCGCTATCTTGGACGAAGCTTTGGGAGTAGAGAAAGCCGTACTAAACACTGTTCATGGCTATACTGCATCACAATCACTAGTAGATGGTCCTTCCAAGAAAGACTTTAGAGAAGGTCGAGCTGCTGCTCAAAACATTATCCCTACTTCTACAGGAGCAGCTATTGCTGTCACCAAAGCCTTTACCCGCCTCAGTGGTTTATTTGACGGAGTAGCCATGAGAGTACCTGTACCAGCTGGCTCACTAGTAGATATTACCTTTATATCCAAGACAGATACTTCCAAAGAAGAAGTTAACGAGATTCTCAAAAAGGCAGCGGGTGATAAAAGATGGCACGGCATATTCGCTGTTACAGAAGAAGAATTGGTTTCTTCTGACATCTTGGGTAGTACCTATGGCTCTATTGCTGATCTCAAATTCACTAGAGTAGTTGGAGGAAACTTGGTAAAGGTTATGGGTTGGTATGACAATGAAATGGGTTACACCCACACTCTCCTAGAGCACGCTATAAAACTCGGCTTAAGCATAAACAAATAGATGAAAATATTTGTAGGTAGTGATCACGCTGGATTTGGCCTCAAAGATAAACTGATACCATTTTTAACCGGCCTTGGTCATGAAGTAGTAGATAAAGGAGCATATGAGTACAACGAGGAAGATGATTTTCCTGATTTTATTATTCCTGTAGCCAAAGAAGTCTCCATGCATCCAAACGAAGTTAGAGGCATTATTCTCGGCGGTTCAGGTCAAGGAGAAGCTATGACAGCCAATAAGCTTAAATTTGTCCGAGCTTCGGTTTATTACGGCAAAGCCCAATGTATTGTAAAAGACGAAAGTGAATCTATTATCAAACTCTCCAGAGAACACAACAACGCTAATATTCTCTCTATTGGAGCAAGATTTGTAACAGAAGAAGAGATGAAAGAAGCAGTCAAAATATGGCTAGAGACTCCATTTAAAACAGATGAGAAATATCAAAGACGCATCACTAAGATGGAACATGCCCATGACTGAGATCATCCCAGCGATCTTACCAACCACCACAGAAGAGCTAGAAGAAAAGCTTGATACGGTACCTAGAGCATTTCAGTTTATCCAGATAGATATCATAGACGAAGAAATTTATGCTGATCCAGTTATAGATTTTGAAGTTCATTTCATGACTGAGACTCCAGAGAAAGTGGTAGACAAATGGGTAGAAGCTGGAGCCAAGAGAGTCATAGTCCACAATCTTAGTGAGAAGATTTTATCCCTAAGACCAGAAGTAGAGATAGGGCTAGGAGTAGAGATGAATATAGAAATAGAAGACATCTACAAACTTGTACCAGAAGTAGACTTTGTCCAACTGATGAGTATTGAAGAAATTGGTGTGCAAGGCAATGAGTTCTCTCCTAAAATATTTGATAGAATAAAAGAGTTAAGAAAAGAATTTCCAGAAGTTATCATATCTATAGATGGGGGAGTGAACTTAGAAAATGCTGATGACCTTATCCATCTGGGAGTAGATAGATTAGTGATAGGTTCAAGTATCTTTAATACAGATGATCCAGAAGAATCTTATAAAGACTTTTTAAAACTATGAGATTAAGCGAAGAAAAAAAACAAGAATTAGAAAAACAAGCCAATGATATCCGTATCTCTATCATAGACTCACTGGTAGAGGCTGGGTCAGGACACACTGCTGGACCGTTAGATATGGCAGATATTTTTACAGTGCTTTATTTTCATACCCTTAAACATAATCCCCAAAAACCTGATTGGTCAGAAAGAGATAGGCTAGTCCTTTCTAACGGTCATATTTGCCCAGTGCTTTATGCCACCATGGCTCATGCGGGTTATTTCCCAATAAAAGAACTCAAGACTTTGCGTAAGTTTGGCTCCAGACTCCAAGGACATCCACATAGAGAGTTTTTACCATATCTTGAAACCAGCTCTGGTCCACTTGGCTCAGGACTCTCCCAAGCAGTAGGCATGGCACTCGCCGAGAAGATGAACCATGGCCACACTACAGATAAATTTATATATGCCTTACTTTCAGATGGGGAATTAGAAGCGGGCCAGACTTGGGAAGCAGGCATGCTTGCGGGCAAAGAAAAACTAGAAAACCTCATTGCTGTTATAGACCGAAACAATATCCAAATAGACGGCTACACCGAAGATGTCTTACCACTTGAACCATTGTCTGATAAATGGCGAGCTTGGGAATGGCATGTTATAGAAATAGATGGACACAATTTAGAAGAAATAGCTGACGCCTTTGAACAAGCCAAAGCAGTCGCTGGTAAACCCACTATGATTATCGCTCACACTATTGCAGGTAAGGGAGTAAAAGAATTTGAACGCGACTACCGCTGGCACGGCAAACCACCTAATAAGAAAGAGGCTGATAAAGCTATCAGTGAACTAAGAACTTTGGGTGGCAAGATTGTAAGTGAACACCAGTAATATGTTAAACAAAGATTTAAAACTTAATAAAGATCTCTTGGAGGACAATGTAGAGCAAATACCTATTCGCCAAGGTTTTGGTGAAGGGCTTTTGAAAGCAGGTGAGGATAACCTACAAGTAGTGGGGCTTTGTGCTGACCTCACAGAATCTACCAAGATGAATCTTTTTAGAGATAAATTTCCCAATCGGTTTATCCAACTTGGTGTGGCAGAACAAAACTTGGCGAGTGTGGCAAGCGGTATGGCAGCCATGGGTAAAATTCCTTTTATAAGTTCTTATGCCATGTTTTCTCCGGGTAGGAATTGGGAACAAATCCGTACTACAATTTGTTATAACAATAGGCCAGTAAAGATTGCTGGTTCTCACGCTGGCGTCTCTGTCGGCCCAGACGGCGGAAGTCATCAAGCCATAGAAGACATCGCTATCACTAGAGTAATACCTAATATGGTAGTTATCTCTCCGTGTGACGCTATAGAAGCCAAGAAAGCTACAGAAGCGTCCGTCTACACTGGTACTCCAGTCTATATTCGTCTAGCCAGAGAAAAGACTCCAGTCATGACTACAGAAAAAACTCCTTTTAAGATTGGTAAAGCGCAAACTTTCTGGGAATCCAGAGAACCTCAGGTAGGTATCATCGCTACTGGAGCATTGGTCCACAAAGCTCTCCTGGCTGCAAGTGAGTTATTGAAAAAGGGGATAGAAGTAGAAGTTTTAAATCTCTCCACTATTAAACCACTAGATGAAGAAGCTATTATAAAACTCGCCAAAAAAGCAGGGAGGATAGTGACAGTAGAAGAACATCAAAAACACGGTGGTATGGGTTCCGCTGTAGCTGAGTGTTTGGCAAAAAACTTACCAACCCCCATAGAATTTATAGGGGTAGATGATCAATTCGGACAATCTGGCACTCCAGAAGAACTTATCAAACACTACGGTCTAGATGAGAAAGCTATTATCAAAGCTGTTAATAAAATTTTGAAACGCTAATACTCAATTATGAAAACCGTCGCGCTAGTGATAGGAAGCGCAACGGCTTCCACGTAGCGGACGGACTACTGCGGTTGTTGCCCCGCCAGATACTGAAGGGCTTTCTCCGTGTAGTCGGGATCTGTACTCTTGATAATACGGGTGGTGTCAGCTAGGGGCCAATCGTGGAAGAGGTAGAACTCACTCTCCATTTCGACACCCCTCGGGTAAATCCGCCCAAGAACGACGCTCTGTGGACTGAGTACACGAATGACTCGGTACAGAGTACCGTCTTTCCTCTCCATGAGAGAAGGAGAGCCCTCCTGTTGAAGTAGGGCGAACTCCTGTCGAAGTCCCTCGACTCGAGCACGATCTTCGGCGGTCAAACTCCTTCCGGAGCATCCAGCAACGAAGATGGGGATGATGAGTAGCGCACAGGCTGTGATACCGTACCTTTTGGGCATTTTTGCCCTCCTTCCACTCAAGACCATATTACATATAAAAAGACTTGTCAATAGTCATATAAAGCCTGCCACACCTTACAAAAGTTGAATTTTGGCAAGGAAAACTAGAATCTAATTCAATTTCTTTGTTTTGAAAGACTCTGGGGCGTTTTTTAAATACTCTTCAATTTTTTCTTTATTCAAAAGACCTTCCTGACCTCCGACATATTGAACTACAGACATAGAGTTTATAGCACCCCATTGCATAGCTTCTGGTAAACTTTTACCCATAGCCAAAGCTCCTGTAGTTGTAGAAGAGAAAGCATCACCAGCCCCCGTTCTCTCTAACGGTGGTTTAGGGTCAGGATAGGGAAGTTGATGATACATATCTTTGCCATCATAAGCATAAGCGCCCTTGGGGCCATCAGTAATAACTACAATTTTAGGACCCAATTCTTTAAATCGCTTAAGTAATTCTTCAATACCCAGAGTATTTATACCGAGTATAGTTTCGGCCTCCTCTACATTAGAGAAATAAATATCAGCTCGCTCATAAAGACTTGAAAGCTTTTTACCCAAAGGGATTTCTTTGCTACCAGGTTGAAAAGCGAGTTTTATTGTAGGATTTTCTTTGAGAAATAAAGCCAACTTATCATAAATATCTAACGTATTAGAGCCAATAGAGCTTACATAAACCCATGAAGGAGTGCCGAAGTCCGGTAAACTATAATCAAACTTCTCATTTCTTCTCAAAATAGTTCTATCATTCTTGTACCAAAGCAGATAAGAATAATTAGTGTGTTTACCTGATTCAATAGTGACAAACTTTGTCTCCACTCCACGTTTTTTGAGTGAAGCAATTGTCTCACGACCAGGCTCATCTTCACCGACATGGGCAACAAGAGCCGAACGAAGGCCTAAAGTAGCAACTGAAACAGAAGCATTGGGAGCATTACCAACACCAGATATTGTAATAGAATCACTATAAGGAATCTTGGCTGTAAAAGGTAGGGATATACGATAATCAGGAGTACCTGGCTCACCTTCAATTTTGGCTCGACTGTCATCTTCAAGCTTGATAAACACATCTGTAGCGGTATCGCCTAAGGCTATGAAGTCATACATTTCTAATAATTGTATCAGATGTTAAACTAAAAGTAATGAATCCCGTTAGTGATTACATGGTTATGTATTTATGCCAGTGCTCAAAAGTAAACACAGCGATAGATTCTATATTAGAATAATAAATTATTACGGAAATACTTTAATTTAAATTAAAGTATTTCCTATCACTAACGGGATGAAATCTTTAAGTGAATATCTGAATTGGGCTAGAGAAAACAAAGTAGCTATTGGTCATTTCAATATCTCAGACTCCGAAGGCTTCAAAGCTATTAAAGAAGTAGCTCAGGAACTTAATTTGCCAGTAGTCATTGGAGTCTCTGAAGGCGAGAGAGAATTTATTGGTCTTTCCGAAGCAGAGGCTCTAGTCAAAACTGCCCAAGAAGAAGGTTCGGCAATCTTTCTCAATGCCGATCACACTTACTCAATAGAAAATGTTAAGAAAGCTATAGATACTGGACTAGACTCTGTCATTATAGATTTTGCCAACAAGCCTTTTGAAGAAAATGTTAGAGCCACTAAAGAAGTTGTGGATTATGCCAAAGCCAAGGGAAGCAAAACTTTGATAGAAGCTGAGCTTGGCTTCATCGGACAATCTTCAAAGGTATTAGATAATTTACCCGATGGAGTTTCTCTAGAAACTCAGACTGATCCAGATGAAGCTCAGAGGTTTGTAAAAGAGACTGGCATAGATTTACTCGCTCCATCTGTAGGCAATGTACACGGCATGGTCAAAACCGGTAATCCCAAACTCAATATTCAAAGGATTAAAGAAATTGCCGACAAAGTCTCTGTGCCTCTAGTGCTTCATGGTGGCTCTGGTATAAGCGATGAAGACTTCAAGCAGGCTATAGAAGCCGGTATAAGCATGATTCATATCAATACAGAACTTAGACTGGCATACAAAGAGGGGATAGAAGAGGGTCTAAAATCTATTGAGATAGCTCCTTATAAATTTATGGCTCAAGGAGTAGAGGAGATGAAAGAAGTTATAAGAAAACGTCTGAAGTTATTTAATAATTTATAGAAATGAAAGAAGAAATAAAAAAATTCTTCAAGGGTGAAGTCGTTGACGATAAAGAAAGCCTAAAAACTTATAGTCATGATGCTAGTCTTTTTGAAGTCAGGCCCAAACTCGTCGTTTTCCCCAAAGACCGAGATGATTTAAAAAACTTAGTTAAGTTTATAAACGATAACAAAGAAAAAGACCCTACACTCTCTCTTACTATCAGAGCCGCTGGCTCATGTATGTCTGGAGGCTCTCTCAATGAGTCTATTATTGCTGATGTCACCAAGCATATGAATCATTTAGGAGACGTGAGTGGTGATACTGTCACCACAGAACCAGGGGTCTTCTATAGAGACTTTGAGCCAAAGACTTTGGAAAAAGGCCTTATCTTGCCTTGCTATACAGCTTCTAAAAATTTATGTGCCATGGGAGGCATGGTGGCCAACAACTCTGGGGGAGAGAAGACTTTGCGTTACGGCAAAATGGAGAACTTTGTTTTGGAATCCAAAGTTATTTTCTCAGACGGCAATGAATATACTGTTAGGCCTCTAACAAACTCGGAGCTTGTCCAAAAGATGTCTCAAGGGGACTTTGAGGGTAATTTATATAAAAACTTATTTGAACTTCTAGAAGCTAACAAAGAAGTAATAGGACAAGCCAAGCCCCAAGTTTCCAAGAACTCTGCTGGCTATTATTTGTGGAACATAGAGCGCGATGGTTTATTTGATTTAAATAAACTTATCGTTGGTTCCCAAGGTACTTTGGGAGTAGTAACAGAAGCCAAATTAAAACTCGTAGCAGTAGAACCTATTTCCAAACTCTTTGTGGTCTTTCTACCCAATCTCTCCAAACTCTCTGACATAGTTAATCTAATCTTACCCACCACTCCAGAAAGCATAGAGACCTACGATGATGCTACGCTGAAATTAGCTTTTAGATTCTTCCCTGAAATGCTTAGAAGTATGAAAATTAAAAACTTCTTCAAGCTTATTGTTTCTTTCATACCAGAAGCTTTTATGATTTTGAGAAGAGGTCTTCCTAAACTCGTCTTATTAGTAGAGTATGCAGGCAAAACAGAAGAAGAGGTAGACAAGAAGTTTGAAAACTTAGAGAAACTTCTAGCACCATTTGAATATGAGACTCGCCAAACCAAATCGGTAGAAGAAGCATCCAAATACTGGACTATCCGTCGAGAGAGCTTCAACCTATTACGCAAACATGTCCAAGGCAGACGCACCGCACCGTTTGTAGATGATGTAGTAGTTAAACCAGAAGACATGCCGACCTTCCTACCCAAGATGCGAGCTATTCTAGATTCTTATAAGCTCGTCTACACCATCGCTGGCCATGCCGGCAATGGCAATTTCCATATCATCCCTCTCATGGATATGAAAGATAAGAGGAATATTA
>Ga0210057_1008981_pt1 | contig 11695 bp, 13 predicted proteins | sample CryGeyCG2114_010_2_FD_183968 | JGI IMG/M metagenome (GOLD analysis project Ga0210057, IMG submission 183968) | Groundwater microbial communities from aquifer - Crystal Geyser CG10_big_fil_rev_8/21/14_0.10 (SPAdes) (version 2) | ecosystem: Environmental > Aquatic > Deep subsurface > Groundwater ...
GCTTTATTAAAACAAAAAGTGATGAGCCAAAATGAACCAAGAAAAAATAAGAGAGTTAATAAAAAAAATAAAAAACCTGCCGGTAATAGTTGAGTTAGTAAATTATATAAATAAGCACGATATATTATAAAAAATGTTCAAAAATCAGTTAAAAACAGTAATATTGTTGGCTTTATTATCTGGTTTATTGCTTTTTGTAGGTCATTTAGTTGGCGGTTTTAATGGTTTAAGTGTTATGCTTGCATTTTCTGTAATTATGAATTTGGGAACTTACTGGTATAGTGATAAAATTGTTCTTAAAATGTATCGTGCAAAACTTGTTGAGCGTAATGAAGCTCCTGGAATTCATGAAATCGTTGACGAATTAAGCAGGCGAGCGAGTATTCCTAAACCAAGAATTTATTTAGTGTCTAGTAGTATTTGTAATGCCTTTGCTTGCGGAAGAAATTACAAAAATGCAGCTGTTGCTGTAACTTCAGGAATACTTAAAGTATTGAGTAAAGAAGAATTGAAAGGCGTTTTAGCTCACGAATTAGCACACATTAGTAATAGAGATACTTTAATCACAACTGTTGCGGCAACTATAGCGACAGTAATTTCTTACGCTGCTTACATGGCTCAATGGGCTGCAATTTTTGGAGGTTTTGGCAACCGAGATGATCGTGGAGGAAGCAATATTTTATCCTTTTTAATTTTAGTCATATTAACACCAATAATTGCTTCAATACTTCAATTAGCACTTTCAAGAAGTAGAGAGTATTTAGCTGATGAAGCTGGAGCAAAATATTGTCGCAATGGGCATCCTTTAGCTAATGCGTTATTAAAATTAGATGCTTCAGCTAAAATGAATCCGTTAAAAGGAAACACTACGACAGAAGGATTATTCATAGTCAATCCTTTCAAAGTGGATGTTTTTAGTAAACTTTTTTCCACTCACCCACCTATTCAGTTGAGAGTAGAAAAACTTAAAAAGATGCGATTTTGAATTAGTTCTATTCAGCCTGAAGGGTGTTACACGCAGTCTATTAAAAGAAAAAGAGCTTATGCAAAACTATTAACAAAAAGTTTTTCCCTTACAGGGTTTGATTGAAGCCCCTAAAACTTTTTTGTGAGTTTCATTCGGCAGACTCTTTTTCTAAAACTAAAAATTCCAAATTCCAAAAAATTGAGAAACTTGGAGGTAAAACAAACTGAAAAAAGAAAAAACAAATGAGTTTCACATAAATGAATTCCCTTCAGATCGAATTTTTATTTACTTTGTAGAGAATTTTCATAAAAAAGTGTTCAATAAACTGAAGAAAATTGGATTTACCGAATTCAATGAGCAATATTTTGGTGGGGCGCTCAATTGGAATACTTTTAAACAATGGAGAAAAAGAAAAACTAAATCAAATAATAAGGTGAAACAACATTTCATTCCGTTATGGTTTATTATAAAATTAAGTGAGATATTCCCGAAGTTTACTATCGATGAACTTGAGAAAAATATTATCGCTTATAAAGGACCTAGTAGTTCTTCAATAATAGTAAATCCAAAATTCCCACTTCAAGAAGATTATAGACTTATGAAAATAATTGCACATTTTTTAGGTGATGGTTCGGTTGGAGGGGGATTTGGCAGTGGTTTGCTTAAAGGCAAACAACATTCAGAATATCGAAATTTTACACCAGACCTTTTAGACCGTTTTGAAGAAGATCTTTCTGTTTTTGGTAAAGTACCTACGAGCAAGAACTACAAACACGGAAATATTATACTCCCTAACTCCATAGGGTACATACTTCAACACATATACAAAATTAAATTCGATACATTCAATTCAAGATTACCTGTGCTGTTGTTTTTTTTACCTAGAAAATTAATTGCGGCATTTTTAAGAGCATTTGGAGATGATGAAGGACATGTTTATGATAGTTCTGTTGAATATTATTCCAATAACAAGGAATTACTAAGAGATATTCTTAAATTGATTAATCAAAAATTTCCTGAACTTAAAACTTCACTAATACAGTCAAACCACTCTGCAGGCAAAAATACAAAATTTTCACTAAAATTTTACAGCACATCTCAAGAGAGCTACCTCGCTTTAATAGGATTTGATCACAAACAAAAATCAGAGGATTTGAAGTTCAATATGAAAAGAAGGAGAGATAAACGAAGAAGGGTTACTGAAAGCGAACTACTTCGAACACTAATAAACAAAGAACTCTCTGCTAAACAAATATCTCGCCTGGTAGGCACAAGACATTCTTCAGTTTTATCTCGTTTGAATAAACTTAATCAACAAGGGGAGGTTGAGATTGTGCGGAAAGAACATTGGGCGAATATATGGAGACTCAAAAACAAACATGTTAAAATTTAAATATACAATGAACTCTATAATTTTTTATGTCAGATTTTGATGAGTATAAGGGTAAAGAAGTTTTTTTATTAATTGATGCTCGTTTTTATCACACATTAGATTCCAAAGAAAAAATAAGAGCTGATTCTTTTGAAGTTTACGCTAAACTTGTTGGTGAGAAAGGTAATTTTGTTAGTTTAGAAAACCTTGTTGTAGCATTAGGTAATAATTACCAAAAACAATTTGATAAAGGTAAAATTAATAAGAAATATATTATTAGTGTTTTTGTTAATGAAACAGAAGAATAATGAGTGATATTGTTAATTTTGCGCTTACTAGCGCACATGAATTTTTATTTCAAAAGTAATTTTAAAATATTAAAAAAACAAAATAAAAATCAGTTACTTGCTGAAATGTAAACTTGAAAAAGATAAAAATTAATTCCATTAAGTTAATAATAAACAACAAGTTTTTTAAATATATATCAGTTATGATTTTTACATGAAAAAATTATTAATTGTTTTCTTGTTGTCTGTTCTTTCTTTAAGTGTTTTTGCTGATTTGTTGGTTGATGTACAAAAGGGAGAATTTGATGGTAAATATACCCCCAAAGAAGATCATGGAAAATACTTAATATTAAATCAATATGAAGGCACATTAGATTTTGTTAAAAAGGGTTATTATGAAAATCAAGATTTACGGAAATATGTTGTAGTATATCAAAGAAGATATTCTTCACCGCAAACATCGATTATTGCTATTGAAGTTGTAAACAGTAATTTAGCTAAAAAATTGTTTTATCAAGAATTTGTTCTAGATCGAGGTTATGTTGCAATAGCCATTAAAGATTTTTTAGTGAGTCAGGATAGTAAAAGATTATTTCAAGGCAAAGAGGAACAAATAGTTCATACAAGAAAGGACACAAAGCTTAATTCGGATGGCACAGACAATACCTTTGCTTGGATTTCAAAAGATGATATTATTTATGTTGTAAATCCAGAAAATAATAAGCTCAATTTAGATTCTGCCGAAGTATATTTATATTACATTTTAGGTTTACATCCTAGTATTGGTTTAATAACTTATACAGAAGAAACGAAAGTAATGGTTTAATAACTTATACAGAAGAAACGAAAGTAATTGATAAAATTGAAGACGATCAAGAAGATTATATTGAAGATATTTGTGAGGATAAATGTGAAGATAATTCCGAATATAAAGTTCCAAAACCCGCACTTTCTCAAGGGTCTACTTCAGCAAGGCAAGTTCAAAGAGTTGGGCAAGTAATTGATCAAAAATCAGCACCTGTTGAGAAAGTTTCAGAAACTACAACGCGCGCAGAACCAGTTCTAGCACAACCTGTTAAGTCAGAACCTAGTATTCAACTACCTCAAAAAGAAGCTGAAGATCAAACAACAAAATCATTAGGAATTGTAATTAAATTAGAAGAAACAAAAATCAGTCTAGATCAATCAGCTAAAAGACTAGATGCTATAGGAATTTATTATGCTCAAAATGATCAAGTGGAAAAATCAAACGCTTTCTTCCAAGCAGCAAAAGAAATTAATGAATTAGGCCAACAATTGAATGGTTTAAAATTAAATGTTAAAGAAAATGTTGATAGACCTGAAAAAGTATATCCTTTAGTAAAAGAGAGAATTCAAAACTTTAAGTTAGCAATGAAAGAAACAGTAAAAAAATTATTAGAGGCGATATGAAAAAATTACTTATTCTGGCAGTACTATTATTATTTGTTATTAGTTGTGTTTCTCAACCAAAAGAAGTTTCTAATGATCAAAATGAAAAAAAGGAATTAGCTCAAGAGCCAGTTCCAAAAACTAAAGAAGAAGCAGTTAAGAAACAATCAGAAGTTGTTAACGACCTAAATACAGTTACTAAATGTTTTGACGAAATTGAAAATTTGTTAGATTAATTTGTTACTTTCTTCATCAAACTAAATTTATCAGTATGTGTTTTTTATCGGGTACTGAAACATAAATTTCTTCTCCTGCTTTTAGATTTAGACTTCTCACGATATCTCTATTCAAATACGTGCCTAAACGTCCTTCAGATAATTTAACTACTATTGAGTGGCTAAAAATAGAAACATTTAAATAGGCTGTGTTATTTTATGTTAATTATATTATTTTAAACTATTATGGGAGGTTATTATTAATGAGTCTTGATGAAACACACTTAATCGATGCACAGAATGGAGTTTTGTGCATGAACCAAAGTGATTTTATTAATTTTTTTAATTCTGTTGGTAGAATAATGGTTAGCATGCCTGATTTGTACGAGGCAGGTAAAAGTGCAAGTAAGAAAACTTTAGAAAGTTTAAGAAAAGATTTTAGAGAAAGCTGGGTGATTACAAGCACGAGAATTGATTATGAACCTGATAGTTTAGATGCCACAATCACTCATTATTTTGGTAGTAATGTTGTAATTCCTAATGTGATTAAAGTTTTAATTCCCAAGTATTCTAGTAATTTTAATTTAAATAATGTTTTGAATACAGATGAAGGCTTAGCATTCTTGCAAGCCTTTTTTAACACTGAAGATGATGCTGAGACTATTAAGACAACTTTGAATAAATTAAGCAATTATGAAAGTAATAATTCTTGTATTTTGACGTCAGATCAAAACAGTAGACAGAGTAATCCAACTAGCGCGTCTGGTCTCGACTGCAGCGACGTTCGATTCCACGTTGATGTTGACGTTATCGTTAACACTGGGCGGTCTCGTGGGGTGTTAGATAATCCCGCAGGGGTCGCGCTTGAAAATAGAGTGGTTGGAAAGGATAATTCTGTTTTTAGTGTTCCTTTTGAGTTAAATGATGGTATTAATAAAAAAGCTCGTTGTGTTTATTTTACTAATGTGCAAATGCTTGGAAATCTTGCTAAGTATTCTGGTTTGTTTTGTTTTAATGGTGAACGTTTCGTTATTGATTTAATAATTCCAAAAAAAGATGTTGACGGTTGGGATGATCAAATTAGTAAAATTTTAAGCGAGAATCATTCTACTGATAAAAAAATTGGATGCTTAGAATGTTTAAGTCCTTTATATGTTCACTTGTTAAGATATGAAAAACAAAATGAAAGTTATGTTTTAGTTGATGATGTTGAGGCTTTTGGAAAGCCAAGAATTAGAGGTTTACAAAATGTGTAATTTAACTATTGATATTAACGCGTTTTGTCCTTTAAGATGCGAGTTTTGTTATCAAAACTTAGATGGTAGTGTGCTTTCAGAAAACGAAATTTTCAGTATTGTTGACGAGCACCCTAATTTTGATACTGTTGAAATTGGTGGTGGAGAACCATTCAGCGATAATAGATTAGTCGATATTATTAAAGGATTAAGAAGCAGAGATAGAAAAGTTCATGTTAGTACTTCTGGTGTTAGCATTCCAGAAGGATTGTTAGATTTAAGTGATGAAGTTAGAAGCGGTGTTCAGATTCAAGTTAGTTTGCATGCTTCAACTCCTGAATTATTTAATAGAATCACTCAAACGAGCAATGAAAAATTTTTTGATAGAGTTGTTAAGAATTTGAAAAAATTAAAAGAAAAATATACAACGTTAATTTCTTCAACTATTTATCAATCTAATTTGGATGACGTGCCAAACATTGTTGATTTAGCTAATAATTTAAGAGTTCCTATACGTGTTAACTTAGCTTTTCCAACACGTAATAATGTTGATTTGCTTACGAGCGAACAAATTGACCAATTAAGAGGTTATTTATTAGTACAAAGAATATTGACTAATGGCTCGGTTGATTCTCCTTTAGTTCACAAAAATAATTGTACTGCTATCACTCAAGCGTACGGTATTGAAAAGCAAGGAATTTGTCCTGTTGATTGTAATAGAAAAAAATATGTAAGTCCTAAAGGAAAAATAAGTCAATGCGAGTTTTTGGAGGTTTAAAATGAATGTTATAACAAATATGAAAAAAGGTAAGCAAAAGTTTGATGGAGAATTATTAAAGCCTTCTGATGTCAATGTTAGTCCTGAAGAGTATTACGTTCATCCTAAATTAGAGGAAGATTTTGAGGATTTAAAAACTACAGTTAGAGAGATTAAAGATTTTGGTAGTGAGATGGGGGCAAGAAATTATTTATTTAGCGGACCTCCTGGAACGGGAAAAACATTAGCGGGCAGAGTTTTAAGTGCAGAGTTAGAATTACCTTTTTATGATATTACCAGTTTTGTTAAAGGACAAAGTCCTCATATTAATCAAGTTTTTGATGAATTAAGAATGATTGCTGAAAGTAATGGCAAAGGTGTTTTGGCTTTTATTGATGAAGTTGAAGGTTTAAGTAATAGTGATAACATAGTAGACCCTTTACAATATCAAGCTTTAACACAAGTGTTAAGCCAATTAGATGGTGTTAAAAATAATCAAGGAGTTTTTGTTGTTGGCACTACTAACAGACCGAATGATTTAGATGAAGCTGTAAGAAGCAGGTTTAGTGAAGAAATTGAATTTTTACCTCCTGACAAGAATGGAAGATATGAAATTTTGAAAATTCATGCCAATGGCAAAGGAGGTCACAAGTTTGAAGTCAGCACTGAAAATTTGATGAAATTAGCTGAAAAAAGTTATGGTTATGTTGGCAGAGATTTAAAACAAGTATTGAATCGCGCTTTTGTACGAGCAAAAAGAGATAACAGAACAACAGTTAGTAGTGATGATTTAGAGTATGGTTTAAAAAAAACAAAGCCAGGCGCTATTAGAGATATGCCTTTTGTAGAGCCAAAAATAAAATTAGATGATGTTATTGGTTACGAAGATAATAAAATGTTGCTTCAGAGTATTTTTGAGCGTTGCAATGAAAGTGTCATGTTACTTTACGGACCTAAAGGCACAGGTAAAACTTGGATGGCTGAAGCTTTAGCAGGAGAATTCGGATACAATTTTATATTATTAAAAGGTTCAGAACTTGAAAGTAAATGGGTTGGTGAAAGTAAAGATAACATTGAAAGAGTTATTAGAAAAGCCAAACAATTAAGTCCTTGCGTTTTATGCTTTGATGAAATAAGTAGTTTTGTAGAACGCAGAGGAGTTTTAAGTCATAAAGACAGCCAAACTGGTTATTTACAAAGTGTTCTTAGCAGACCTCCGGAAGGAGTTTACATTATAGGCACGGATAATAATCCTGACTTTTTGAAAGGACCATTCATAGATCGTTTCGTACACAAACTATTTTTCGGATTACCAACAAGAGAAGAACAATTATTATTATGGAGTTTATACGCTTCAGAAGTTGATGCGGAAAAACTTGTAACGGTTAATGATAAATTGTCTTGTCGTGATATTGTTCATGCTTGTAAAAAAATTGAAAATTATGGTTTACCTAAAACTTTTGAAGTTTTTGAAAGAATAATTCAAGGCATTCCCGAAGATCAAGACAGTAGAAAATATGAACAAGTTATTAAATTGATTGGTGATGACGTACGTGATTATCAAGCCATAAAAAAATTTAAGGAAGAAAAATGAGTTTAGAAAAAAAATTCAAACAAAAAAACGTATTTTTACGCAGAAGCGTTCCTGCCGAGGGTGTAGTTGAAGAAGTTAAAAAAGGCAACAAATTTATTGTAATTAACGAAACGCCTGTAAACATTCCTCTCGGTTATATGTTTATTGATATGCAGTATAAGGGGGAGAGTTTTAAAACTTTAGTGCCTCAAAATTTATTATTTTTTCAAGCAAATCCTGGAGAAGGAGATGCTGATGAAGCGTTAAATGAATTAAGTGATTTTTATGATAACGTGCAAGATTTTGAAGATGAATTATTGGAAGAGAATGATGATAGTGTTCAAGGAGCTAATTGGGCAGTTATTACTAGAAAAAATTATGGCACTTATTTGATTAACAAATTAACAAAAGCTAGCACTGATGACGTTGATATTCCAGAATGGGATGAAAAAATTTTAGAAAAATTAGATTTAACTGATGATTATATTGTTAGACGGGTCAAAGCAATGGCCGCGGTTGCGCTCGGTAAAACAACTGAACAAGTTAAAAAACACGATTTAGGGGATGTTTTAAAGCACGTTACGATTAATGAACGCAAAGTTGAACAATTAAGCAAAGAAGAATTTGATCAAGTTACTTGTTGGGCAGGAAGCCATTATGAGATCAAAGATGAATACAAACACAATCCAAACGCGCAGTACAGTATAGAACAAAGACACGATAAAACTTACAAAGTAGGAAATAAACTAATTAATAAAAGAGAAATTGCTGTTCTTGATGCAAAAATTGAAGATTTAGAACAAGAAATAAGGCAGTATCGTAGAAAAAAAGGCAGTAGTATTGGCAGACATGATGAGATGTTACTAAGAACTTATACTAATCTTGCGTTTATAGCTAAAGAAAATTCAAGAAAACAATTAGAAATAAAACCCAACAAAGGCACAAAATGAACAGTCCTCCAACCAGTTTAGTTGTTAAAATGAATGATGAAGAAGTCCAAGAAAATCTTACCAGTATTATTGAAAGTATGGATAGAATTAGAGAAGAAAGCATTACTTGTTTAGGCGCTAATGATGAGCAAAAAATGGATTATTTAAGACTAACCGGTGAATTAGCTGGTTGTTTAAAACCGTTTATTGAAAAAAATAATTTACAAGAACATACTAAGGTGGTGGCTGATTTGGTTGATAATGATGTTTTGCTCAGGTGCTATGATCCTTTACAAAAAAGTTTTTGGGATGAAAAACAACCATTATTACAAAATAGTTTGGAAGATGCCAGTGCTGTGTTGTTAAGAGATGATTTTACTGGTGAAAACCAAATTTATCATGTTTTTCAAGCATTAAAATATTTAAATGCAGGTAATGATTTTGAGGAAGTTTATGATACTATATTGCCAGTTAACAGTTTGTTAAATAATACAGGGTTGAAATCATCTGTTGTTGGAAGTTTTTTAATAAAAAAATTATTGGGCGATATTGTTAGCGATGGTGTAGGAGTTAAAGCTAATATTGAAATGTTAAGTTTCGTTCAAAGTTTAGAACAGGCAGGAGCGTTTTATGTTGACTTACCCAAAGAACATTATAAACTTATGAAAAAATCATTTCCCAAAACGATAATAGTTGAAGAAGAAAAACAAAAATTCGTTAGAGTTATTTTTGGAAGTCCTGAATTCGTTCAAGGAATTAATATTTTTGAACAATTAAAAAAATACGCACAATTAGAATTAGGAAATTCAGCAGAAGATAGTTTAGTTAAGTGTATGAAGAATTTTTATGGTTTCGGAAAAAAATTCTCACAATTTATGAAAGAAAAAATAGGAGTTCAAAAAAAAGACAATGATTCATTAGAAAACAAAGTTAATGATGTTATAATTGATGTGGGTCCTGAAGATAACGGCAATAAAAGAAATCAGAATGAATGGTTCAAGTATTGGAGTAAAATTGATGATGGTCGTGTTATGGCAAGCATGGGAGATTTATACTTAGTTTTTAAACAATTAAAAATTGATGTTGAGAATGATGATGAAAATGCTAAAAGTTTATTAATTAGTTTGCGTAATGATTTTGACTGGCCCGGACAAAAAAATTGGTTAATTAGTAGCACAAAATTACAATACGATCCAAGTAACACAAATGTCAAGATCATTCATCATTATGACTGTAGTGATAAAAGTTTGATTAAAGAAAAAACAGTTCCAGTTTACAGAGATACTCCAATAATTCAAGTTGTTAATGATGAACAAGGCATAGAATACTTGCAAGCATATTTTGATACAGATGATGATGGTGAAACCATTATTGAAACTTTAGAATTTATTGGCAATAAAAATCGTAGTGATATTCGTGTCTGGACTGCAACACAAGAGTCCAAAATAAGTAATCCGACTAGAGCGTCTGGTCTCTACTACATCAACCTTCAATTCCACGTTAATGGTTTCGATATCGATGACACTGGGCGGTCTCGTGGGGTGTTAATAAATCCGCGAAGCGGACGCGCCCGAAAATAAAACTTTAACTATTTTTTCTTCTTTTTTCCAGAATTTACTATTTTAATTATTCTGTTAATTTCTATGCTCGATATTTCATTAGGACAATTTGCATTTATTAAACAACTGATTTTTTTTCTTAATTTGAAAGTATTAGCATTTCTGGCGTAAGCCATCCATCCCTGAAAAGCTTCGTAAACTTTATCATAATCAATATTTTTAGCATTATAACTCTTTTTCAAAACATTTAATTTTTTGTATGCTTTTCTTATATTTCTTTTCCTTAAAAGCTTGTATTTGTAAACTGTTCTAAGACCAAGAAATTCTATCCCTCTAGTTAAAGGTTTGATTTTTGATTTATCTATATTCAATTCTATTAACAATTTATTTTGTAGGAATTTGCTTATTTCTTTTTTGTAATATTCTAACATGTTTTTGTCGTTATGTAAAATCACGAAATCATCAACGTAACGCAAATAGTATTTTGCTTTCAGTTTGTGTTTTACATATTGGTCTAATTCGTTAAGGTAAATGTTGGCGAAGAATTGGGAAGTTAAGTTGCCTAATGGCATTCCAGTTCCATTTTTTCTATTGTTATAATTTTTTAGTACGTTATTTATTAAGAATAATAATTCTTTGTCTTTTATTTTTTTCTGAATTATTTCAAGCATTTTTTGGTGATTCACGGTATCAAAATATTTCTTGATATCCCCTTTTAAGAAAAAACCTCTAATATTATTATTTGAATTTTTGACAATTGTTCCATTTTTACTGACTTTTTTAATAAATTTTTCCAATCTTTTTATCGCAACAAGAGTTCCTTTATTTTTTCGATTTGCATAATTGTCAAAAATGAAATTTTGATCAAATAAGCATTCTATAATGTTACATATGGCGTGGTGCACAATTCTATCTCTAAAACTACTCACGCTTATTTTCCTAGTTTTAGGATCTCTAAGAATAAAACAGTTTAATGGCAAAGGCCTATAAGAGTGAAGCAACAATTCTGTTCTTAACATTGCTAAATTTTCTTTAATATTTTTCTCAAAATCTATAACGTACCGTTTTAGTGTTTTTCTTTTTCTTGCTTTTCGCCAAGCAAATTCTATATTTTTTATAGTGCAAACTTCTTGGTACAATTTTTTGTAAGTTTTCATTATTATAATGTCCTGACCGTCAGAGTCATTCCACGAGACCGCCCAGTGTTATTGATATTGTTACCATTAACGTGGAATTGATTGTTGTTGTAGTTGAGACCAGACGCGCTAGTTGTTAGCCCATTACATCTTTCAAAAGCACCACCACTTCACATTTTCGTAGGACTACTCTGTGTTATGGTTGTATTTCATAACAAAAACTAAGTTTTTGTCTTGACGAATGGACGTGTGGCC
>Ga0210057_1008982_pt1 | contig 11694 bp, 9 predicted proteins | sample CryGeyCG2114_010_2_FD_183968 | JGI IMG/M metagenome (GOLD analysis project Ga0210057, IMG submission 183968) | Groundwater microbial communities from aquifer - Crystal Geyser CG10_big_fil_rev_8/21/14_0.10 (SPAdes) (version 2) | ecosystem: Environmental > Aquatic > Deep subsurface > Groundwater ...
CTTCCTTAAATAAGGAGAAAAAACTACAAAAATCTGATGCCAGAGAAAAATTAAAACTCCGTAAACAATCGCGCTAACCAAAATAAAAGTCCCTCCTAAAACAAAAGCTTTTTCCCTTGATTTTAAACTTAGGACCAAGCCCAAGATTAAAACCAAAGCGCCTAAAGAGCAAACATTAAAGCCGTCAAAAAATCCTAAAATTATTGCTGAAAGCCAAAGGGGAAATTTTGAAAGATTTATTTCGCCAAAAAAAGGAGCTTGAACTCTTTTCTCTTGGGGCGGCGGCGGCGACAGTTCTTCTGGCTCAGCTGGTTTAAAAGACTGGTTCCTGAAAAGTTTTAAAATATAATTTTCAATCTCTTCGCCGATTTTTCGGTCAAAACCAAAAAAATATTTCTCGGCAATAAAAGTGATTGGCACAAAACCCTGCTTATTAGAAGGAACCTTATATTTTTGGTAAAATTTTTCTAAAAGAGGAATATTTTCAGAGGTCTTTATTTTTTTTACTTCAATTTGCGGATATTTTTTTGCTAAATTATCCAAAAATATCTTTTCTTCTAGGCAGTGGGGACAGGTTTGGCTTATGAAAAAATTAATTTCAACCCCGGCCGAACTTGCGAAGCAAAACTCGGGCGGGGTAAAATTAAAACTACCTAAAACCAAACTAAAAAAAATAAATATTAAAAAAATATTTTTTCTCATAATTGAGCCAAACTAAAAATAACTGATTTTATAATTTTTTCAATTTCTTCTTTGTGTAAATAACCTTCTTGAGCATAACTGCTTGCAAGCGGAACGATACTGATATCTGTAAACACCTCCCCACCTTCTCTTGTCACCCTCGTTTTCTTTTTAGACCGGGTTAATGAATAACAGGGCGTATTAGCCGCCAGCAGAGAAGAAACAGCCCACAATAAACTGCCGCTGATGATAAAATTTTTCAGGAGCATCGCCTGATAAATAACAATTTTTTTCTGATAAGGTTGAGAAATTTTTGGCAAAGGATCTAATCTATCATCAAAACCGCCGCCGCCTATTCCAGATGTTTTTAAAGATGACGATTTTGGTTTTGGCGGCGGCGTTAGATTTTTACTTTCGACGTAAATAACATCGCAACCCAAATATTTTCCTTCTTTATATTTAACGCCTGATTTTTCAAAACTTTTTCTGACCTGAGGTATTTGTTTTTCTTGAATTTCTTTTAATGCAGACCTCAATGTTTCCAATTGTTCTTTAGGTATATATTGAGATACAAATTTTTCATAGGCCTCGCTTTCTAACAATTCGGTAAAAGTAACATCCTTAGGCAATCCTGGGAGATGAACTCCACCCGGAATAGGTATATCAAATCCCCGGGTTGGCATTAAAGCCATATTTTTAAATGATTGTCTGGCAATTTCTTCGGTTTGATGTTGAACAATAGAAAAATCACCGCTAAAATCACCTTCCCCTGGATAATAACCTTCGGTTAATTCTTTATATAATTTATCAAGTTTTTGCAAAGTCCAGCCAGGAAGATAGCCGACTGAAATTGCTCCCTTCATCATTTCATAAAATTCTTTTAAGGGTGGGGAACTGGGCGTAGGAACACCTACCTTTGTAACAGTTACATTAGGACCTGGCGAAGGAAGAGATTGGTCCTGACGTATCTTTGGGTCAACTTTAGATAAGGGATGGATATGGTAAATTTTTATGTAAAACTGGTTTTCACTGCCAGAGCGAGAAATCTCTCGCCAATTTTTTAGCAGGTCAATTTTTAGATTTTTTAAATTCATAAAAAATCCTCGCTTCGCTCGGATCACGGATTTACGCTGATTACTACGCTGATTCACGCCGACATCTGCGTTAAGTATCTGCGTTTATCCGCGTCTTAATCTGCGTTTATCCGCGGTATTGGTTGATCAGATTATTTACATTTTCCTTCCAACTTTCCGGCGAAGTATGAATGACTCGACCGATAAAAAGCTGACGAAGCAGTCTTAATTCCGGAATTTTGCTAATAGCTATTTTATATTTTGAATAATCCGGTTTTTCCAAATCTTCATCTTTAAGATAAATTGGTTCTCGCCGAAAATTTATGGCCAGCAGACAACGGTTAATTTTTTTGACTAAATCGTCCAGATTTTCGGCTTCTGGGATTTTGAAAAAATAAGTAGCCTTGCCTCCACCCTTAATAGTTGAACCAGCTTCCATCGCCAGAAAATCACCGCTTTTTTCAGAAGAAATTGGCATCAAAAACCAAATATATTCTCCGGTCAACTCTCCCATTAAATCTCGTTTAATGCCAAGAAAAACCTGCTCGCTTTTAGATAAAGATCTCAGATGGTCATAAGATTCTTTAATGCCAATTTTTATCAATTCCTTTTCCAGACCTGACCAAATTTTTGAAGAAATCTCATCCAGCTTATTCTTGCTTACTGCCTGACCATCTTTTAAAAGTTCGCTGGCTTTTTTAATGGTTAAAGGGTCAAGTTCTATCAAAAATTCTTTTAGGATTTCCTGGGCTTTCAAAGATAGCTCAGCCAATACCTCTTTTAAGGCCTTATTTAAACTATCAAATTTTTCTCCAAAATGAGAGAGTAACAAATTACCCGATTCAGTAATAATTGAAATTTTGTAGTCCTTATCAGAAAGTTTAGTAATTTCACTATAAGGAATTCTAATCAAATCGCCTTGCTCTGGTTTTATTACGAGACCTGTATCATAAATTTCAACTTCGGCTTTGCCAAAACGCTTTTCTCCTTCTTTTTGATAATCGTAATCTCCTTTAAAACCAGTTTTCTTGACGCCTTCTTTCATTAAAAGTTCTTTTTGAATTATTTCGTGACGGAGTTTAGTAAAAACCCTGACAAAATCTTCATATTGATAGCCCAATTCCGAAATGATTATTTTCCCGCCGCCGGAAAACGACAAATAGATTTTGTAATCCTGGGCAAAAAAATCGCTAATATCTCTTAAGGGAAGAGAAATTGCTTTGCCGCTTTCTGAAAAAACAGAAAGTTTTTCTTCGTCAAGAATAAATTTTGCCTGGCCTAACTCAATTTCTTTGCCAGTTTCGTCAATCAAAACAAAACTCCCGTTGACCTGAAAAACAACAGCCGGTTCTTTTTTCTCCTCGCCCGCCATAGCTTTAGCGAAGGCAGGTTCTTTTTTCGGCTCTCCTGTTTGACTACTGGTCTCAGCCGGTACTGATTGTTCCGACTCTGAAAAATCTTTATCTGTTTGTTGATTGTCAAAATTTGAATCAGTCATAATTGAATTTCCCCCCACAACTTTAAATAAGTTTTTTGGGGTATAAAAAATTACCTAATTATGATTTTTCTATTCAGTCAATTTTTCTCCGCAGTTGCCGCAAAATCTTGTACCAGCTGGATTTTTTGCTCCGCATTTTGGACATTGAACTAATGCTAAAGAAGCGCCGCAATTAACGCAAAACTTGCCTGTTCCGGCTGGTTTGCCGCAGACAGGACATAAAGTTTGTTTGCTTTCAATCTCACCGGTGAAAACAGTGGTCGCACTAGCTTTAGCCTGAATGTCTTCCGCTTTCTTTTTGGCTCTAGCAGCTGCGACTTCAATTGCTTCTCTCGGCGCGCAACTAACGCATAAATTCTCTTGTTCATTCCAACAATTTTCGCAAACCCATTGCGTACATTTTGGACAACGATGAAAATGGGACTTCGCTTCAACTTGCGCCTGCTCAAAAGCTAAATCATATTCCTTGCGCCAGGCCGGCGACATACCTTCATGCCGGCCAGCAATCACCTCAGCTGCCCTTTCCGCTCCGTAACCAATATTATATTTCCCGGCTACCTGCGCCCCGGCAGCAAAAAGACCGCCCACTGCTTTAAAAAATTTCCCTTTCTTGGTTGACTTTGCTTCAATAAACTTTGTTTTATAGCCTTCGTTGCAAAGAGCGCAAAAGAAAGTGAGCTGAAACCCCGCTTCGGTTGAATTGTCCGCAAAATTGTCAGTAAAAGGTTGTAAAGCCATAAATTTAATTAAAATTTAATTAGCTTATTAGGAATTAGCTTCTTAGAGATTAGCTTATTAGTTTTTTAAATAAGAAGCTAAGTTATTTCCTTCTTCAGCGGTTGACCGCATTGAGCGCATTTATCAGATAAAGGCAATTGTTCAAATTTACAGTTCGGGCAAACGACCATTAATCTCTGGCCGCAATGTTCACAATAATCGCCAAGGAAAGTCTCTTCCCCGCAAAATGGACATTTAATTCCTAATTTCAAACTGCAATGAGGACAGGTCTTATAATCCTTATTGACCGGATTATGACACTTGGGACAACGTAAAGGTCCTAAAGGATTAACTTTTTGACAATATGGACAAACACTTGAGTCAGGAGGAACTAATTTCCCGCAATAACGGCAAGGATGCTTGTAGCCAACAATTGGTTTATTCGCTTCTTCTGAACCGCCTAAATAACCTGTTTTCGGCTCCTCCGTCTCTAGCTTATTTTTGTTTTTTTTTAGAAGCAAAACCAAAACAATAATCGCGGCTAAAACCAAAATAACAATTAAAGCAATCAAAGTCCAATTCGTCTTGGGTGAAGATTTAGCTCCGAGATCTTTCTCTTGGGGAGGAGGCGTTTTCTGTCCATCGGTAACAACTCCGCCCTCCTCTGGTTTTTCAGAGCTAATTTCTAAAACATATTTAACCAATTCCTTAGAACAAAATTGATCACATTCTATTCCGATTAAAACATCGGCGTCCGCTGCTATCTTGACCGTATTAACCACTGTTGCTCCTTCAGTTTTTGCCAGCTCCTCTTTTACCCTTTCTCCTTTAAGGTTATAAAGACCAACGGCTAAAACAGCTTTACTTTTCTCGCTGACCACTCCCTGAGGAATAACTTTAACCGTCAAAGTTTCTCCTTTGCTCGCCTTGATTTTATAAAAATCAAGAGTGTCGCTGCCTTGAGCTCCGGCTAAATAGCCGACAAATTCTCCTTTTTCAATTTCCAAAGCATTTTTAGAAACATCAGCTGCATCTTCTTGAGAAGACGCATCAAAATAAGGAACCAAAGAAATTTTGTATTTTGCCCCTTTAACATTGATATCATATTCGTTGCCAATACTTAGAAAAAACTTGCCGCTTGCATTTGAAAGCCAATTTAAAGTCAATTTTTGATTGGGCTCGCCAATAATCACGTCCTCAATTACTTTTTCCTTTTCCGGATTATAAATCGCCGCGCCAGCATATCCGCCAGAGGCTGGAGTGAGCATCTCAATTTTCAGAGCCTGGCCAGCTTTGACTTCAATCTTAAAAAATTCATAAGTTGAATCTTCTATCTCTCTGTCAACCAGATATTCCCCGGATTCAATTTCCACTGCTGACTCAAAATCGCTGCTCCCTTTAGGTAAAACCTCTTGAGCTTCCAAAGCCTGAAGGCCAAAAAACAAACCAATCACTAAAAATCCTAAAAAATAAATTTTTAGCAATTTACCTTTCATAAGTTCAATAATTAATTTTTTATCTAGACTTTACTTAGAAAAAGCTAAATAACCGGAAACAATAAAATTAGCAACCGGAACAATCATTAAAATCCCAAGCCAACTCGGTTTGCCTCTTCTTTCGGAAATTTTCATCCATAAAATAATAGCGATGACGATATTGACCAAAGGAATTAAACAGAGAATAAACCACCATAAGGGCTTAGCCGCGACCATAATCATCAAAAAGACATTAGCAATCGGAATCCAGGCTAACCAACCATTGGGCGTCCCTGTTTTTTTAGCGATCATTTGCAAGCAAAGAGCAAAATAAACATAGAAAATAACATAGAAAATCACCCAAGCCAGAGACATTGCTCCCAGCCAGCTAAAAGGAGAAAAACCTATTTTCTCTCCAACATAAGGATAGCCCTTTAAGCCTTCTTTTAAGCCTTTAGGATAAGTTGGAAGAAAGATAGGAAATTCTTCGGTTTCTTCATCAATCTTTTCAGACTCTTCTCCGATAATCGGAATTTCTTCATCTTCTCCAAAGTCAAACTCTTGAGCTAAAACAGGGATTATAATGCCGACCATTAATCCTAAAGTCATCGCCAAGAGAATGATTTTTAATAGTTTTATTTTAGTCATATTACTTTCTTAATTTTAAATTAAATTGACCTTTTGTTCAACGGCCTAAACAAAGATTATTTTTTCTTTTGTTTAGTTTTTATTTTAAACTATTAAATCGATCTTCAATCAAAATTTGAATTGCTCTCCAAATTTCCCGACCACTGGTAAAGATTTTTGCTCTCCTTTAGCTGCATTCATTATACCAACAACCATTAAAACTACTACAGCCAGATAAAACAAATTATCTATCCACCATAAAAACCAGGGCAAAATACAACTAATGAGCCAAGCCGCAATCCAACCAATAAAAACTAACAACCCCTGTTTAACGTGATATTTGACAAAGGGGTCGTCTTTTGCCTCGGTAAGTAAAGGGATAAAGAAAAGGATATAAGCGACAATCGCCATACTTGTATTTTTTTGTGAGCCCGGGGCTTGCTGAGGTTGATTTTGTTGTGGGGTAGTTTCTTCCATAAATTTGTTATTTAATAACTAGTATCATTTAATTCGACCTTTATTTTAACTACTTCAAAACTTCACTAAACACAAACCGTACCCTCTCAACTAGGGTTATGAGTTGTAAAATTTATCCGTCTATTTTTGGTTAAAAAGTAATTTCTAAACCAGCTTTCTGCTCGTTGTTCAGATAAAAAGTAATCACCCACATGTCAGAACCCTTTTGCACTGTAAAAACCTTTTCGGTCTTATCTACAGTTTTAATACCAGCTGCTTCTAATCCTGCGACAATAGCATCTCTTTCTGTTTCCGTAACCTTGCGATTGAAAGCATAAGTCAACATTGGCCCAAATTCTTCTCTCATCTTTACGCCGACAATTACTTCCTCGTCAACTACGGTATCAAATACACCTTTAAAAATCGGCCTTAAAACAGCATCCACGCCCTTTGCTTTTTCGCCAGTTATTTCCACATCCTTGGCTTTGTCAAAAGCGATTTCAATCGGAGTTTTTTCTTTAGCCGCTGGTTCTTTAACAATTGGTTCTTCAACTTCTGTTGTTGGTACCACAGCTTCTTCGGCCTCGCCCTCTGTCGGCTTCGGAAGTCCTCTTTTGCCAACATAATTTGAAACTAAAATGCCTACGATTACTAGAACAATCAGGGTAATTATAATTCCAATAACTTTTTTCATAAGATTCTTTTTTAATTAAATTATTGATTTAATTAAATTATCTCGACCTTTATTTATCCTATATAATTTATCTAAAAAATCTATCTCCCATTTCTGCTTAGCTTGTTCTTGCATTTAACCCTTCTATATATATCACAAAAAACTTAAAAGGTCAAATTTAATGTTCCCTGTCTTCTACTTTTAACGGAAAAAATCATGCTCAGCGTCCGGCCAACTTTCATCACGATTAACTGTCCGCCTTCTGAGGTGTCCGTGGTATATCCTATTTTTTCAAGCTCTTTTTGAACAGCTATTACATCATCCCTGGTTACTAAGCGGCCAAAAGTATAATCCAGAGATATACCGCCAAAATTATCTCTCAATTTTACCTGATTGTTGAACAATTGGTTAAGAATCGGCCAAAGTTCATTGTGAACTTCCCGACTCTTATCATTAACCAACTCAACTGTTTCAGTTGCTTCATAATTTATTTCTCCCCAGGTTTTAGTTCTGGGCGCAGATTGAGGAGTAGTAATAGAAGATATTGGTCCTTCTTTTCTTAAAACAACAGTTTTTTCTTTAAATGGAGAAAGAGTAGTGATCGCTCTGGCTTTTTTGGACCAAACATCCGGTTCGTGTTTTCTTCTCCCTTGCCTTTTAACCCCCAATTCATAATCTATTATTTTTGGTTTTAAATCTCGGAGTACAATATATTGACTCAAATCTTCTTGAGAGATAGATGTACGGGCAGAAACGAGCCCAGCAGAATTATCAATCAGCTCTCCATTGGCATCAAGTTTAATTAATAAAGCATCATAACAATAAAATTTTTCTCCAAAGGAAACAAAGCAGACAACGTCAGTGCCATAAGTGCCGGCAATTACTATCCCCCCATCATTGCCAATCCGAATGTCGCTGCCGGTAAATTCATAAGGCGCACCTGCGCCTCCGGCTATTGGCTTAACTTCCGGGCCAATTGTTTTGAACCATTTAACATTAAATTCAGGATCAACTTTGAGTAAAGATATATGTCTGGTGGTGGCGGATGCCCAGTTACTAAAAGCTTTGTCCCTTTCTTCCATTGCTTTTTTTAAGATCGGATTTTTTTCTTCGTCCCCCGGCTTATAATCAACCGGATAAAGTTTAGCCACCTCTTCCGACTTCTTCATATAAATATCGTATAGCTCTCCCCCAAATTCTTTACCGCCGGACATAAAATTACGCATGATTATAAAATCATTGTCTTTGGTTTTTGCTATTCTAAATTCGTTATCAAAAGAATAAAGTCCGGTGGTTAATGTTTTTGCCCATTGAAACCTACCGTCTTTGTCCATCTTTATTGCTAAAAGCGGAGTACCGGTTATTGTTTTATAAGTAGCATCATAATTAGCATACCCTTTAGTAAATGGCAAAAGAAAACCGAGGACTAAATAACCGTTATCCGGGGTTTTCTGGACACTATAAAAATTACCGGCCGCCCATCGGGCCTTCATATAACTCTCTGTATATCCGAGCTCATTATCAGCCGGTTTGGCAATTAAATATTCGGTCGGTATAGCTTCTATGCTTTTGGACCAGGTCAGATTAAAATTTTTGTCTAATTTTACAACAGTTGGCATACGAGAACCTATTTCTTCATCTTCTCCTTTTAAAATTTCATCAAAAGGAACGGTGCCGACTAATACCAAAGAGCCGTCGTCTTCTCGTTCCGCAAAAAAATTAACTTGCTCCTCCTCACCCATGGTCCCGCCTATATTAAGATTCGTCTTTTTACTCCATTCTTTTTTGCCATCTTGAGAAAATTTAGCCAGGAAAAAATAATGATCTTCGTCGCCAACATATTCGGCTCCGGCGCCAAGCTCTCCTAATGTTCCATAAAGTAAAAATCCTTTGTCATCTGTTGGCCAGATACTAACTGGCGTATCTCCGGCCAAATCGCCAACAGTTTGTGTCCAAAGATGATTACCCTGCTTATCAAATTTAGAAAGAAAAATATCAACAGCTGTTTCAAAAATTGCCGCTTCAGCGTCACCAACATAGCCATTTGTCTGACCGACTAAAAGATAAGAGCCATCTTTGAGTTGAGCAGCAAGATAGCCAACATCATTAGCTGGCCCGGTGCCCATTGGGCCTGAATAATGAACCCAACTACCAACTAATTTAGTCCAAATTTGATTGCCCTGTTGATTTATTTTGCTAATAAAAGCATCGGGTTGGCGTCCGATAATAGTCCAACCGGCCAAGAGATAGTTATTATCTTCGGTTGGCCAAACTCCCCGGCTGTGATTAAAATCATAGAAGCGATATGTTTTAACAAAAGTAGCATTCTTCACGGCATTGGGAATATTCAGAGTCAACTTCTCCTCATCAGATTGAACTGCCGGTCCGGTTTCATAAGTTTCATCCAGCTCAATTTCAATCACCTCTTCTAAATTTAGACGATTATCTTGAATAATCTGATTTGAAGTAATCGGTCTTTTCTTGCTATTTTCAATTAAATAAATACCGGCCGCTCCTTTATATCTAACCAACGAGCCATCAGGATGAGTATCTGCGGATTCAATCATTTCAGTTATTGGATAAGCAAATTTATCTAATAAATCATCCGGCACCCAGACCACTTTTTTCCATTTTGGATCATTAAATAATTTTTGATAAATTTCACTTGATTTAATTGGCCGTAGCTTGCCATTCTCTACATAAAAAACTGCAGAGGCGGTTTTGCCATACAAACTGATGGTCGTCCCTCTAAACAAAGAACCATCCCGAAAAGGGACAGGTTCTCCTTGTTGATAATTTGACAAATCTGAAACTACTTTGACCGTGGAATAATCTGCCGGCAGGCCCCAGGAATGATAAACGCTTGAATGAGGGAAAACTCTTTTCTGGCCATTCTGGATTAAATAAAGAGCCGGGCTGTCTTTGGTTCTGACTAAATCTCTGCTCTCAAGAGCTAAAACCTCAGTCCTAATAACTTGAGAAATGATTAAAAAAGCTAAGATAATAAGAAATACTTTTTTGTTCATTTAATTTTTATTGACTCTCGGTTTTCATTGACGCTCGACGACTAAAACTTGCCTGCCGGTAGGCAAGTTCAGGAAATTTTTAGTTCAATACTATCAAGTCCCGACCTCACTAATTACTAGTTGTGTTAGAAGTTAGAATCTAGACCAACTCCCAGAGTTAGGGTTTTACAATACTAAAATAATTATCGCTTTGGTCAAAAATGTCAGGATTTGCGCGATCAGAAATTCTAATTTTATATTTATCGCCCGGAAGATTACTCGGATCTTTTTGCTGAACTTTCCAAGAAATTTTCTCAATTGAACTGATAACTATGCTGTCAAAAAATACATCATTTTTATAAAGGTCTACCACTACCTGATTTATCCCTGATTTTCCCCAAGTAATTTCATAAGTTTCTCCAATCATCCATTTCTCTCCTCCATTGGGAGAGATAACAGTGATTGATGAAGAAATTGGTAATTCACATAAACCAACAATCTTATTATACGCCTTTTTCAGAAATTCTACCGCCAGATCAGATGAGTCTTCGAATATTGATGTCTGCACATCTACATATATTTTATCAAACCAGAAACCGCCAATATAGTAGTATTTTTTATTTATTTTATAATAATCAGGGGAAGTAAGACAAAATGTTTCTTCGCCAATTGAAGTGTTCTTAAACACCACCTTGTTAGTATGCGATGTACTCACAATATCAAACATATGTTTTGCATATGAACTATTGTCATATTTATTCATTCTAAATACTATTGAACCTCCATTCTCTGTGTATATCACCTGGTCCCCGCTTTGAATTGCTTTTTCAAAATTATGGTTAACTCCAGGGTCTATACTATCATAATATTCTTGAACGGTATAAGTTGAACCAACATCAGCAGAAGACAAGGAAATTGATTTTAAATCTCTTTTATCTAAATCCGGACATGCACAAACGCCATTCTGACAACCATTGGGACATCTGTATTTCTGAAAAAGCATCTTTCCATTTTCACAATAGCCCTCCTCTAAAATAAATTCATCCAGACAACCATCCGGGATAGGTATTACGCAAATGCCTTTTTCACAGGCAGACACACTTCCTTTTACATAATAATTTCTGCCCCTATCTGTATCCATACAGCTAACCGGTGGTAAGGGAGGTAAAGGCTCCTTTATACAAGCGCCATTTTGACAACCGTAAGCGCAGAAAATTTTGTCTGCACTTACCAATGACCCACAACTAGTTCCACAGAAAGCATTACATTTTCTAATATAGGCATTGCTTGTTCCGTCCGGAAAAAGTTCACAATAATCTTCATAAAAATAACCGCCGCATGTTACTCCTTTTCTATTTTCATCGCGCAGACAGGTTACTGAACTGTATAAAAACTTATTATTATCCTCATCGCCTTCTCTTATAAGGTTATTTGGATCAAGGATCGCTTTGATTCTTCCGCTTCTATCAAATATCGGTTGTTCTGCTAA